>Ga0209933_1001297_pt1 | contig 25086 bp, 32 predicted proteins | sample ThiBiot_300_biof_FD_183944 | JGI IMG/M metagenome (GOLD analysis project Ga0209933, IMG submission 183944) | Wastewater bioreactor microbial communities from Cape Town, South Africa - Thiocy_cont_300_biof (SPAdes) | ecosystem: Engineered > Bioremediation > Thiocyanate > Unclassified | place...
CAAAGAAGATTTTCCCACATTTCAACAAAATCTTCCAACACCTACAACGGAAATATTAACAAAAAACTCTACTTTTGAGTGTTACTAACAAGGGGAAGATTACAAGGGGTCTATATAATTTTTCCAATTGTTTTGCAATATTAATAGGCAGTAGTGGATTTCTCCTAAACCTTAAAAAAGGAAAACAGTTCTCAATATTATTACTCTTAACATAAATTATATCAAATTTTTTATAATCAAAACCTAATGAAATTTCATAAAAACTAAGTGTAAAACCTGTACATATTATACGATCATTTCCATAAGGATCAATCTTTGTTTCATATAACATATTTGAAAGAACAGTATTACTCATTTCAGTAACAAGTTCAGTAACAACAGATAACTGTTTTTGATGATATTGTTCTTTTATTCCTAAATTTTTAAATGCATTATAAGCTATAATAACTAAAATAAAATTGAAAACTAGTCCCCAGAAAGATACTATAAAAGACAAAAATGTACCGTATTCAGCAAGATTTTGACTGTCGATTTTATCTTTAAAACTTGTGAAAAAATTATTATACCATATTAAAGTTGGAACTGCAAGACTAAACAACATTAAAGTAGAAACTAAATATATGTAGAAATTTTTATTCTGTAGAAGTTTCATTAGATATATCATATAACTATCAAATATACAAATATATAACTCGAAAATATTATTCCGTAAAATTTAGTTTATATGCAATAATTTTCGATAAGAATTTTACTAAAATCATTATTTTTATAAAGGTTTAAATTCATTAAAAATTAGTATATAACCAATAAAAATGTTAACACCAATACCTCGACAGGAAATAGATGATAGAATAAAAGAAATTGAAAATGATAAAAAAGCACCATTAACAATTTCAAAAAGACTTAATTCGCCACATTCTATTACAATAAATACTAAAAATTGGTTTGAATCTTCTGATAAAATTTGGAATCGAAAAATAAAAAAGGAAAAGTATTTTCACTTATTGATTGATAAAATACATTTATCTCGAACTTTATTAATTCTCGATTTTATTGTTAATCTATTAGAGTACAGAGGACATATTTTTAAAATTCCCGATGAAAAAAGTACCGTAATAATAATGTCAGGTAGAGAAATTAAGATGAGTATTAGAACTGTAGGGAAATATAAAGAAAAGGTCGACCTTTATAGATCAAGAAAATCTATTTCAACTGATATATTATGTCTGCAAATGTATGAAGATACATGGAACAGAAAGGAGTGGAAAGATACACCCCAGGTTCCATTAGAAGACAAATTAATAAGAGTAATAGCATATACGGAACTGTATGCTGAATATTCGCATCAATATCACTTGGATATTAAAGAACATTGGCGTCAACATGATTTACTGAAAGAAAAAGAAATTGAAAAACAGAGGAAATTTGAAGAAGAACAAAAAGCCGTTGATGAACTCGTAATTACTGCGGAGAATTTTGATAAGTCCAAAAAGATAGAAAACTATCTAAACGAAAGGAAAAATTATCTTATCAGGAATAATATTTTTACAGATGAAGAAGAGATATATTTTGAATGGGGGATGAAACAGTGCCAAAATTTAAACCCCATTGATAAACCTAAAAATATAACTTAAAATTTATGCAGATTAAAAAATCACCTTTCTTCAGTTATCTGCAGGCATGTTGCAAATTAATATGCGCCACTCCACCAGAGAACACTCCTGTCCTCCCTCCTCCAATCCCCCCTTGCCCCGGGCAATTAAATCTGTAAAAAAAAGTAGGGGTCAGAGTTCCGTTCAAATTTTTTTTTATTTTTTTTGCCAAATTTTTGACTTTTTTTTGAACTCTTAATCTCTAACTGGTTTTTATTTTCGAAATGTCATTTTTCAAACTACTGAACATCTCTCTTATTTCTGACATCGGTGTATGTTCAAAACTCAATTCTTTGGTGTTGACACTTCCCGCAAATTCCCATATTTCAAGAACATCAGTCCATTCTATTTCATATGGTTTATAAAAAACATTATCGGATATTACCGATGTTCCTTTTTATTCTGTTTTTCAAAACGTTTGTAAACAATTCCTTCCTTAGTAATGAAAATGTATGTTTTGCCTATCTTCAATTGTTCTTTACTTTCTACATATTTCCCCAAAATAAATGAACCATCATTATAAGGAGGCATCGAGTCTTCTTCAACAGGGAATGCACGGTATTTTCCATTTCTCAAAAACGGTAAAGACATATATTGCAAACTGTCAATAAATTCCACATGACTGTAACCGCTGATGTATCCCATTTTGCTTTTTGGGGAACAAACTCAATTTTGTTTTCTCCTATACTATCAACTTTAATCGGAAGGACAATTCTGTTATCTGGTAAGTTTATAATATCCTCAATTAGATATTTCCTTAATATCCACAAGAACAGAAAATTGGGTTGCCAAGAAATAAAATGCAATGATAATAACTTTGAAAGTCATATTTATTTTACCATTTAATTCTTGGGATTATTTTCTTAACCTCTCTCTCAATATTACCCCCTAAGTTTTTAATTTCATTTCCAGTATTACGTATAATTTTTACAGCATCATTATTGTATCCTGGTCCTCGGGTAATATCATTAACTGCATTATTAAAATTTTTCACAATATCGTTTGTCGGTCCAAAATGTTGCCCTAATTCATTACCTAGGGAGTTTAGAGTTTTTACAATTGTATTATTTGGACCAAAGCAACCATCCTGACCACCGACTCCGTGGGTAAGACATTTATTTAATTCTCTAGCTGTTAGTTGTCCACCAGCACAACCAGCAAATACGTAAGGCTGTCCTCCCGATGTTGCCGCACACTGCACAGCTATTGTCGCCTCGGTATTGAGATTAAATTTACTAGCCCCATAACACATTGCAGTATTGAAGAAATTTACTTGTCCTGTTTGAGCCTGCTGTTTTACACATAAAACTAATTGTTGCAATTCCGGATTTGAAACTTCCCCAGCTAGACATAATGGGTATTTTGTATAATCTAAACCAAACTCTTTATAACAGTTCATTAATTTTTGTGAATATTGTTTTTCATTAGAACCTCCCATTACACCAACCATACAAAAAGTTTGCTCTTCTACTGTCGAAGAATTTTTCACACATTGATAAACCGCGTTTTCCTTTTCTCCTACCATACTTCTAATCATACAATCTCCAAACTTATTTTGATCCAACTGGTTATTAAACATCACCGATTGGTTATAGCAATCAACAGCGACTTGTTCTGAGGTCATCATAATATCACCGTAAGGTCTATTTTGATTTATTAAGATTGGGGGAATAGGATTAATGTTCTCACTAGCAGTAACAACACCTATATTTGGATTTATCTGAAGAGGTTGAAAATTAATCATTGGTGGTGGTGGTGGTAAGAAATCATACCTTCCAATAATTCTACCACCAATGGTATAATCTATTTCAATAAGATTACCTGAATAATCTAAAAAATAAGCATTCCTATAAGGATTAACCGCTGGTAATCTTAAGAACATTATACCAGAAGGATCTCGTTGAACAACTCCTCGATTCATTGGGTTACCTTCCTGAAAAGATATACTATTATCGAGTAACACAAAGGTCTGACCTCTCATTTGATCAAAGATTCGTCCTACAATATTTTGTGAAAAAAAAGAATTTGAAGTTAAAAATACGATTAAGACTCCAAAACAAAGGCAAAATTTTTTAGTTTTCGTTTTCATAATTAGTTGATTTTTAGTTTAATAAAATTAATATTATTTCTATTATAATCAACTTAACTAGTATTAACTTTTTTAAAATTCATAATTATTAAAAAAATTAATATTATAAAATCGATTCCTATTGCTATATATTTTTTTGTAAAAAATACTGGAATTATTATCGATACATTCACAACCAGCCTCATAGAAAAGATATAATTTATTTTTAACTTTTTGCATATATTTGCTTTAGAAAAATATAAAATAACGTAAAGCGTAAGCTATCGTATTGGTACAAGAAAACCGCTAATCTTCTTAGATAACCAAATTCGATAGGCTTGCGCCCATGTCGTATATCGGCGTGGGCTGTAAGTTCTATCTGGTTATCGGGTTCTTAGCGGTACCTCTTGTACGGATAGTCTTCAGTTCCACGCTTTCTCTTTTTTAACCTTCACTATTTGGAACTGAGGTGTATTATAAACTGATACCAGCATCGTGAGAACAATGAAATCTATTTCCCGGTTTTCAATGGTTCTAATTCTTCTTTTATCCTGTTGTTCTTCAACAGTGATAAGAACTTATGACCATTACAAACATTTACCTTGTGATAAACAAGGTTTTGAAAATAATCTAATAGTTTCTACACCAACAAAAATCGAGATAGATTCGAGATTAAAGATAGCTGTCATTAATTCTGGTAGTGATTTAATTGACACTCTTCTTATTAAATCTTCTTTTAGAAATATTCAATTTAAAAATAAACCAAAGACCTATCAATCTTTTTTGGTTTACAGTATATCTCAAAAGGTTAGTGGGACGTTAGAACTGAATGATCAAGAATGTCTTATTATTCTTAAAGATTCTAAATGGTATTTGAACCAGTCGATTCAATCAAAATAATTCAACCTAATCAACTGAACCTTAAATAAATCATTTAATAAAAATTCTAAAAACTATGAAAAAACTAAAAATCATTATGAAAACTAAATCAGTAGTATTCTCAATTATCCTATTGTTCTCATCCTTCTCAGTTCTATCTGCGCAACTCTCTTTCGCCACGGTATGGAACACCAATATCAATAATGATAACTCAAAACAAATAAAGTTCTTGACCCAAGGGTCTTTTCAATATTTTTATGTTGATATGACCAACTCAAATACATCTCAAATATTTCAAAGTACCGGTGGCGATGTTGTAATTGACTTTCCAAAATCGGGATTATATAAATTGAATATTGTTACTAATTCTCAATTCAAATTCAATTCAAAAGTGACTGTTCCAAATGATCCTGAAGCAAAGAAACTCATATCCGTTACCCAATGGGGAGATGTGAATTGGAGTCCAGATTTAAGTCAGATGTTTTGGTATTGTTCTAATTTAAATATTGGGGCAACGGATATTCCAAATTTTCAAAACGTAACCAATATGTCTTCAATGTTTGCAGAGTGTTCCAATCTTAAAACCATTCCTTACATTAATAATTGGAATGTCGGAAATGTAACCAATATGTCCTATATGTTCTTTAAGAACTCTTTATTTGATGAGTCTCTGAGTAATTGGAACGTTGGTAATGTGACCAATATGGAAGCAATGTTATCCTTTGCATCAGCATTCAATCAGAATTTGGGAAATTGGAATGTAAGTAAGGTTACTACAATGAGAGGGATGTTTCGTGACGCATCTTCTTTTAACCAACCGTTAGAAAATTGGAATGTTGAAAATGTTGTTGATATGTACGTTATGTTTTACAATGCAAAATCATTTAATCAACCACTAAACAATTGGGACGTCAGTAAGGTCACCAATATGGGAGGTATGTTTGTCAACGCCAATAAATTCAATCAACCGATCGGAAATTGGAATGTCGGAAATGTTACATCGATGGAACATCTATTTTCGGGAGCAACTTTATTTAATCAGAATATTGGAAACTGGAATTTAAAAAGTATAAATCTTATCAGTAATTATGATGGTTTTAATTCCCTTCATAATTTTTTAGATTCATCGGGAATGGACTGTCAGAATTATATGAAGACTTTAAAAGGATGGTCGGAGAACACAAACACTCCAAATAACCTCAATTTAGGTGCTGGTAGCGTTAGATATGGTCTCGATGGTAAAACGTACCGAGATTTATTAGTAAACACAAAAGGTTGGAATATCACAGGAGATTCTTATTCTACAAATTGTAATTCGTCTCTTGCGGTTTCAAATGTTTCAAAAGATGAAGTTCAAATTTATCCAAATCCTTTTAGAGATAAATTATATATTGATCTTGGATGGTTGGATAACAAGACTTCCAAGATCAAGATTTATAACTCTATTGGTTCTCTAGTTTTTTACAGAAATATCAACTCTAGGAATGTTTCTGAAATCAATCTCAATCATAATTTTCCTGTTGGTGTTTACAATGTTATAGTTAGTTCAGAAAAACGTTCCAGATCTTTCAAGGTGATTAAAAAGTAATTCTCATTTATCATATTATTGAAATTTAAAAATAAAAAGTGATGGAATATTTCAAGTATATATCTGAAATCGATTTAGCAAAAACTAATTGGAGAGATTTCGCATTGACGATCATTGGAGGTCTTGTTCTGTTAAAATTGGTGGGTATGTTACTGATTTATTGGGCAACCTACGAATATGAACGGAGTGAATTAAAATATACCATTTTTGGAGGGGTGTTTACAAATCTGTTTATTGTAATGGTATTTCTCACCATCGTTGATTACAACAAGAACTATGAATTTAACAATTTCTGGTTCTCAAATTATCATACTGAAAACAGTAATATTTCAATTAAATGGGACAAAGACAATTTACAGAATTCCCCCTATAAAACTTCTGAAACAACTGATAACGGAAAGAAACCATTTAATGATTTCAATTGGGATAATATTCAGATTAATCCGGAAATAGACGAAGGGGTTAACAATTCTGAAATTATCCAAGCCATGAAATTTTCGAATGATGAATTGATTAAAATAAAAAAGGTTCTTAGTGATCCCAACCCTGACTCTGAAAATGCTGATGGAAAAGACTGTGGGAGAACTACAAAACAATGCAAATGGTGTGGAAAAGAAATGAGTGAAAATAAATTAACAACAACACAGTCATTAATAAATACATTAACTAATCCTTTCATCTTAATTGGGAGTACAGCCAAAGCATATTATGGTAAAGAAGTCGATTTGAATAAAGATATAAATGATATGAAGATGATAATACTTAAAGGTATCAATTCATACGATGTTATTAAGTACACATGCGTACCAAATCTTGATGATTTCTGTTCAACTAAGTGTGAATATCAGTTTAAAAATAAATAACCCTAAAATCAATTTATAAATGTTTACAAAAATTTTATCCTTAGTTGGAATACTTTTTAGTTTTTCAGGAATCCTGATGAGTCTTTATATTTATATCCAAATAGAAAATTTCAAGAATGAATTTTGGGATCTGTATAATGAAAAAAATGAGGATATCTTAAATACTTTCAGGGAATTAGATTACAATTATCTGATGAGTATTCAAAAGGATATTGTTACACCGTTAAGTATTATATTTCTATTTTTCCTGTTTGTTTCAATCAGACAAATTTTGAAAAAATAAGTTTTCATAAATACTAAAAAGAATTGGTAGCAACATTGGTAGCAAAACAGAAATATACCTTCTGAAACACCATTATCATTGTATTATTCTATATCCTCCAACTCCACCAAAAGCACTCTTCAAATGAAGGGTGTTTTTATTTTATTAATCGATTCTTGATCTTCCTAATTTTTTACTATTCTATGATAAGACTTCCGAAAGTAATCACAAAAATCAAGTATTCTAATAAATAATTTTATTTCAAAATCATTTACATAAATCGAATAATAAATTTTATATTCACGGTCTTAAAAAAATTCATAAAAAATGAGTGTTCACATTAGTGCTAAAAAAGGTGAAATCGCAAAGACGGTTTTGATGCCCGGCGATCCACTTAGAGCAAAATATATTGCTGATAATTTTTTGACAGACGCCAAATTGGTCAGTCAAACAAGAAACATCTATTTCTACACAGGAAATTATAAAGGTAAAGAAATTACTGTTGGTGCGAGCGGAATGGGATTTCCAAGTATCGGAATTTACTCTTTCGAGTTGTTTACCGAGTATGAAGTTGAAACGATCATTAGAATCGGAACTTGTGGTGCTTATTCTACAGATTTAAAATTATTCGATATCCTGAATGTAGAAAAGGCAGCGAGTGAAAGTACTTACGCAAAATTTGCCTGGGGAATTGAAGAAGATGCCATTTCTAACCAAGGAAGTGTTTTTGATAAAATCAATGAGACAGCAAAAGAATTAGGTTTGGAGGCTAAAGCAACCAACATCCACTCCAGCGATATTTTCTACAGAAAAGACCCTGCTGTTCCGGAAATAGCCGTAAGACACAATTGTCCTGCAGTAGAAATGGAAGCTTTTGCGCTTTTTGCTAATGCACAACATTTGGGTAAAAATGCAGCAACAATCTTAACGGTTTCTGACATTATCCCAACTCACGAGCAAATCTCAGCCGACCAAAGAGAAAAAGCATTGAGAACTATGATGGAACTATCACTTGAAACAGCTATTAAATTTTAATCTGCTGCATCTTAAAATAAAAAAAGCTTCTGAATTTCAGAAGCTTTTTATGGTTTTATAGTCAAACGATTATTTCTTGATTACTTTTACAGTATTACTCTCTGTATCAGAAACGACTTTCAGAACATAAGTTCCATTCACCAATTGGCTCATATCTAATGAAGCATTCTTGGTATTGTTATTCAGGTTAAATTTCTGAATCAATTGTCCGGCTGAGTTGTAAATTTCTACATTTTTCAGATTTGTATTATTCTTATTCTGAATTGTCACAAATCCTGAAGTCGGATTAGGGTACACATTGATTCCATTCTGCTTCTGAACATCTTCAACAGCTAATGTACTACAGTTGTAAACATAAATTTCATCCAGATACCAACCTTCTATTCCGTTACAGCCATCCGTACCAAATTCGAATCTAAATTTGATTTTAGAACCGGAAGTCACACCGATTTTAGAAAGATCTATCACACTTTGCCCCCAGCTTCCTCCAAGAGAACCTCCGTCAGTTCCTGTAAAAGCTCTCTGCCCTTTCAGTGGATTATCACTCTGCGTAGTTCCGTCTAATGCACTATTATAAGCATTTTGTGTGAAAGCTGTTACTGGCAATAATGTCCATGCACCCCCATTTAAGCTGTATTTGATATTTCCACCGTCCCAGGTAGCTTCTGTTGCAATATAGTGATTGAAAGCCATTTCGTATTTCCCGGTAGTAAAAGCAGGAAACGTAATTGTCGGGCTTTCCAGACGAAGAATTCCATTTTGCAAATCCGTACTGCAATCGCCATTAATTGGATCTATTGCAAATATAGCCTTACCGGCTCTTGATTTTAACTGTCCAATCTCTCGCCTCCCAAGTAGCAGGCTTTGTAGGAACATTAGAAACTGTCCAGTTTCCTAGACCATTTTCCCAATCTTCCTTGAACAAAGGATTAGAAGTCGCACTTGCACAAAGATCTGGAACAGCTTTTAAAATTGGTTGATAATTACATTGAGTTGCAGGAGATGACCTCAGTTGTACCGCCAAAATTCCGTTTTTAATATTCTGAATATCTGCCGAAGTGAAAGACTTCCCGCTTAATCCTGCTGGATTAGCTGTAGTCGATAATCCTTGTAAATTAATTCCGATCAGGTCATTTGCGGAAGCTTCCAACGCATCAGCAAAGTTTGCAAAATCACTAGTAGCCGTAAGATATGTTGTCTGTGCTTTCCACCAAAGGTGAGCCGCTTTTATGAAACCAATTCCTGTAATAGTGTAACCATTGTAAGTTCCTCCATCTACAAGCAATGCATATAAATGATTTGTTGGCCCAGAATTAGTGTGAACCCCTCCACTATCCGCTGTTCCACAGTAATAATAACTAGGATCCAATACTTTTGAAGGTTGACTGTTACAGTTTGGATTCCACATATCACGGATAGCGCCGCCAAAAGCTGTTGCATCCTCGCCCATTTTCCAACGAAGAGAACCCGAGCATGAAGCCGTTGTTCTTACACTTAGATTTTCTCCTTCATCCATATAATTGTTTAGTAAATCAATGGTTTCCCCCCAAACATCGGAATAAGATTCGTTAAGAGCGCCAGACTGATACTGATAAATCAATCCACTTGTATATTCTGTATAAGCATGTCCCCATTCATGAGCAATCACGTCATCTGTTGCAGTTCCGTCACAATATCCTGCATATGTTCCATTCCATCTTGCATTTGGGCAAGATATTGTCGGGTCATTGTTAACCGTAATCATTGTATGGTCTGCTGCGTCATAAGATACATATCCGAAAGCATTTTTGAAGAAATTATAAACATGCTCGGATGTTGTTACTTCATTCTGTTGCCAGCTGCTTAAAGTCCCCGGAAAAGCATCACCTTCTTTCCACTTCAGGTTAGAAGAATTGGTATTGGTTTCATACAGCTTTCTGTCGATTGGATGAATCCCTGTAAATTGCTCTACCAATTCTCCTGTATGAGCATCAATAAAAAGAAATTCTCTTACATCTTTTTTATTTGTAACTTCCACTTCATAAGCTAAATAAGAAGTAACAACGCCTCCCTGAGCCAAGTATTTCGGAAAAATCAAAAGATTGGTTTTTGCAGCTTCCAGAGCTGTACCAGATTTATTTAGATCTTGTTTTGTGACTAAGTTCTTAGCAATATTACCAGCATCAGACGCAGATATATCTGGTGTAGAATTTACTTTGATGTTAGAAATTGTATTCCCGTTAACAGAGGTCAATTGTCCTTTTCCATTAAAATGGAATTTCAAAATGCCGTCATAAACAGGAACTCCCTGATATTGTTGCCTGTAAGTAACATTCTTTAATCCATAATTATCTGTTTTTTCTTCTACAAAGACCAGATCATTTACAGATTTCAGATTAAAAGCTTTGAAATTTCCGGCTAAAAATTCTGTTACTTTCGCTTTTGCACCTGCAGATTTTAGTTGAAGTGCATCAGAGTTTTCAAAACGAATAAAATTTGGATTAAGAGTGCTGTTGCTTATCGTAACACTAGCATGCGTTTCTTTTTTAAGCTTGGTCAATTCTTTGGATTCTTGTGCAAATCCACAAGTATATGCCAAAACAATTGCCAGAGATAGAGTTTTCTTCATTTTTAAATTTAATTGTTAGCAAATATAAATAATATTACGCTCATTATTATCAACAAAAACAAAGAAACTAAAGAAACATTATTAAAAACTCAATCCGGAAATATTCATTTGCAATTGTGCTTTTGTATCAATAACGACGGTTATATATTTCTCTGATAATAAAAACTGTGTCGGTTTCAGATCAAGAACATTTCCCTTTAGCCTGATGCCTTTTACATATTCTTTATTAAAGTTTTCTGTAAGGCTTTTTTTAGATGCATTTTCGATGTCCAGCAATGGGATGCCATAATCTTTTTCAATCATTCTCCTGATCTTACCTTCGAAGAGAACAGTCAAAGCTTTCTGGAAGAAATTTTTGGTTTTGAGATTAAAATCGTTGACATTCAGCTTTATTTTGTGTTCTTCTGCGCTGTAATAGGGTTGGCCTTTGATGAAAGCTGTCCCATTGACTTCACCGCTTGTATGCGCTTCTATGACAACATTGTCTTTTTCCTTGTATACCGATATTTCGGTAATTTTCACCTTTTTTTCTTCACTGCTCATCGGGAATTCTTTATCCTGAAATTGCTGTCTTGCAAGTCTCGTTGCTTCATCAAAACTGATGTTTGCCGTGGTTTGCAAGTTAAAAACGTTTTGAAGATTTGGGTTTAAAGTAAAATTTGGAACTGTATTGACGTCTCTTGTTGCTAAAGGAATCTGCCCAACAAAGGTTTCCGAATATAAGTCAATCCCAATGGTTGTTTTGATTTTGTCCTGGAAAACCTGAAGCGGCGCCATGTAAGTATTTTGCGGTGTAATCTTCAACCATGTATTGTATTCTTCCGAAACATTGATCGGCTTTGAGAACTGGTTCCAAGCCATTACCAAATAAGGCTGAAGATTGAATTTCGTTTTAATCTGCTGATCAATAATTGTTGTGAATTTTCCTTGCTGCTCTTTCAAAGTTGATTCTATAAAAGATGCAATCGGGATTTTCACTTTACCATAATCCAAAACCGGTTTCTGAGTCCAGACAAATCCTGCGGTTGTTGTTTTTGTATCGAGTTTCCAATCTTGTGTTGCTGTAAGACTGGTTATGAAATTCATTATCAGATTAAAATTCGTGTCTTTGTACATATAATAGCCCAAAGTCCCATAACCTTTCTCTGCCCATATTTTCAAAGGGACCGAGATCATCAGACGATTGTTGGTTAGAGCTTTTATATTGATGTTATTCTGTTTTTCAACTTTTATTTTGAATTGATCATTATTGTTATCCGTGTAAGATTGATCCTCATACAAAACACCTTTTATGGATTGATTAACAAGGCTGTTGATCTCCGAAATCGGGAGCGAAACAGGAAGCGTGATGTTGGATTTGATTTTTGGTAAAGTATAGACCGGATTTTCTATTTGAGAAAAAGCGATGCAACTTACCAGCAAAAAATATATCGATGCGAACTTTCGAATGAGATTCATAAATGTTTTTAATAAATTCTTAAACGCAAAATTAATGGTTTTATTGATGTTAAAAATAAAAGAGAGTAAGGAAATTCTACTCTCTTTTGTTGATTTTCCATTAGTATTTAATCCAAAAAAACGGCCTTCTGCAAGCCCGATGAATAGGCCATTTGAAACAATGCCTAAAAACACACGGGAGTTTTTTTTATATTGTAAATTAAAACTTAGTAAAAATGATTGCTACACCGCCACTTCTAGCCAGATCAACGGAGAGAATAGTTTTGCTGTTCACTTCTTTTTCTTCGATAATTATCGGATAAGGATTCTTTTCATAATCCGCATCTTTGCCATCTCTGAAAATCTTCGCCTTATATTTCTTCCCAGCATCCAGAAACCTCAAATCCAGTTTTACAGTTCTTGCATCTTTGTTGGTAATGCTGCCTAAAAACCATTTTTCAGACGCTTTATCTTTTCTTGCAATGGTTACAAACTCCCCGATTTTTGCATCCGGAACAACAGTTTTGCTCCAGTCTGTCGGACAATTTGTAATGAACTCAAAAGCAGGATTGTTTTCATAATTTTCAATCATATCAGACGCCATCTGCAAAGGGCTGTAAATAACAACTGATAAGGCTAATTGTTTTGCCAGAGTTGTATGAACTTTCGTATTCGGCAAAACCGGATTGGTGAAATTGAAAGTTCCCGGCGTGAAATCAGTCGGCCCGGCTAAACCCCTTGTAAATGGAATAATTGTCGTATGTTCCGGCGGATTTCCACCATCTTTTGACCAAGCATCCCATTCCTGTCCGCGAACGCCTTCCTGTGTCATAAGATTCGGTAACGTTCTTTGTAAACCGGTTGGCATTACAGGTTCGTGATTATCAATCATGATTTTGTGTTTAGCTGCTTCTTCAATTACTTTCCTGTAATGACGAACACCATACTGACTGCTGTGGAGCTGTTTGCCGTCTAATTTTCCACCAACGTAACCTGTTTTCACAATATCAACACCATATTTTTTGTAATAAGCAAATGCATCACTCATTTGATTTTCATAATTAATAGTATTACCAGCCGTTTCGTGATGACCTATCAAAGTAACATTTTTGGACTTAGCATAATCCGTGATTTTTTTGATATCAAAATCCGGGTAAGGTTCAGAGAATTGGAAATCTTTCCAGTCTTCCCAACCTTTGTTCCAGCCTTCTACAAGAACTCCTGAGAAATTATGTTTAGCAGCAAAGTCAATATATCGCAATACATTTTCGGTTTTCGCACCGTGATTTGGTCCAGCTTTCCATGTGTATTTTTCCATATGGATTGCCCACCAAATCCCTATGTATCTTCCCGGCTTGATCCAAGAAACATCACCCAATTTGTTCGGTTCATTAAGATTCAGCATCAATCTTGAAAGCATTAGATCTCCGGCAGATTTCGCAATGATCACTGTTCGCCAAGGTGTTGTTGATGGTACTTTTGTAAAGACTTTTTCGCCGGTTGCCCAAGGTGTAAGATAAGCCTTTAGTTTTGTTGATTTCTTATCTCTGGCAAGATTCATTGATGCATAATCTGTTAGATTAGCCTGATGAACAGTGAGGAATAATCCATTCTTAGTTTCCATTGTCAAAGGTGTTGCAACTGTATCGAGTTTCGAGATCGGATTCGATTTATACAAACCTTCATAGAATGCTGTATTATAAGGGATCGACCAGGTTTTGTGGCCATCAGCAAAATTGAATTCCGTCAGTTCATCCATAATGATAAATTCTTTCAGATTCTTTTGCTCAGGAAATTCGTATCTGAAACCAAACCCATCATCAAAAACTCTGAAATTAATTACAAGCTCTCTTGTCAATTTTGAGTTTTCTTTGACCGAAACTTTCATTTCATTATAATGATTTCTCACATTGATTTCTTCGCCCCAAGTTTGCTGCCAGGTTTCATCAAACTTAGAGTGTGAAATATTTTTGATTGAAAAGTTATCTTTGAAGGAATTCCCTTTCAGTTCAAATCCGAGATAAGATTCATTAAGAATAGATTTTTTGTCTTTAGAAACTTTGTAAAACACTTTGCCTTGATTGGTCCCAACTTCTAACGTAATGGTTCCATCAGGAGATTTGACAATGTTCTTTTTAAGATTTTGTGCAACAATTGTTGGCGATAGACCAAACAATATGATGAAGAAAGTTAAGATTTTTAGAAGATCTCTGCACTTTATTTTCATTGATACTATTTTAAGGTTATATATCTACAAAAGTAAGCTATTGAAATTGTCTCAACAAAAAAACCCGATGTCGCGGATTTGTAAGTCGTGATCAATTATAATTCACCAACACATCTGGAACACTTGTTATTGTTCTCAATATTTTAGATAGCCTTATTTCTAATTTCTCCTGTTCTGGCTATCTGCAATACTATTTCAAACTTTATTTTTCTATATTATTTATAAAAAATAGTATTGAAATTCAATACTATTTTTATTTACCAACTTGTTTGGAACATTACCATACAAACAAAAAAACCACCTCGATTGAGGTGGTTTTATATTTAAAAACTTAGAATTCTTATTCTTCAGTTTTTTCTTCTGTAGCAGTTTCTGCAGCCGGAGTTTCTTCCACTTTAGCTTCAGTAGCTTCAACAACAGGAGCAGCTTCTTTTTTAGGAGCAGCAGTAGATCTTCTACTTCTTCTGGTTGTTTTCTTCTCAGCTTCGTTTGGATTGTAGATATCGTTGAAATCTACCAACTCGATAAGCGCAGTATCAGCAGCATCACCAGGTCTGAAACCAGTTTTGATGATTCTTGTGTAACCACCGTTTCTTTCAGCGATTTTAGGAGCTACAGTTCTGAACAATTCAGTAACCGCTTCTTTACTTTGTAGGTAAGAGAAAACGATTCTTCTATTGTGAGTTGTATCTTCTTTAGCCTTCGTCAGGATTGGTTCCACGTAAACTCTTAAAGCTTTCGCTTTAGCAACAGTAGTGTTGATTCTTTTATGTTCAATCAGGGAACAAGCCATATTAGAAAGCATTGCTTTTCTGTGTGGTGCAGTTCTACCTAAGTGATTTATCTTTTTTCCGTGTCTCATTTTGAGGATTATTTATCAGCGTCTAACTTATATTTTGCAACATCAAACCCGAAATTTAGTCCTTTTGAATGAACCAATTCTTCAAGTTCTGTTAAAGATTTTTTACCAAAATTTCTGAATTTCATCAAATCAGACTTACTAAAAGAAACCAATTCTCCAAGCGTTTCTACTTCAGCCGCTTTCAGACAGTTAAGGGCTCTTACAGAAAGATCCATATCTGCCAATTTTGACTTAAGTAATTGTCTTGTATGAAGTGTTTCCTCGTCGTATTGGATGGATGCCTTTACAGCCTCTGTTTCAAGAGTGATTCTTTCATCAGAGAACAACATAAAGTGGTAGATCAAGATCTTAGAAGCTTCTGTTAAAGCATTCTGAGGTGTGATTGATCCATCAGTTTCGATATCCAATACTAGTTTTTCGTAGTCTGTTTTTTGCTCTACACGGTAATTTTCTATACTGTACTGAACTTTCTTGATAGGTGTGAAGATAGAGTCAATAGCAATAGTCCCGACAGGAGCATTGTTTGATTTGTTCTGATCGCTCGGAACATATCCTCTTCCTTTTTCAATGTTGAAAGTAATTTCAAACGTTACATCTTTAGCCAAAGTAGCGATTACCAATTCTGGGTTAAGAACTTCGAAGTTCACGATAGAACCTCCAAGATCTCCAGCAGTTACCACATCCTTTCCGGATACTTTTGCAGTTACCTGCTCGTTTCCTGGATTTTCAGTTTTAGCTTTAAGACGAAGCTGTTTAAGATTAAGAATGATTTCAGTTACATCTTCAATCACTCCCGGTATAGTTGAAAATTCGTGCTCTACGCCTTCTATTTTGATAGATGAAATAGCATATCCTTCCAGAGAAGATAATAAAACTCTTCTCAATGCATTACCGATTGTAAGCCCGAAACCTGGTTCCAAAGGTCTGAATTCGAATTGTCCTTTAAAATCTGTAGAGTTTAACAGGATTACTTTATCGGGTTTTATAAATGTTAAAATTGCCATAGTCTGGTTGAGCAAAAATTTGAAAAAATTATTATTTAGAGTATAATTCGACGATTAACTGTTCTTTGATGTCCTCAGGAATTTGGATTCTCTCAGGAGCACTTACAAAAGTACCAGTTTTTTTCTCGTCATTGAATTGTAACCACTCATAATTTGCTTTAGAAGCCAAAGCGTTAGAGATTACTTCAAGAGATTTTGATTTCTCTCTCACAGCAATTTCGTCACCAGCTTTTAACAAATAAGAAGGGATGTTTACCAGTTCTCCGTTCACAGTGATGTGTCTGTGAGAAACAAGTTGTCTAGCTGCAGATCTGGTTTTAGCAAAACCTAATCTGTAAACTACGTTATCCAATCTTGATTCGCAAAGTTGCAATAGAACTTCCCCTGTTACACCTTTGCTTCTGTGAGCTTTGTCGAAAAGGTTAGCAAATTGTCTTTCAAGGATACCATAAGTGTACTTAGCCTTTTGCTTTTCAGCCAGCTGAGTAGCGTATTCTGATTTCTTCGCACCTCTTCTTTTGTTAGGACCGTGTTGTCCTGGTGGTTGATTTTTTCTTTTTTCGAAGTTTTTATCGTCTCCGTAAATTGCCTGACCAAATTTTCTAGCAATTTTAGTTTTAGGTCCAATATATCTTGCCATTGTAATTAAGATTTGAGGATTAAAAGATTAAACTCTTCTTCTTTTTGGAGGTCTGCATCCGTTGTGTGGCATAGGTGTCACGTCAACGATTTCGCTTACTTCAATCCCAGAATTGTGAATAGATCTGATCGCAGATTCTCTACCTGCACCAGGACCTTTTACAAATACTTTTACTCTTCTAAGACCTGCTTCGTGAGCTACAGCTGAACAGTTTTCAGCAGCCATTTGAGCAGCAAAAGGAGTGTTCTTTTTAGAACCTCTGAATCCCATTTTACCGGCAGATGCCCAAGAGATAACCTCTCCGTTTTTATTTGTTAAAGAAATGATGATGTTATTGAAAGAAGCCTGAATATGTGCTTCACCAATAGCTTCAACTTTTACTTTTCTTTTTTTAACAACTTTAGTTTGTTTTGCCATAATTAATTCTAACGATTATTTACTTGCCTTTTTCTTGTTAGCAACAGTTTTTCTCTTTCCTTTACGGGTTCTAGAATTGTTTTTCGTTCTTTGGCCTCTTAAAGGTAATCCCAGTCTGTGACGTATTCCTCGTTGGCATCCTATGTCCATCAATCGCTTGATGTTCAATTGCACTTCAGATCTAAGCTCTCCTTCAACTTTTACGTTTTCGGTGATGTAAGTTCTGATTGCTGCCAATTCATCGTCATTCCATTCGTTGACTTTCTTGTCTTCGCTGATTCCAGCGCTTTTCAAAATTTCTGAAGCTGTGCTCTTACCGATACCGTAGATATAAGTAAGTCCTATAACGCCTCTTTTGTTCTTTGGTAAATCAATACCTGAAATTCTCGCCATAATTTAATCGGTTCTTAACCTTGTCTTTGTTTAAATTTAGGGTTTTTCTTGTTAATTACGAACAGAACGCCTTTTCGTCTAACGATCTTGCAGTCTGCACTTCTTTTTTTGATAGATGCTCTAACCTTCATTTTGTTATTTTTAATATCTAAAAGTTATTCTCCCTTTAGTCAAGTCATAAGGAGAGAGTTCGAGTCTTACCTTGTCTCCGGGTAAGAGTTTTATATAATGCATTCTCATTTTACCAGAAATATGGGCAATCAATACGTGCCCATTTTCTAGCTCTACACGGAATTGTGCGTTGGAAAGTGCTTCCGTAATCACTCCGTCTTGTTCTATATGTTTCTGTTTTGCCATTTATATTATTAATAGTTTGATGATCTTGATAATTTAGATTGCATCAACCCGTCATAATGATGGTTCAGCAGATACGTATTAATTTGCTGAACAGTATCTAAGATAACGCCCACCATAATTAATAACGATGTACCCCCAAAAAACAGGGCAAATCTATCTGTCTGAACAAATGCTCCGTGCACTATTGCCGGAAGGACTGCAAAGATAGATAAAAAAATTGCACCCGGCAAGGTTATTTTGGATAAAATATCATCCAGATAATCTGCCGTTTCTTTTCCAGGTCTTACTTTCGGGATCAATCCACCATTACGCTTCAAATCATCAGCCATCTGATTAACCGGAATAGTAATTGCCGTATAGAAAAATGAGAAAATTATAATTAATAATGCAAACAATACATTGTACTGCCAGCTAAAAACATTTTTGAATCCTGCCAAAAATGTATTAGATTCATCAACTTTGGTTAGTAATCCGGGTACAAACATCAATGCCTGAGCAAAGATGATCGGCATAACTCCTGCTGCATTTACTTTCAATGGAATCCATTGTCTAGCGCCTTCCATCAGGTTTCTGCTTACACCACCTCTTGCCTGAGCTCTACTCACATATTGGATTGGAATTTTTCTAACAGCTACGGATAGAATAATTGCCAATAAAACAACTAATAACCAAAATACAACTTCAACCAAAATCATAATGCTTCCTAAACCACCTTTACCATTCTGTGTAATAACTTCTTGATAAAAAGCTGTTGGAAGATCCGCAAGGATACCCACCATAATTAAGATTGAAATACCATTACCAATACCTTTGTCAGTAATCTTTTCTCCTAACCACATTGCAAATACAGAACCTGCAACGAGGATCACAATACTTGGTAACCAGAACATCACAGATGCCGGATCTATATAGTAAGCTGACTGGAACTGGCCGTACGGTAAGAAAAATTGTGTTACTGATGTTAAGTACGAAGGTGCCTGTACAAGACAAACCCCAATAGTTAACCATCTGGTAATTTGGTTTAATGTATTCCTTCCACTTTCTCCATCTTTCTGTAATTTCTGAAGATAAGGAATAGCCATTCCCATCAGCTGAACAATAATGGACGCGGAGATATAAGGCATAATTCCTAGTGCCATTATAGAAGCACGGCTAAACGCTCCTCCGGTGAAAGATGACAATAAACCCAAAAGGCCGGCCCCTTGTTGGTTCCCGCCTTGGTTTTTGTAATGTTGTAATAAGTTTCCAACTTCTGCCATGTTAATAGCCGGAAGAGAAACATACGATGCGAATCTATACACAAGGACCAATGAAAGTGTCAAGATAATTTTATCTCTAAGCTCTTTTAGACTCCAAATGTTTTTTAGTGTTTGTATAAATTCTTTCATTGGTTATTAATTAAAGAGTAATTGCTTTACCTCCAGCCTTGTTGATTGCTTCTTCAGCAGATTTAGTAAATTTGTCAGCAGAGATTGAAACACCTGATTTCAAATCACCTCTACCTAGGATTTTTACTAATTCATTTTTAGAAGCAAGACCGTTTTCTACTAATACGTCTCTAGTGATATCACCAGTAATGTTCTTAGTATCGATCAAAGTTTGGATTGTATCAAGATTGATAGCTCTAAACTCTTTTCTATTAATATTTTTGAAACCAAATTTTGGTAATCTTCTCTGCAAAGGCATCTGTCCACCTTCGAAACCGATTTTCTGAGAATAACCAGCTCTTGCTTTTTGACCTTTATGCCCTTTTGTTGAAGTACCACCTTTTCCGCTTCCCTGACCTCTACCAATTCTTTTTGAATTGTGAGTAGAACCTGCTGCTGGTTGTATGTTATTTAAATTCATTTTGTAATTGAGATTTTAAATGATAAAGTATTGAGAAAAGAGAAAGATCCCTTTTCTCATTATCTTTTGTCTTATTTTTGAACTTCCAGTAAGTGACTTACAGAAGCAATCATTCCTAAAATAGAAGGTGTTGCTTCGTGTTCTACAACTTGTTGAAGTCTCTTAAATCCTAGTGCTTCAAGTGTTCTTTTTTGAGTTTTAGAACGATTAATAGCACTTCTAACTAATTTTACTTTGATTGTTGCCATTGCTATATTGATTAACCGTTAAACACTTTACTTAAAGAAACTCCTCTCATTCTTGCAATTTCTTCTGGTCTTCTGATATCCAACAATGCGTTGAAAGTAGCTTTTACCACGTTGTGTGGGTTAGAAGAACCTTTAGATTTTGACAATACATCGTGTACACCTGCAGATTCTAGTACCGCTCTTACCGCACCACCGGCGATAAGTCCTGTACCGTGAGAAGCTGGTCTTAAGAAGATATCAGCACCACCATATCTAGCAGAAGTCTGGTGAGGAATTGTATGATTGATTACAGGAACTTTCACCAAGTTTTTCTTAGCATCTTCTACAGCTTTCGCAATAGCAGAAGCAACTTCCTTAGATTTTCCAAGTCCGTAACCGATAACACCATCTTCGTTTCCTACAACAACAATTGCAGAAAATCCGAATGCTCTACCACCTTTCGTTACTTTAGTTACTCTATTAACAGCAACCAGACGATCTTTTAATTCTAATCCTCCAGGTTTAACTCTTTCTATATTACTATCTAACATATTTTCTGAATTTTAAAATTAGAATTTAAGACCTGCTTCTCTAGCACCGTCAGCAAGAGCTTTCACTCTACCGTGGTATACAAAACCATTTCTATCAAATACAACACTTTCGATACCAGCTGCTTTAGCTTTAGCTGCAATAGCTTTGCCTACCGCTGCAGATACTTCAGTTTTAGTTCCTTTAGCGTCTACCCCTTTCTCTCTAGAAGAAGCTGATACTAATGTTTTACCGTCTTTATCATCTACTAATTGTGCGTAGATCTCTTTATTACTTTTGAATACAGACAATCTTGGTAATTCTGCAGATCCTGAGATCTTCCCTCTTACTCTTCTTTTGATTCTGATTCGTTTTTCAACTTTTGTTAATGCCATTTTCTTAAATTTTATGCAGATTTACCGGCTTTTCTTCTGATGTTTTCACCCACGAATCTCACACCTTTTCCTTTGTAAGGTTCAGGTTTTCTGAAAGATCTGATCTTTGCAGCCACCATTCCAAGAAGTTGTTTATCGTAAGAAGATAATGTAATGATCGGGTTTTTCCCTTTTTCAGTCAAAGTATCCAATGTTACTTCTTTTGGAAGTTCCAATAGAATACCGTGAGAAAATCCAAGTGCCAATTCTAATTTTTGACCATTGTGAGATGCTCTGTAACCAACTCCTACAAGCTCTAATTGCTTTGTGAAACCTGTAGACGTCCCAACAATCATATTGTTGATAAGCGCTCTGTACAAACCGTGAAGCGCTTTGTGTTCTTTTGAATCAGAAGGACGGTTAAATGTTAATTTACCATCTTCCTGTGTGAAGCTGATTCCTGATGTAAGCTCCTGAGATAATTCTCCTTTAGGACCTTTTACCGTTACTACACCGTTGTTTTCAGTGATAGTAACACCAGCAGGAACTTCTATAATTGCTTTACCAATTCTTGACATTTTCCTTGTTTTAAAAAATTAATATACGTAGCAAATTACTTCACCTCCAACTTTCTCCTGTCTAGCTTTTTTATCAGTCATTACCCCTTTAGAAGTAGAGATGATAGCCACACCTAGTCCGTTAAGTACTCTTGGAAGTTCCTCAGAACCTTTGTACTGACGTAGACCTGGTCTAGAAGCTCTTTGTATAGACTTGATCGCAGGCTTGTTAGTTTGCTTATCATACTTCAAAGCGATCTTGATAGCTCCTTGAACAGCATTATCCTCGAACTTGTAGTTCAAGATATAACCTTGATCAAAAAGAATCTTAGTGATCTCTTTTTTGATTTTCGATGCAGGAATTTCCACCACTTTGTGGCCTGCGCTTTGTGCGTTCCTTACTCTTGTTAGGAAATCTGAAATTGGATCTGTTACCATTTCTTTGTTTTAAATTATTGGTTAATGACAACCAGTATTGAAAAGACTTGAAGATTAAAAAAATCAGACCTCAGAAAACTTCAGTCTGATATTTTTTATGCTTTAGTATCTCAACAACTTAATTGCCTCGATTGTTTTTAATTGCTTACCAACTAGCTTTTTTAACTCCCGGGATAAGACCATTGTTAGCCATTTCACGGAACGTTACTCTGGAAATACCGAATGTTCTCATATATCCTCTTGGTCTTCCTGTCAATTTACATCTGTTGTGTAATCTTACAGGAGAAGCATTTTTAGGCAATTTTTGTAATGCTTCATAATCTCCAGCTTCTTTCAAAGCTTTTCTTTTTTCAGCATATTTAGCTACAGTAGCTTCTCTTTTGCGCTCACGCGCTTTCATTGATTCTTTAGCCATTTCTTAGTTCTTTTTGAAAGGTAAACCGAAGTGAGTTAATAATGATTTTGCTTCTTTATCAGTTTTCGCAGTTGTTACGAAAGTGATGTCCATCCCCTGGATTTTTTTCACTTTGTCAATTACGATCTCCGGGAAGATAATCTGCTCAGTAATACCTAAGTTATAATTACCTCTACCGTCAAAACCGTCAGCTTTGATTCCAGAAAAATCTCTAATTCTTGGAAGTGCAGAAGAAGTTAATCTATCTAGGAACTCATACATCTTATCAGCTCTAAGCGTTACTCTTGCTCCTACAGGCATTCCTTTTCTTAATTTGAAGGCTGCTTCATCTTTTTTAGAAAGAGTCCCAACTGCTTTTTGTCCTGTGATTGCAGTCAATTCTTCTACTGCATAGTCCACAATTTTCTTGTCAGCTGTAGCAGCTCCCAAACCTTGTGACACAACGATCTTCTCCAACTTAGGCACTTGCATTACTGACTTGTACCCAAATTCTTCCATCATTGCAGGAACAATTTTCTCTTTATATTGTTGTTTTGGTCTTACTATATATTCCATTGTAATTCTAAATTATAAAGTTTCACCTGTTGTTTTAGCAACTCTTACTTTTTTATCCCCTTCTACTTTGTATCCAACTTTAGTAGCTTTTCCGCTTTTATCAGTTAATGATACGTTTGAAATATGTAGTGAAGCTTCCTTTTCAACGATTCCACCTTGAGGATTTTGTGCAGACGGCTTAGTATGTTTTTTAACGATATTAATTCCTGCAACAATAACTCTAGGATCTTTACCTTCTTTCTTGATTACTTCAAGAACTTCACCTTTACTCCCTTTATTTTTTCCGGTCGTAACGATAACGTTGTCTCCTCTTTTTATTTTAACTTTTGACATTTTCTTAAAATTTTAAAATTAAAGTACTTCAGGAGCTAATGAAATAACCTTCATATATTCTTTGTCTCTCAACTCACGGGCAACCGGTCCGAAAACACGAGTTCCTCTCATTTCTCCAGCAGCGTTTAGCAATACGCAAGCGTTGTCTTCGAATTTGATGTATGAACCATCTTTTCTTCTAACCGCTTTTTTAGTTCTTACAACTACCGCTTTAGATACCTGACCTTTTTTTGCGTTTCCTGATGGTGTAGAATCTTTGATAGTAACAACGATTTTATCACCAACTGAAGCATATCTTCTTCTAGTTCCTCCTAGAACTCTGATAACTAGTACTTCTTTTGCACCTGTGTTATCAGCAACTTTTAATCTTGATTCTGTTTGTAACATTATTACTTAGCTTTTTCAATGATTCTTACTAATCTCCATCTTTTGCTCTTACTCAAAGGTCTAGTTTCTGTAATCAAAACTGTATCTCCTTCGTTGCACTCGTTATTCTCATCGTGTGCGGTATATTTTTTCGTTTTCAAAACGAATTTCCCGTACATTGGATGTTTTACTCTTGTAGTTTCACTAACAACAATAGTTTTTTCCATTTTATTGCTGGAAACTACTCCAATACGTTCTTTTCTTAAATTTCTATCCATTATAAAAAGGAATTATTGTTTGTTAGTTAATTCTGTATTAAGTCTTGCGATTGTTTTTCTCAAATCTCTGATCTGAATCGGATTTTCAACTGGGCTAATTCTGTGTGCTAATTTCAGTTTAGAATAGTTAGCTTTAGCGTCAGCCAATTGATTTTTGATATCCTCTACGCTTAAATTTTTGATGTCAGCTTTTTTCATTGTAATAGAGATTATTGAGGTTTAACAAAATCGTTAGCAACTACGAACTTGGTAACTACCGGCAGTTTCTGCGCAGCCAGTCTAAGAGCTTCTTTCGCTACTTCGTAAGGAACTCCACCAACTTCGAACATAATTTTACCCGGTTTAACTACAGCTACCCAATATTCTACAGCACCTTTACCTTTACCCATACGTACTTCCGCTGGTTTTTTGGTAATAGGCTTATCTGGGAATATTTTGATCCATAGTTGACCTTCTCTTTTCATATATCTTGTTGCAGCGATACGCGCAGCTTCAATCTGTCTTGCAGTGATCCAAGCACCTTCTATAGCTTTGATCCCGAAAGTTCCGTAAGCAAGTTGATTACCTCTCTGGGCAATCCCCTTCATTTTCATCTTATGAACTCTACGGAATTTGGTTCTTTTTGGTTGTAACATAATTTCTTAAATTTTAGATTTTAGAATTTAGATTTTAAAAAAGTAACGGTCATTTAAAAACTATCCTCTAAAATTTTATTAATTATTTCTTCTTGGTTTTCTGTCTCCTCTTTCTCCTCTGTCGTTTCTCTCTCTACCTCCAGCTGGTGCTTTTTTCTGTTGTCCTACTAGCGGCGTAAGTTCTCTTTTACCGTAAACTTCACCTTTCATAATCCAAACTTTAACACCTAATTTACCATA
>Ga0209933_1001301_pt1 | contig 24983 bp, 59 predicted proteins | sample ThiBiot_300_biof_FD_183944 | JGI IMG/M metagenome (GOLD analysis project Ga0209933, IMG submission 183944) | Wastewater bioreactor microbial communities from Cape Town, South Africa - Thiocy_cont_300_biof (SPAdes) | ecosystem: Engineered > Bioremediation > Thiocyanate > Unclassified | place...
GGAGCCTCTTTAGGCGCGTAGTGAGCCGTACCCCGCCCCGCGCCGGAGATCTCCACGACCCCATGGGCAGGATCCGTCAAACGAAAGGGGCGCTCCCTCAAGCGCCCCTCGCGTCGTTCGTGAGGTGATGTGGACTTACGCGGCGAGCACCTCCTGCATGCGGACCGTCTGCGGGGTGTCGGTCAGCTCGTAGTGGGCGTTCTTGCCCCCGCCGATCGTGCGGATGATGCCGGTCGCGCTGAGCGCGGCGAGCGTCGAGCTCTTCTGGGTCGAGACCGTCGCCTCGCTGACGGTGTGACGGACCAGGTGCTCCTTCATCGCGGCGGAGACCTTCACCTTGTCGCTGACCGCCGCTTCGGCGAGCTCGTTGGTGAAGGTGACGCCCGCCGCGCGGAACTTGAACAGGCTGCGCATGATGGCGTTGTTGATCTTGTTCCGCATGAAGCCGGAGCCGAGCGCAGTCAGGATGTCGGCGAGCTTCTCCATCGCATAGACGTTGTAGACGGGCGTCGCCGAGCCGGTGAGCATGAAGTCCGGCTTGACGTTGGCGGCGATCATCAGGGCGGCGAGCGCGGGGTTCGTGAACTTCGCCTTCGCCTTGTCGAGCTTGTCCTGGATGGAGGTGTTGCCCGCGTTCTTCGCCGTCTCGTGCTGCTTGCGGCGGTCGAAGGCGATGGTCACGTCCTTGACGAAGCTCTCGACGGCATCGGCCGGGACGGCGCCGACGATCGCCTGGAAGGAGCCGGGCGCGACCGTGAACGGGGCAGCAGGCACCGGGGTGATGCTGGCAGGCGCCGGCGCCTCGGCCGGGACGGTGATGTCCTCGACGAGGGCGTTGCCGTTCTCGCCCATCGGCAGGGTCGGGTCGGTCGTGTCCTGCACCGGCTCCGGCGTGACGACGATGGTCTCGAGGGTCGACGCCACGTTCTCGACACCGGCGAGCAGCTGCTCGAGGCTGGCGATGTCGGTCTGCGTGACCGGCTGCTCGCTCGCCTTCTGGAGCTCCATGAGCTCGCCGGCGAGACGCTCGACGGTGACGTCCTGGGCGGTCTTGTTCTTCTGAGCCATGATCTTGTCCTTCTCTGTCGTTTTTGCGTTGCTCGAAAGCATCACGCTTTCGATGTTGTAGTTATCTCACAGACGAGGAAGGGGTAGTATCTGGCAGCGGAAGGGGCACGGATGGGACATTACACGGCCGATACAGGCGCCGTGCCGGCGGGATCGGGCGCCATGGGCAGGTTATACACGGAAGACCTTGGAGCGCCGCGGCGTCATTCTGGTGAGGACCGGGCGTGACCTCGCCTCGGGTGCCGGAGGAGAGGGAAGGGGACCGGAGAAGGATGTCCGGGAGAGCTTCCCGTCCTACGTTCCCGTCCATCAGCCCTATATATCTATTATCTCTTACCTGAGTATCTGAATAAAAAGACGGCTGATCCTCCTCTATCATCCCCGTCCGCACCCTCTCTCTCAGCCAAGGCTCTTCCGGCACTCCATGGGCGTCTCCGGCGCAAAAAGAAGGGCGAGCTCTCGCCTGGTGTGGTGAGAGGCTCGCCCTGAAGGTAGCGCCGGCTGTCGGCACCGGCGCGTCAACGCAACGGTAGAGAGAGGAGCATCTGCTCCGCGAGCGCTACCGACCCAGCGCTCGAACTGCATGATCTCTTATCGCATGAGGACGGGCGGAGAGCGAGACGGCTTGAAGCGGCGAGCCATGGCTTGGAGCGGGCATCTGCGGCGAGGAGCGGGAGGATCCGGGAATTGGCGGGGCGAGTGTGGTGTTCCGCGGTGGCTGGCCAGCGATCGTCCTTTCCCTCTCTCAACTATCCCTCGGTCTCTCCCGATATGCTCTCTGTCTCTCAGCTATCCCTCTCCCTCTCTCCCTATGCTCACTCTCCCCTCTCACCAGGTCTACCTCTTCTCTCGCACCGGTGCTCTCCCTCTCATACGCTCGGGTGCTCTCCCTATGCGCAGGCATGATCGACGTGCTCGTTTCCGGATAGCTATTGGTTGAGCGCTGGTGCTGCTTTGCCGGTGATCGCGTCAGGTGAGCGTGGGCGTCGTTCTGATCGCAGGTGCTCTCTGGTGTTGATCTTCTCTGCGGTCGCGCTCTCTGGGCGTCTCTGCGAATCTCTCGGGCTCGATGCGCGTTGAGCGAGGTGTGTCGGGCTATGTTTACGTCGGGTCGCTTTTAGGGTTGCGTGTCAACATAGGGTAAACTTAGCGTAAACAAACGTCACCCTTGGGCCGGCCTGGCGGTGGTGAGGATCTGGCTATCTAGCTATCTGGGTAGGTGGCTGGGTAGGGCTCTAGGTAGCTAGATTCTGGTGCGTTGCGGCGAGTAGAATTGGTGCAGGGCAGCAGGAACGATCGAGGAGGTGTTCGCTTAGGCTAGAGGCGGGAGTGTATAGGTTGGAGTCTCAACCATGGCAGTAGTGTCGAGCGTCAATGCCTTACTTGGTCTTTTCCAGGAGGGTTATGTTGACGACTGCGGAGCGGGTGTTCTGAGCATTGGCGAGACCTATCGAGGTCTTGCGGATGACCTTGAGGTTGAGAGTGCCGACCAGGCGGTGCTGGAGGATCTCTGGGAGCTCTATGCCGAGGGCCGGCCGGACGGTGGAGAGGTGCGGTTCTGGGGGCTGCTGCGGCCCATGGGATCGAACGCCGCGGTGTTCTGGAAGGGGCGGCTGCTGGGAGAGGTGAGTGCCGCGGTGCTCGAGAGCGAGGGGTCTTTGGAGGATGGCGTGGCCGCGGTCTTCATGGCGGCCTATCATCGGGAGGGTGGCTTCGGACTGCGGCTCTACCTGGCGCTGCCCTAGGCGACGATCGTGACCACCTGCCAGACGGTGTAGGTCCAGTTGGCGATCTTGTTCTCGCTGAGGTGGAGCGGATCGGTCGTGGGGACGCAGGTATAGGTCTTGGAGCTGTCACGCGCGGCGAAGCCCTTCTCAAAGGTATCGGTGACGGTGAGGTCGACTGCCGCGCCCCTGGGGAACTGCATCTTGATGATGTCGCCCTTGGCGAGCGGTGGCGCTGGCGCCGGCGTGAGCGGGCTCAGCAGCGCGAAGGTCATGCCGTCGCCCATGGCTGGAAAGACGGTGTTGGCGTCGAATCTGCTGGGCATGGTCGAGCTCCCCGGTTCTCGGCGCCCGATATAGCCGGGAAGGGTGGCTGACGCCAGCGGCTCAGTCCTGGTCCTGGTGATTGAGATGGATATAGGCGTCGTCCGCGTCGGCGAAGCCGTGCCAGAAGGCGTCGTATTCGGGTGTGCCCTCTGCAAAGGGGCAGGGCATGGTCTTCGCGCCGTCGCCGAGCTCTGCGGATCTCCAGCCTTGCTCGTAGGGCGTGGGCGGCAGGATGACCGGCACCTCATTGGGCTTCAGCGGCGGGCAGGTGTTGGCGAAGCGCGCCGGCCCATGGTTCTCCGGTCCGCGATAGGCGAGCGCGGCCGCCTTCTGCTTGGCGGTCAGCTGCGAGAAGAAGCCCTTCATGGTCATGGCGTGGTCTCCTGCTCCGCGGCAATCTGCATGCGGAGGGCATCAATGCCCGGGTCGAAGTCCTCCCAGGTCTGATCGTCAGGGCATTCGTCGACCAGATAGCTGGTGAGGATGTCGAATGCGGCCGCGAGGGCTTTCTGGCGCTCGGTCATGCCTTCTCCTGTATCCAGATCCGTAGGACGCGAGCGGTGCCGATCACTCGGCCGTGGAACAGCACCGTGCCCGGTCCGAGGACAATGCCGGCGGTCTGGTTGTGGCGGTGGGTTCTGATGCGGTGGCGGCGACCAAGGTACGGCCGCGCTTGGTCCTGGTCATGATGCCCTCTTGGCGATCCAGGCTTCGAGCTCGGCGATCGCCTTATCGTTCTCGGCGCGCTCCTCGGCGAAGGTGTCGATGAGATCCTGCAACGGAACAGCACCGCGGTGACGAGCGATCATCTCGATGTCCATCCTGCGCCAGGCGAGCGCCGCCTCGAGGAAGTGACGGATGGTGGTGGGGTCGGTGAAGTTGTCGAGGCTGCCATAGTGGTCGTCGACGATCTTGCGCCACTCGCGATAGGAACGGGTCATGCGGCTTCTCTCTTCTGCCATCCATCGGCGATCTGCCAGGCGGTGTTCACATAGCTGGCGCCGAGGTGGATCCAGTCCGGATCTTCCGGTGCCCAGTCGGGCTGGCGCAGCAGCCAGTTCTCCAGGTCGGTGTTGACGACGTTCTCGATCCGGAGCGGCAGGTCGGCGTGCTCGGCGAGGAAGGCCTTCAGGATGCCCTGGCGCTGCCTCTCCGCGGGCACCTCGATCGTTCCAAGACCGATGCCACCCGGGACATAGCGGCGCCGATAGACATAGAGGCGCATGCCTGTGGGCTCGGTGACGAAGGCGCCACCGTCGCGCCCGGCGCCGGCCAGGTACTCGGCGAAGGTCGGCTCCGCACTCACAGCCTCGGCTTCCGCAGCAGGTAGATGACCTCGTCGAAGTCGTATTCGTGGCGCTCGAGGCCCATGGTCTTGACGGCGCGGTCGATCATTTCGCTGAGACTTGGCCCCATGCCGACCTCCGGGTTGGCTCGCTCGAGGGCGTCATGCAGCTGGGCGACCGCCGCGACGGCGGCGTTGGGGCGGTCCTGGTTCACCGGATCTCCTTCAGGATCTTGTCGATCAGCTTGTCGTCGATGATGCCCGAGGCTTTCAGCTGCTGGATGAGCTCGGCCTCGTATTTGGCGATGTCCTTGTCGATGGTCTCGCGCCACTTCTTGAGGCTGGAGATGGTGGCGCTCAGCACGGCGACGTTGTTCATGGCACTTTCCTGGCGATCTCGAGGAAGCGGGAGAGGGTGGTCTGCTCGGCGATCCAGCCGCCATCCTTGCGATAGTGGACGTTCTCGCCGTCGCACCAGACCACGGTGACGAACTGGGTGATCGGCGTGATGGCGTTGCCGCCGGCGAAGCTGTAGCGGTCGCCGGCATTGGGGAGCTCGGTCAATTCTTGCCGTGCTCCTCTCTCACCTTAGCCTCGGCGCGATCCAGAGCCTCTATATCGATCCGTCCGGTGACAGGGTCGTAGGAGAAGTTCTCGGTCCAGGCTTCATCCAGCTTGGTTTGAAGCGCCTCGTCTTCTGGATCCGTTTTGATGTAGACGACCGCCATCTGCTCATTCACGGCGACCAGGCCATCCTCGCCGCAGGCGATATAGAGGACGCAGCAGGGCGTGATCGATGAAAGGCGCTGGCCGTATCGGTTCATGGGAATGACGTGGTCGCTCGACTTCATTGCACGCGCGGCATCGAGCAGGGTCTCGTATTCCTTGAGGCTCATCCTCATGCTCTTCTCCTTCACCAGCTCCGCGTGATGACGTCCTGCCCGCAGTTCGGACAGGTGAAGCCCTCGGCGCCGTCAGGGCCGCCGCTGATGTCCCTGCCCGAGCGCAGCGTGCGCACCTCGGCCGGGAAATATTCGAGGATGGCGCCGCACGCCCGGTGCGTGATCTGCTTGGCGGCGCCGGCGTCCTTTCCGATGATCGTGACCATGACTATGCGACCTCCTTCGCCTGCGGCTTGACCTGCTCGAGGAACACCGGCCAGAGCTTCTCCCAGAAGCCGGCGCACTGGGGATCGCGGCTCCTGGCGCTGATGCCCTCGAAGTCGTTGTGGAGCGCTTCGGAGAGGCTGGCGCTTTCGTAGAGGAGGTAGCAGTAGATCTCCTCGGCGTTCTGCCAGCCGTCGATCTCGTCGATGATCCGATCGAGCGCATTGAAGGCGTCGCGCGCGAGCTCCTTGGTGATGAGGTCTTTGCGCCGGCGCTCGCGGATCTTCTCGCGCGTTGCCCTGGCGCTCGCCTCGAGCGACCAGCGCATGCCCTTGTTGGGCTGGTCGACCTTGTTGAAGAAGTAGGCGTAGTCGACCTTCTGCAGGAACGCCTTCAGGCTCTCGCAGCCGTGGTGGCCCCAGATATTGGCGAAGTTGCCGAAGGAGCTCACCACAGAGATGAGGCCGAATGCCTCGTTGATGGTGATAAACGCCCATTCGTGGTGAGCGCGCACGACATAGGTCTCGGCGTCCTTGTCGCGCCAGCACTCGTTGAGCGGCTTAGTCATGGTCGACTCCCTGCTTCCAGCCCTCGCTGTCGATGTTCTCCATCAGCGTGGCGCGGCCCTCGGCGATCTGGCGATGCGACGCGCAGATCTGCGCCATGACCTCCGGGTGCTCGAGGACGATTGCCATCGAGCGCGGCCCGTCGAAATAGATGGTCACGCGCTCCTGGGTCGGCTCATAGGTGAAGCCGATCTTCGGGCGGGGTTCTGCCGTCGACCGCTCGAGGGCGGCGATCGCCGGCGCGATGAGGCCCTCGGCGAACTCCTTCTGGTCCTTGACCGTGCCGGCGGCGAGCTGGGCATAGGCATGGCGCAGCTGCGCCAGGTGGAAGCGGATGTCGGTCATCAGATGATCCTGTGGAAGTTCGGCGCCGGCGGCGGCCGGGAGGGTTGTCTCGCCACAGCGGCGCGAATGCTCTCCAGCAGATGTCGCGGCAGCGTGTTCTCGGCTGACTTGCAGGCTTCGAGGTTTTCGACGCTGGCGCCGCAGAGCGGGCAGGGGTTCACCTCCTCACTGTCGCAGGGACAGCGCTGCTCGGCCCAGGTCAGCACCTCGCGAAGCACCTGGACGGGATCGGCGGCCGTGGTCATGGCGTCACCGCAGCGAGACCGGCATCTGTCAGGCGCCAGGAGATCATAACCGCATAGGTGGTCGGCACACGTGCGACCTTGCCCTCCTTCTCGAGGCGCTTGAGACGGCGCAGCACCTGGCTGGTGCGGATCTCTGGCCGGCCCAGCTTTCCCGCGATGACGTTACGGACGACATAGGTCGCGTAGACCGGGCGGAGGCTATGGCGGCCAACGTGATAGACCATCACCTCGAGGATGTCGGTGTCGGTGAAGGAGATCATGGCGCGCTCCTCAGATCTCGCGCCCAGGTGTCGAGCAGTGCCTGTCCCTCGGCGATGTAGGCCTCGGTGACGGCACAGGGCGGGCGCAGGGCCTTTTCGTCGGCGCGCATCCTGGCGCCGATGGCGCCCAGCTGCCGCCCGCGCTCGGTGAGCACATAACCGGGATAGCTCCCGCCGAGACCAAGTCCGATCGCGTTTGCCTTAGGATCGTCGACCACGGCGAGTTCGAGAGTGCCGGGCTCCAGGAGCTTGTTCTTGAACGCCGCAACTGCTCCGAAATGCGACAGGAACGCCTCCGGCTCGCACTTGTCGCACCAGCCGGCATTTATGCCGTCGGCGACGTAGCCGAGGAAGTTGAGCATCGTGTGGGAGAGTTTCATGGTGCCCATCCGAGCGGCGCAAAGAAGCCGCCGTAATAGAGGACCGTCAGCGTGATCGCCGCGGAGATGAGCGTGCGCCAAAAGCTGAAATCGGGCGCGGGGTCGCCGTGCTTGGCGCCGACGACGCCGAGACCGAACAGCAGAAAGGCGAGGTAGGTCAGCTGGGGCCAGATGGTCATGATCTTGATCCGGGTCAGAGAGTGCGCTCGTAGAGCTCACGCACCTCGGCGTAAGGCACCACACAGCGCAGGTCGTAGTGGATGGCGTCATCGGAGCCGCACCGCAGGCACTTGATGCGGTCGGCCCGCGGCGAGAGCTTCTGCATCCGGACGTATCGGTGACTGAACAGGTTGCAAATCAGGCGGCGCAGCATTTGTTGGCCTCCACTGCTTCGATGATCTATCATCGCACAGGTAGTATTGGAGAAGTATTCGGGCTGATCTGGGATACGCGAGCGCGTATATCTTAGGTTTATACGCGGTCGCGGATGATCAGAGGCGACCGGTGTCGACGGCGCGCGCCTGGTCGTGAGTGCGCACGGCGATGCACGCTTCCTCGAGGAAGCCGACCTCGCAGTCTAAGGTGGAGGGATCGTCGGGGCGGCGCGCCCGCACGATCCATCCGTCGAGATCGACACGCCAGCCGTTGAGCCAGTTGAGGAGCCGGATGATCATACCGCTTCCGCCTTCGCCATGAGCTCCTCGAAGGAGTCGCCGACGACCTGGATGATGCGCTCTGCCCCACCCGGGCGGTCATCGTCGAAAACGCCGATCGAAAGGATGCTCGTGTGGTAAGCGCCGGTGTCGAGACCGGTGCGGCCGGCCAGCTGCAGCGGGCCGTCCTGGAAGACCTCGTGGCCGTGGACGACATGCAAGGCATAGTGTCCGGAGTTATTATGTCCGTAGCGCTTCCAGAGCAGGGTCTCGCGCACCTGCATGTCGAGCGTGAGATCTGGATCGACGCCGGCATGGACGTAGACCCGGTGCTTGTCGGCATGGAAGAGGGGCAGCTCGGCGAGCCATTTCAGGTGCTCGCGCGGCACGACCTCGGGCATGAACGTGCCCTCGCGGGGATGGCCGTAGGAGATGAGCGTCGCGCCGCCGCCGTTCTGGATCCACCACTGCGGATGCTTTGGCGTGAGCAGCGTCATCAGCATCATGTCCTCGTGGTTGCCCAGGAGGCAGATCCAGGTCCAGCCAGCCGGCGGACCTTCCATCAGGCGTTTGATGATGCCGGCGCTGTCCGGCCCGCGGTCGACATAGTCGCCGAGGAACACGATGGTGCCCGGCTCCTCGGCGGCGAGGGTTTCCAGAGCGAGCTCCAGCAGGTCGAAGCGGCCATGCAGGTCCGCGATCGCATAGGTCTTGGTCATGATCTTCCCGTGTTGATTGGGCGTCAGGGCGCCACCTTGACCGGCTGGTCAGGATCCTGCGGTGCGATCACCTGCGCCGCGACGGCACGAGCGGCGTCCTCGGTGAGCACGGCGATGGTCTTGTCGAGCACCTCGAGGATATCCTCGTGCTTGCGCTCCTCGTGGTCATTGAAGGTGTCGATCGCCTCTTCGCCCGAGATCGTCTCGATCACCTGGTGCAGGATGCTGTCGATCCTTCGGATCTCCTGAAGTCCCGGCTCGCTTCCTTCCCGGTGACGGGTGTGGTGCTGGGAGAAGTAGGTGACGTCCGCGACGCGCTCGATCGCACCCATGAGGCAGAAACAGACAGCGCTGTCATCGACCGGGGCAACTGGCTCGCCGCTCTCGTCGTAGGCGAACTCACCTTTCGTCCAGTGTTCAGGGGTGGAGAGCAGGGCGCGGGCTTCCTTGACTATCTCGAGGGCGTCCATCAGATGAGCTCCTTGTGAGTATCTGGCGAGGCTTCATTTGCCTCCTGGATAAGACCAGGTGCGCGCTTTCGCGCCTCGGCTTCGGTTATCAGAGTGTAATGGAGGCCGAGAGCATTGACCGGGACGCCGATATGCCGAAGTTTATTGTTTGACCACTCCCAAGCGTCTTGGAAGATGGTGTTGCCCGATCGCTCGCGGCAGCACGCACAGGTCGAAACCTGCAAAGTGACGCCGCGCGCCTTGTAGTATTCGTACCGTCTCACCGGATGAGCTCCTGGTGCAGGTGGTCGATCCAGCCGCCGGCGGTGCAGTCGGCGACGGTATCGTCTTCGTCGAGGTCGGGCAGCACCAGCATCATTTCGCGGCACGGATTGCCCTGGTCGGTGTAGCCGACGGTGATGTAGACGCTCGCCTCCTCGAGGTTGGAGATCATCTCCCAGGCGCCCGGCAGGTCGGGGTAATAGGTGCGCGCACCCTCGCCCTCATCGACCTCGATCTGGAAGCCGGCGGCGTAGGCGCGCTGCAGGATCTCCTTCGCGACGTTCATGTGCGTCTCCCTTAAGTCAGCGTTGACTTATCAACGATAGCGGAGGGGTGTTTGGAAGAGCAGCTGGCGCGCTCAGGCGGCGCGCTTCTCTTCCTTCTCGAGGCGCTCGACGGTGAGCCGGAGCGTCCTCACGATCGACCGGTGCTGGCGCCCGAGCGAGTCGTTGTAGTCCATCACCGCGGAGGCGCCGGCGTCCTCGTAGCCGACGATCTCGGCGATCGTTGCCACCACCCTGTCGATCTCCGGCGGCACCGGCTCGCTCGTGTTGATGGAGTAGGGCTGGATGCCCGTAACATGCTCGATGGCACCGAGCATGCAGAAACAGGTCGCGTTCGGCGAGGTGGTTTCGACCTGGAATTCGTCGTCCGTCATGGCGAAGTCGCCCTTCGCCCATTTCTTCTTGTCGCTGAGGAGCTCGTAGGTCTTCCGGGCAATTTCGAGCGCGTTCACAGTCGCCTCCGCTAAGTCACGATTGACTTAGCAGTTATAGCGCTGGGTCCGTCGGAGCAGCATCTGGCGCTGCTCGGCTCATTTGATGGTGAGGGTCTTGACGACGTTCCAGGTGACGGGATAGCCGCACTGGGTCAGCGCGTGCTCGGCGAGCAGCGCGGGGTCGCCCGTCCAGTCCTTGGCGATCACGATATCCTCCAGAGGCGTCATCACCTTGTCGGTGAGCGGGCGTCCGGAATTCGCCAGTGCCAGCTCGATGATCTCCATGGCGGCCGCTTGGGTCGGATTGAAGTCGTTCATGTGCCAAATACCTTCCAGAGGATCGCGACTACGCCGGCCAGAACGAAGGCCGTCATCCATTGCAGGACGGCGAGGCGGGTGTCGATCGACGCGATCCGCTGCTCGAAGCTCGCGACTTCCTCGGCCGCCTTGTTGGCGAGCTCCGGTTTCGCGCCGCCATCGATCAGGGCATCACGCAATGCACCAAGCTGCAGAGCCATCGTCGTCTCCTTGTTCACAAGCGTGAATGTAGAGGAGGGGCGAACGGATTGCGAGATGGGGCGTTCTGGCGTAGTGAGAACGAAACGGGAACACACCTTGCGCGCCTATTGGAACATCCGCGTCCAGCATCTGCCAGATCCGCGGCGCGTGCCCTTTCGCTGCCACCTCTGCGGCAGCGAGGTCTATGCCGACTTCTCGGCGGAGGTGCTGGTCAAGCTGGTCGTGCAGTTGGAGGAGCGCGTGCGCTGCCCGGTCTGCCAGACCTCGCACGCCATGGGACTGGCGGTTGCGCGCGAGGATCTGCGCTGGGAGGGTTAGGCGTTGTGGTGCTCTAACATCTCCGCGGCGGTGTCGAACACCAGCTCCTTGCTGCGCATCTGGTCGGGCGACCAGAGCTTGAGCGCCATCGCCAGGCGCGGCGGATAGCTGGGGAAGCCGTTCTTCTCGAGGAAGATCAGCGCGCCGGCGCAGAACTGGTCCTTGGGGCCGGCGTGATAGTCGCCCTCCATGCCGTGCTCATCCTCGGTGCGTTCACCGGAGAGCGTCTTGTGGCAGGTGAAGGTCTGGTCCTGGCGCAGGATGGCGTCGGTGATCTCCTCGGCGCGGCCGGTCGATAGGAAGCCGGGCACGTCGCGCCGAAAGGGGCAGTTGACGCAGGGGCGCTTGAGATCGAACCTCACAGCGTCACTTCCACCCGGTCAGCTGCACGCGCTGGCGCCGCTGCTGGTCGGCGATCGACTCGGTCATGACCTTCAGGTATTCGCGCCGGCTCGCGCCGCGGATGTTGCTGGCCGGGAAGACGGCATTATGGACCTGGACCTCGTTCTCGAAGACGGTCTCGGTGCAGGTGTCTCCATCCTCGATGAGGTGGCCGCGATAGGCGTGGCCATGGAGATCTGCGCGGTGGCTGAATTCCTTGTAGGTCATCCGAAGCTCCCGAAAAGCGGGTTGTTGCTGTGCGACTCCATCTCGATCTTCTTCCGGTCGCCGCGCTTGAGCATCACGCGCTCCGCGGCGTCGTAGACGGTGATGGCGTCTTCCTTCTTCTGGAAGCAGCCGATCGGCTGGCTGCCGAAGTTCTTCACGACCAGGTAGGAGACCCGCTGCAACTCGTCGGTGATCGCCCAGAGCTCGACCGCGAAGCCATGATAGGCATTGCGGAACAAGGGCGTGCCGCCGCGAAACTCGTCGCCCTCCATCTCCTCGAGGATCGTTCTGCCCGGCGCGCTCATCCGAATGCCCCGAAGGTCGGATTGCTGGCATAGTGGCTGCGCTGCTCCACCTTGCGCGTGTCGATGACCTCCATGGCGATGTTCCGCATGGTGAAGTCGGACATCTGCTTGCCGGTGCAGAGGTTGAAGATCTCCTCGGCATGGGCGGTGAAGAGCGGATCGGCCAGCGCCTGCCGGCGGACCAGATCGAGGCCCTCCTGGCTCGCATGGCGCAGCAGGAACTGGTAGCGGAAGCGCGTCTGCTCGGGCGTGTCGTCAGGCGAGGCGACCGGCGTCATCGGCGCCGAGCTCATCGAGCCGACCAGCTCGTTGTAGGCCTTCCAGGCTTCCGGCGCATCCGTGAAGCTCTGGCTCTCGCGCGTCGGCCCGCGGTCGCGGGAGGACATCACGAGCGCCTGCACCTCGAGGAGATAGACCCCGTCGCGCTCCTTGAGCTTGATCTCGAGGGTGTCGGTCTTGTGCTTGGCCATCACGACCGTGGTCATGGGTTCTCTCCGGCTGTCAGGCAACGATGGACTGGATCGCCTCGAGCGCCTTCTGGCATGCCATTCTTGCCTGGCTGCGCAGATAGGGGTCGGCGCGGTCGAGGATCTCGATGGTCTGCAGCTTCTCGGGCACGTAGATCACGGCGTAGCCCGGATTGCCCCGGGCGATGCTGGCGACATTGTCGAGGATATCGGCGACCTTGATCGTCTGCGCCTCCGCATCGGCGCGCACCAGGCGCTCCAGGTTCATGCGGAAGCGCTCCTTGCGGGAGCCGGCGCTCACCGGCACATTGGTGAGCGCCTCGACGAGCCGGCCGACATGATGGCCGAACTCCCAGCGGATGATGTCGAGGTCGATCTTGGTGTCCTCGACGACATCGTGGAGCCAGGCTGCCGCCAGCTGCTCGAAGGATGTCCGCTGGCACAGCCGCACATGCTCGACGACCCGCATCGGGTGCAGGATGTAGGGCTCGCCCGTGTATTGGCGCTTCTGACCCACCGCGCCGTGAGCGGCGGTGGCGAAGAGGCGAGCGGACTCGACCAGCTGGGACATGGCTCTTCTCCCGGTGTTGGTGATCAGGCGGCGAGATTGCTCGCGCGCGGCCGCGGCGAACGCTTCTGCCGGGCAACCGGCTCCGGCCCGGCGTCCTTCCAGGCGGCCAGCTTCTGGAGCACGACGCGCTTGTCCTCGAAGGAGTGCGCGACGACGATGTTCTCGATGGCGCCCCAGTTCGGGCTCGTATAGGTCTTCTGCTCGACATTCCCATAGGGCACGCCGCGCATGAAGGCGTAGGCGAGCAGCGCATGGCGCGCAGCCAGGCGGCGCCGAGCGCGGGCGCGCTGCTCGCCGGACACCGCCAGCTGGTGCAGCTCGGCCACGACCTCGTCGCCTTGCGTCAGCTCGGTGCTCCGCTGGAGAACGAAGTCCAGATTGCGCTGGCGGGCGCGCTGGACCTTGCGCCGCAGGCGGTTGGCGGTGATCTGCTCCTCGGAGAGCATGATCACCATGAATTTCAGGGATCGTGTGGTCATTGGGGCTTCCTTTCAGCCGGTGGCAATGATGCGGATGGTGAAGCGCCGGCCACTGCCGACGAGCACTTCGAGATTGTTGGGGTCGCTGGCGTCGACGCTGGTGACGCAGTCGAGACCGACGGTCTCGTTGTCGCGGTCGGCGTCGAAGACCTCGAAATCGCGATCCTCGATCATGTCGCGGATCAGAAGGCCGAGATCACGGGTGGTGGGCGGCACGGCGGCCGGCGCGAGCTCGCGCTCCTCCGGGGTGAGGTCGAGCGGGGTCGTGCTCATGCCAGGTCGATCCCGTTCTGGCGCAGGCACTCCTGCTGGTCCGTCTCGAGGATGCACTGGCACCAGATGGTGCCGGCCCGCGCGAAGCGGACGTCGCCGAGTTGGTGGACGCGCAGGATCTGCATCGCCCGGAAGACATCCTCAGTTCGCATGATGCACATCGCGCGCCTCGTGTTCAGTAATCGCTGAATTATGTTGTAGCTCTGGATCAGTCGGAGCAGTATCTGGCTCTATTCTGGCAGCAGACCAACTTGTCTGGCGCATCGGCGAAGCGTCATCCGAAAGTTTTTGATCCAACGATGATCGCCAGGTGTGCTGGCCAAGATCACCTTTGTCTCGCCTTTCGGTCCGCTGAGCTGGACATAGACGTGACTGCCTCTGGTTCGGCCGACCTTGGCTGTCGGATAGAGATCCAGCGCGATGCGGCTGATCTCGCGCAGGTGCTTGGTCGCGGTCACGCCAGGATCTCGACTTTCTTGACGGTCACGCCGAACTCGGTCGAGACGCCGTCGTCGCCGCCCCACTGGCTCTCGATGAAGCCGTGGATGACGACCGGGATCAGCATCTTCCTGGGACAGGAGCCGATGGGGCGGTGCTTGAAATGGCGCTGGAGGCGCCGCCGGCCGCGCTTCACATCGAGTATGGCGAAATCCGATCCGATCTTCATGCTCGTGCCTCCACTAAGTCATCACTGACTTAGCAGTTATAGCAGCGGGCTCGTCGGTGCTGCAGAAGGTAGCTGCTCGGATCGTGCGCCGGATCGACAGAACTGAGCGCTGGCTGGTTTTCTGCGCTCAGACGATACGAGACAACGCTCAGAGACGGCGCCAGCCAGCGAGCGTTTACAGCGCGATCAGGGCGCGCCGCGTCCAATGACGAAGGTCGTCTGGAAATCGTCGAGGTTCGGCCACTGCATGGCGGCGAAATTGGGCGGGTAGCGCCGGCGGAGCTCGGTGCCCTCATTGGTGAGGAGCATCCAGTCCTGCATGTCCTGGCTGGCGCTCTTCACCCAGACGCCGCCGCCGTGCTCGCACTTGTCCTGCACCAGGTCGATGAAGTCGGACTTCACCTGGTCGAAGCTGCCGGAGATGATGCCGGCGTCGGTGATGACGAACGTGGCCATGGCCGCAACCATAGCGACGCCCTGCGGATTTTCAAGCATTCGTTCTGCCTCTGTTCCGCAATCCACACCTGGCTCAGTAGTCGCGGGCGTACATGACCTGCAGCAGCCGCACCGTCTTCGCGGGATCGGTGGCGTCTTCGGTGAGGTGCAGCCGGTCGACGCCGAAATAGTCGATCTTCCAGAACATCTTCTCGCCGTTGACCTCGATCGAGCCGAAGTCGTGCTCCTGATAGGGATCATCGCCCTCGTCGAAGGCGTCATAGGCCGCAAGCGCATCGAGGATCGCGTCCTTGAGCTCCGGCGTGTTCTCGAGCGCCAGGTCGCCGACGAAGACGATCTCGCCGCCGACGCGGCGCTGGCGCAGCTGGTCGTTCAGGATGCGGATCTTGGCCGCGCGGAGGGAAGGGTCCATGGTCGTCCTCAGAATGTGCCGAAGATAGGGTTCGCCGACATCGCACGGATGCGCTCGGCCTCATAGCGCTTGACGACAGCCCTGAACTTGCCGTGGCCGCGGCGCACAGCTTCATCCTTCGTGCCGCAGTTCGGCCCCAGCTGGTGGCCGTCGAACATGACCCTCCAGGCCTTCTGCTTGCCGGCCGCCGGGTTCGGATTGCGCGGGTCGCGCTTGGCGATCTCGATCTCGTGGATCTCGACCGTCAGGCTCGGTTCGTTGGCGTGCTGGAAGCGCTCGACGATGTGGGGATTTCGATAGAACAGCCCGGCCTGGGCGGCGCTGTTGATGATGCCCCAGGCGCGCTCCTCGAGATCGCGCGGGGTGAGCTCCAGCGTTGCCGTGAACTCGTCGATGATGATGCTGTCAAACGTCCAGCCGCGGATCATGGCAGCCACACCGGCATGATGGAGACCACCGCGTCGTGCGGGACAAAGACATGGGCCGTGTCGCCGTCGGCATCCGTGATGGCGAGCTGCAGGAAGTGGTCGCCCGGGAAGTCCTTCACGAGCGCGCCGGTGCGATACATGCCGTCCCGCAGGCCGACGCTGAGCTCGTAGGCCGCGCTCTTGCGCCCCTTGCTCTGGCGTTCGATCTCGATGAGGATCCGTCCGACGCTGGTCATGTCACTGCCTTCAGGCGGTTCTTCATGGCGCTCTGGGCCTCCTGGTGCGTGATCTGGCAGATCACGATGCTGATGCCCGCCATCTTGCCCATCAGCTGGAAGCCATACTGGCCCTCGCGGACGAACAGGTGGCCGGACTGGAAAGCCCGGTCGAGCATCAAGGCGATGATGGGCATGCTGCGCTCCTTAAGTCACTGCTGACTTACGTTATAGCGCAGGGTTCGTCGGCGCTGCATCTGGGTCGACTTGCGCCCGGCGTCGCTGCCACTCGGCGAAGGCGGCGTCGGCGCCAGGCTCGCTATAGCGGATCGCCCGGCCGATCGCCGCCATCAGCGCGCTGCGCTGCTCGGGCGGATAGTCGAGCAGCGGCTTGACCGGCGACGGAGTGTCGGGGTTCAGCAGGATGAACTGCCTGCGCATTTCATCGAGGAAGCCCGCGGCCGCGAATTCAAGCCGCTGTCGGTTCATGATGTCTCCTTGAGGATCTCGCTCACTTGGCGCGCCGTCCAGCGCCGGCCGCCGAGCGAGAGGATGTTCCTGCGGTTCAAGAGCACCGCGACCTCGGGCGGCGCCATGGTAGGGCTCTCGGCCATTATAGCAGAGATCACCCGGAGGAGCTCGGCGCGGCGCTCGGCGCGCATTGCAGCGCGCTTGGCATTGGCGGCAGGCAGAGTCGCCTGGGCTCGCTCCTTGGGCGTCATGCGCCGGCGGGCGAGGGTACAGCCGTCGATGCAGTCCTTGAGGGGCGCAGCGTCGGCTTTGACGAGGGCGGCGATCGCTCCGAGCACCGCCCGTACCACCTCCGGCGGCAGATTGGCGCTCTCGGCGATCGCGATCTCGTGTGCGGAAAACTCAGTTGAGCGTCCCGAGATTTCGCATCTCCTCGTGGTTCACGATCTCCGGGTCTGTCACCATGTCGATCAGCATGTCCATAATCTGCGGCGTGTTCGCGGCGAACCAGAGCGCCATCATCTTTTCGCCCTGTTCGACCATGAAACGCTCATGGTCGGTGAGAAGCTCCTTCGGCAGCTGCGCGCGCTCCTTGCTGATGGCCATGCCGACCGTCAGCACATTCACGGAGCCGTCTGCCTTCAGGATCAGTGCCACATCGCCATCTGCAAAAGCAGGGCCGGTCGCGGGACGCGCGGGCAGGGCGAGTGCGGCGAAATTGTCGTTCATGGTTTGTCCTTTACCTCGGTGACGGGTCGTGGGATATAGGAAAATAATCCAAACAGAGAGGAGAGCATGGGAACGAAACGTGAACGAACCGACGAGAATCGCGGTGAGAGGGGGTCTGGATGCGATTTTCCGAGCGGTTCTAAGCTATTGGTTAACGCCGATATTCCCTTGCGTTCTCGTATCCTATATACGAGCGCCGCAGATCGGCCTTTTCACGATGGGGTTGCAATGACGAGGGTAGAGTTCCTGATGGTTGCGTGTGCTCTGCACGACTCCATCAAGATGTCGGTCGAGGCCTTCTTTCGGCAGCGAGGTGTTAACCTCGACGCAGACAAAGCCTTCGGTTCGACGGGTTTCGATATGGAGCAGTTCACCAAGGAGCTGCTCTTCACCGCGGACGTCTACCCGGAGATCAACGACCAGTGACGCCGACTGCGGGTCTCGCCGAAGCGAGCCCCGCTCACTTCTTCTCAGCGTCGCGTTTGGCCAGCTGGACCGCGACGTTGATGGAGCCCAGGAGCTCCTCGTCGTCGGTGATCGCGCAGGCATAGCCCCGATAGACGATCTGCCGGCCATTGGTCTTGTCGAGCACCGGCTGCGGCTCGGCCTCTTTTTCCCGCTTCCACTCCGCGCAGTCCTGGACTGTCGTGACGCGCATGACGAAGGCGCTTGTCTCAGGCACGGGCGAGGCCGCGTAGACCGTGAACTGGATTGCCAGCATCAGCATCGTCGGTTCCATCGCGTCCTCATGAAGGTCTGCCTCACGCAGCCTTCTTAAGGACGCTCCGCTGAACTGTCGAGGCCGGGAACTTGAAGCTCTTGCCGTCACGCACGCGCTTGCCCTGGATCGGGTACTTCGGCGCGTTGAGATTGAGGCCGGTGATCTCGTAGACCTCGCCGGAGATCGTGAAGCGGCTGCCGAAATGCGCCGGCGTCAGGCCGAAGAAGCCGCAGTGCAGGTTGAAGGTCTGCTGGGCGCCGGACATGCCGGTGCCGCCGGCGTCCAGGAGAGTGACGCCGAGACGGATGATACCATCGCGGTCGCCGATCGTGCCACCGGCGATGTCGAAGGAGACGCCATAGGCGTCGGCGACGTCCTTGAGCGCCTTGATCACCGCGTCACTGAGTGTCCGGTGCTCAGCTCGGCCGAAGGTCTTGAGCTTCATGGCCCTTCTTCCTCGAATAGGATCCGCGACCCTTGCGCGGGCGGATCTTGCGTTGGTGAAGCTGGCGCTCGCGCAGCGCCTTTGCGACGAAGTTGTGCATGGTGGGCGTCCCGGTGTTTCAATGAGACGCCCACTATAGCCGAAAGCCATTCCCGATGCTCGTCGGGTCGCGCCTCGATTACATGATCGCCTCCGAAGTCCTGTTCATGTGATCTCTCAGTCAATCGCTACACTGATGTTATAGCGATGGTTCGATAGGAAATGATGTTGGCGCGCTCAGGCTGCGCGCTTACCCTTCCAGTCCTTGTTCATCTTCTCGACGCGACGCCGCAGCTCGTCCTTGTCGGTGTTCGGGTGCTTTTCCCAACGGTCGAGCTTGCGCTTGCAGATGATGAGCTCCGCCTCGGCTTGCTTGCGTTCTGCGGGCGTCCCGTTCTTGATCATGAAGTGCAGGAACAGGTAGTTCTCGTAGTGGCGCATATAGCCATTGGTGCCGTTCATCTTCCACCAGTTGATCGGTGTCGAACTACGCGGCTGAGTGTCAGAGTAGAAGAACATTGGTCGTCTCCTTTGCGTTGACTATTCATCATCGCGCAGAAGCGAATGGAGACATATCTGGCACGCGCACAAACGAAAACGGCGCCATTGCTGGCGCCGTCCGTTATTCCAGCGATGTGGGATCCGGCTACTTGGCAGCGAGATCGAGGAAGGGCACCGTGTCGCCCGGCAGCACGGTGGTCGGCAGAGCTCCATTCCAGCGCTCGGCCTTGGTGAGCGCGACGAGATTGGGGCTGTCCCGCAGCGCATCGCTCTTGGCGCGGATCGCAGAGGCTTCGGCGTCGCCCTGCATGCGCACCGCCTCGGCATTCGCCTTCGCAGTCGCCAGCTGGCTGTCGGCGAGCGCCTGGGCCTGGATCACCTGGATCTTGGCGTCGACGGCCGCCTTGGCGGCGTCCTGCTCGCGCTTCTGGACGGACACCTCGGCCTCCATGCGCGCCTCGATCGACTTCTCGTAGGCGTCGGAGAAGTCGAAGCCCTCGATCTGCACGCTCTCGATGAGGAACGGTCCCTTGATCGCCTTGATGGCGTCGGAATAGGCGATGCCGAGCTTGGTGCGCTCGCGGCTGGCATTCAGCGCCGTGAACTTGCCGAAGACCTTCTCGAGCTCCTCGCTCACCCGGCGGTCGATCACGCGCTGCGCCAGGTTCTCGGTCGAGCCGTACTGGCTGTAGACCTGCTTGACGTCGGTGTCGTTCGCCGGCACGCGCCAGGTGACGGAGGCCTTCACCTTCGCCGGCTGCTGGTCGTAGGTGTAGACGTCGAGCCCTTCATAGACGCGCGTGTTGGAGCGGGTCGAGATGTCGGCGACGGACGTAATCAGCGGCAGCTTGAAGCCGAGACCGGGCTGGGCGACGCCGGTGATGCGGCCATTCGTGAGAATGACGCCGCGGTCGCCTTCGTTCACGGTGTAAAAGCTGCCGAAGATGGTGCTGAGGGCCAGAAGGCCGACGACGGCGAACACGATCGCCGACCCGATACGAAGCGGGGACATAGGAACTCCATTGCTGTTGAGGATGATGGTCCGCGAGCAGCCGCCTGGGAGGACGGGCGAGGAGGAGACGCCGGTGGCGGCCGCTCGCGGTAGAGGTGGCGATTAGGCGGCTGCGGCCGCCGGTTCGCTGTCGTGGAGCTCGACGAGGAGCTGGACGAAACGGTCAGCGACCGCGCGCACGTCCTCGAAGGTCTGGTAGCGGACCAGTTCGCCGTCGACGAAGACGTCCTGGAGGAGATTGATCTCGGCCGGGTCGAGATCGCTCTCGCGCTTCACGAGGAGATCGCCGTCCGGTCCGCGGACGACGGCTTGGCGGCCGGCCTTGGAGATCTTGCCGGGATCGGTGGCCGGGCGCTTCTGCACGTCGCGCCAGATCACTTCGCCGGCGAGTCCGATGGCATTGGTCTTCAGGGCGAAGCGAAGATCGTCGCGACGATGATCCTGCAGCAGGCCGCCGCCCATACCGACAACGAGATTATCGGCGGCAAAACCAGCATCCAGGAGCTCGAGAACCAGCTGCTGCATCGACGCGAGGCCCATGCCGTCGCCCTGGATGACGCGGACCTTGGGATTGAGAACCTTGTACCCCTTCGAGTTGATCGATCCACCAAAGACCTCCCAGAGCTTCTGGATGACCGCGAGCGGCGTCTCGACCGGGTCGCCGCTGTCGGGCCGGATGACGAGCGTGCCGTCCATCGCCTCGATCTCGCCCTTGAGCGAGCCGCAGAAGATGTCGGCCACCGCGGCGTGCAGATCGTAGCTGTCGGCGACGATCGAGAAGGTGCCGTCGCCGAAGCGCTGAATCATGTTGGCGTAGGCGTCACGCTCGCGATGCTGGCCCCAGCTGGTCATGGTCGAGTGCTCGCTCGCCGGGATCGAGAAGCCGGCCTTACCGATTTCCGCGCCATAGAACTCGCGGGCGGCGAACAGCCCTTCCATCGTGTCGGTGCCGCGGAAGTTGACGAGGTGCGCCATGCCGCCGAGCGCAGCGGACTCGGCAGAGGATGCGCCGCGCGCGCCGAAGTCGTGCAGACGGAAGGGCAGCATTTCCGGCGCATCGGAGCTGCGCTTGAAGGCGCCGTACCAGATCAGCTTGGCGAGCAGGCTCAGCGTCGCCACCGAGGACGGATACCAGATGCCGCGCAGCAGCGCCGTCTCGATGAAGCTGGTCAGCCAGGGCACCTTCGGATCGGTATTGACGACCTGCACGAGCGGCGTTCCGCGCGGCACGACGGCGCCCTCGCGCAGCGCCTGGATGCGCAGCGGCAGGAAGCCCTTATGCGCCACGAGGATGTATTCCCAGCCCTCGCGATTGAACGGCACGCCGTGGCCGGCGCAGTAGGCCTCGGCTTCGTCGATGTCGTAGGCGGTGATCGGCCGCGACAGATAGGAGGTGAGGAACGCCTGCAGCCCGAAGAACTGCACCATGCCGTCCTCGTGCGAGCCGCGCGCCTCCGCATAGGCGGAGATGAACTCCGTGCCCGGCGGATATTGGGCGAAGTGCGACTGCTTGTAGCTGTCGGTGTGGAGAAGAAGGTTCAGCATGCTGCTCCTCAGATGAAGCGGTTGATCAGGAACCAGTGATCCTCGAAGAACTGCTCCTGCCGGAGTTCGTGGATCGGATAGAAGGCGGCGTGGGCGGCGTCATCGGCGCCGGCGACGTTGGGCATGTGCTCGGCGATCAGCGTGATCGGCTGCACGAGCGAGATCACCCGGCCGCGCAGCGAGCGGCGCGGAGCGTCGGCGATGAAGGGCTGGTGGAGAACGTCCCAGTTCTCGCGGATCACGAGACCGGTCTCCTCCTCGAGCTCGCGCAGCGCGGCGTCGAGGAAGGTCTCGCCCTCATTGAGGTGGCCGCCGGGCATGGCGAGCAGCCCCTTGCCGGGGATCTTGCCGCGCGTGACGAGCAGAACGTGGTCGTTCCACTTCACAAGCGCGTCGGCGCACAGGAACGGACCTGGCCCCCAGATGGTCTGGTAGCCGTCGTAATATTGCTGCTCGTAGCGGAGGAGCCAGTAGGGCTCGGACTGGACGAACTCGTCGAGGAAGCGCTGCGTCGACGGGCTCACCTTCCAGGCGCGGCCGGTAGGAGAGCCGTAGCGCAGATACTCCTCACGGATGCTGGTCGCACTCAGCTTCCCGTATGAGGTGCCGAGCTGGATCGACGCCCATTCGGGGAAGAGGTCGAGATAGAAGGACGTCTCGTCCTTACCGTAGCCGGCGAGGGCGATGGCGCTCTCGCGCTTCTCGCCGCCGAGATCTTCCAGCACGATCCGACCGACGGCGGACTCGACGTCCGCCTTCCAGTCGTCGTTACTGGCGTTGTCCGCGACACCGATAATGCGCAGCCGGCCGGCGCTCCATTCATGCTTGAACACGTCGATGAGGAGGCGCTTGCGCTCCTCGAAAGTGAACGGATTGATGGTGGTGCGCGCCGACGTCGCCGAGCCGATCACGATGATCAGGCTTTCGACGCGCTTGAGCGCCTCGTGGATAACGTGCTCGTGCCCGGCGTGCAGCGGCTGGAAACGGCCGATGAACACGCCATAGTCGAAGTCGGACATGGCTACCTCGATTGAGTGGTCGGGCGCTGCGCTCGCGCGTCGCGCTAAGTCAGCACTGATTTAGTTATAGCGACGGGCTGCTCGGGAGTGCATCTGGTGCTGCTCAGGAGAGGGTGGTGTCAGAGCTTAAGCAGGCGCCCGGCGAGCAGCATCAGGCCGAACAGGACGGCGCCCATCAGGAGGATGGCAACCACAATGGCGATGAAGCCGACCAGGATTTCAGCCATTGGGCAGCTCTCCGGTGTCGGCGAAATGCTGAAGGATCGGGAGGAGCTCGCGGACCTGGTCGCGCGACAGGTGCATGCGCGTGTTGGCGCTCCAGTGCTCGGCAATGCGATAGGAGGTGTCGATGTCGGTCCAGCCCTTAAAGGCCTTGAAGTGCTTGAGGCCGATTTCCTTGGCGCCGAACCAGATGCAGTCCTCGGTGGCGATCGAGGACTTCTGGATCGAGCAGGCGACGCCGTAGCGGTCGGTGAACTCGATGAAGGCGAAGCCTCTCGACGTGTGCTTGGTCTCAGTCATCGTCGTCTTCCTCCAAAGTGAGGCCCTGGTAGACGTAGCCCTCCTTGACCTCGCGATAGCCGAGCCAGCCGCTCATCTCCTCGACGCCGAACAGGAAGGCCTCGAGCTCCAGCTGACTGCCGAACTCGTAGGTCGCTGCGCGCTGGCCGATCTCGGGCGCGCTGCCCCAGAGGATCGAGACTTTAGGCATCGACCTTCTCCAGACCCGCTTCCATCCACTGCGTCTCGAGCCGACCACCATCCTCGCCCGGGGCACCCTCATCGAGGAGAACGACGTTCTCCCTGGTCGAGGGCACCAGCTTCATGCGGCCCTTGACGGTCGTCATGCGCGGGAAGGGATCGATCGCCTTCACGGTGCGCTTCGTGCCGGCCGGCCACTGCGGATGCGTGACCGTGTCGCCGACCTTGAGGGAATGAGGCTCAGCCACGCGGCTTCTCCTTCTTGTTGCGCCAGGGCTGGTCGAGCTCCCCGGCCATGATGCAGCCCGACGGCAGGATCTCGTCGACGATCTCGGCCAGGCCATGCCTCTCAATCTGGCGCTTCACCTGGGCGGCGTTCTTGTAGGCGCTCGGCATCTCGGAGACGTCGTGCTTGCCGGAGAACGACCGCGCGTCGATGCCGGCGGTCTCGCGCTCGAAGATCGCCTGGACGTTGTTCGGGCTGAGACCGCGGCTGTCGGCCTTGAACTCCTCCTGAAGGCGCCGGATGTGCTTGGTCCGCGAGAGATTGCGGCCGGCGCCGTGCGGCGCGAAGCCGAGCGCGTCCTTCTTGTCGGTGTGGCGCGTGACGAGGATCGGCTGCGCCATGTTGAGCGGCACCAGGGTGAAGCCGCTGTCGTCATTGCCGAAGCCGTCGAAGGAGGGCGTCGCGCCCTTGGCGTGATAGAAGAGCCCGTCGTCGCGGCGGAAGACGAAGTTGTGCTCGTTCCAGAAGCGATCGACGACCGTGTTGCCCATGCGCTGCTGCATGGCGTCGTGGATCGCGAAGTGATTGAGCCTGGTCCAGCGCCGGACGATCTGGAGCGCCTTCCAGTATTCCTCGCCCTCCTGCGTGTCAGGATCGAGCCAGGCGTTGTGGGCGGGCACCTGCGGCGCATTGATGGCGGTGTGCTTCTTCGCGGCCGCCATGCCGCGCTTGTAGAGCTCGGCGCCGAGCGCGCGGGAGCCGTGGTGGGTGACGATCGCCAGCCGCCCGGTCTTGTTGAAGTGGCCGACATAGAAGAAGTGGTTGCCGTCGCCCTGCGTCATGAAGTGGCCAAGCGCCTGCGGCTCGAGATCCTTCAGGAAGCGGTTGGTGGCGAACTCGCCGAGCAGCGCCGTCAGGGCGGTGTTCTTCTCGCCCTCGCTCCGCCTGCCGTAGCCGAAATGCGTGGTCTTCATGGCGATGTCGAGCACGCTGGACGGATCCATATCGCGCCGGAAGACCGAGACCGCCATCGAGCAGCAGATGTCGGCCGAGTGCATGCATCGGGCATCACGGCGCCGGCGGTGACCACCGGCACGCGCATGAGGACATCCATGTGCTGGACGACGCCGGCCAGGTTCTCCGCCTCATCGTCGGTCTCGGGGTCGAGGAAGACGTTGAAGGGGAGGGCGTTGGTGCGCGGCTGGATCTCGGCCGGCTGGCGCTCGGCGATGATTTCGCGCACGGCCTCCTCGCTCCAGCCCTGCTTGAGCAGCGCGTTGCCGTCGTTGATGGCGTCGTTGAACCACCGGCCCGGCTTGAAGCCCCAGGCGATGAGGGTGTTGCCGTCGATCGTCATGTTCCGGTTTCCTTATCGACAAGATTGAGCCGGACGGCCTCAGCGATCTGCTGCGCCAGCCTCATTGCGTTCTCGGTATCGAGGAGAAATGGGCTGACGTGCTCAATGAGCTCGATCCGAACACCCTTTCCGGTGCAATGAACCCTGACGCTCTCACCATGGATGGTCAGGATGGTCGGTTTGGGCAGAGCCATCTCTCACTCCTGCCGCTTTACGGCACCTGGCGCTCGAGACGCGGCTCGGTGTTCAGCTTGAGCGGCTGGTCGGAGAACAGGTAGTCGCCGGCCCACTCGACATAGACGCCGTCGGCGGTGAAGAAGAAGATGCCGTCGGCGTTCTTGCCATAGGCGCCGTCATAGTCCGGCTGCTC
>Ga0209933_1001305_pt1 | contig 24917 bp, 26 predicted proteins | sample ThiBiot_300_biof_FD_183944 | JGI IMG/M metagenome (GOLD analysis project Ga0209933, IMG submission 183944) | Wastewater bioreactor microbial communities from Cape Town, South Africa - Thiocy_cont_300_biof (SPAdes) | ecosystem: Engineered > Bioremediation > Thiocyanate > Unclassified | place...
GCGGGCGCGAACGAGCTTGCTCGGCTGATAAGTACGCTTCATGGGTCGTCACCGCCGGGGGCGGCCCTCATTCGATCAAAACAATGGTCGGAAGAGCGACAGCGGCTTTCGAAGCGGAGCACGCCTTGGTGCACGCGACCCCGGCATGCCTTCTGCCTGCTCTCGTCGAGGCCGGCTTATACGGAGAACCCCTCCCCAAGTCAACGCAAGGTCAACGCGACATCGACGCGAGGTCGGCACGGCGGAAACGACGTTTCGGGCGGCGGAAACGGCTCTCTTGGGCGTAGAAGGCGCGTCGCGGCACGTCTGTTTGACGGGAGGGGTACCGCCGTCGCAAAATGGCACGCTGCGTCGCAGAGCGCTTCTGAAGGGGGACGAGCGGCATGGCGGAGACGAGCCCGGGCGAGGCGATGGCCGGCCGGGAAGAACCGTTGGCGGCAGCGGCCGCCGCGCGGCGTCGGCGCGCGCCCAGCCTTTCCGTCAAGCTCATGATCCTCACCGTCGTCTTCGTGATGGTCACGGGCATTGCCGGCTTCGTGCCGACGATCGCCGCCTTCCGCCTGCGCTTCCTCGAGGATCGCATGGCGACGGCGCAGGCGGCGAGCATCCTGCTCGATTCGGCGGCCTGGAGCGACGTGCCGCGCGGGGTTCAGGACGAGCTTCTGGACACCGTGGGCGCGACGGCGATCGTGCTGCGCACCGGCCCCGCCACCCGCCTTCTCGCCGCCGTCGAGATGCCGCCGACCGTCGACGAGACGGTCGATCTCCGCCAGCCGCTGGTGCTCTCCTCGATCGGCGCCGCCTTCGCGACCCTGGCGGCGAGCGACCCGCACACGCTGCGCGTCATCGGCCCGGCGCGGGACGGCAACAGTCTTGAGCTCGTCATCAGCGACCGGCCGCTCAGGACCGCGATGCTGCATTTCGGCGGCACGATCCTCTTGATGTCGGCGCTGATCTCGATCATCGCCGCCATCCCGATCTATATCAGCCTGCAACGGCTCTTCGTCCGCCCGATGCGGCGCCTGTCGCAAGCGATGGTGCACTTTTCCGAAGATCCCGAAGACCGCTCCCGCATCATCGTGCCGAGCGGGCGCGCCGACGAGATCGGCGTCGCCGAGACCGAGCTCGCCGCCATGCAGCGGCAATTGTCCGAAACGCTGCTGCAGAAGACGCATCTGGCCGATCTCGGCCTCGCGGTTTCGAAGGTCAACCACGACCTCCGCAATCTCCTTGCCTCAGCGCAGCTCTTCTCCGACCGCATCGCCTCGCTGCCGGATCCGACCGTGCAGCGATTCGCGCCGAAGCTGATCGCGACGCTCGGGCGCGCCATCGACTATTGCCAGACCACCCTCGCCTATGGCCGGGCGCGCGAGCGCGAGCCGAGCCGCCGCCTGGTGGCGCTGCACCGCGTCGCCCGCGACGTCGTCGACGTGCTCGGGCTGGAGAACCACGCGACCATCCGCTGCGAGATCCGCATCGAGAGCGCCTTCGAGATCGACGCCGATCCCGACCAACTCTTCCGCGTCCTGCTCAATCTCTGCCGCAATGCCGTGCAGGCCATGGATGGCGAGAGCGACCCGGCCATCGTCCGCCGCCTGCTGATGGAGGCCGACCGGCGCGGCACGGTCGTCACGGTACGCGTCTGCGATACCGGCCCCGGCGTTCCCGAGCGCGCCAAGGCCAACCTCTTCCAGGCCTTCCAGGGCGGCGTCCGCCCCGGCGGCACCGGCCTCGGCCTCGCGATCGCCGCCGAGATCGTCCGCGCCCATGGCGGCTCGATCACGCTCGTCGACACCGAAGGCCCCGGCGCCATCTTCGAGATCGCCATCCCCGACCGCCCGGTCGCCTTCGACCGCGCCCGCCGCGCACAGGCGCGGTGACGGAAAGGCGCAGGCGCAGCGGCTTGCTTCGCCGGCTCGCCGCCGCCGCGTCTATCCACAGGCGCCGCCGCTCTGGAACGAGGCGCTTGCAATCCCGAAAGCGAGCGGCTAACAAGACGCCGCCGCCGATTGGCGGCCCTCGTCGCTGGAACAACCGCTTCCACGACCGGCAGGCGCCCGTAGCTCAGCTGGATAGAGCACCAGACTACGAATCTGGGGGTCAGGAGTTCGAATCTCTTCGGGCGCGCCATTCGGCCTTTCTGCAGGCCGCAGCTTCTTCTGACATTCCGATAGTCTTCGAGGTCCAGCGCTATCCTTGCGCCTTGGCCTCCTCTCCGCCGAGCCGCAACGCGAGGATGGCGCCGCCTATGGCTGCGGCGCCGCCGCCGAACAGGGCCATCAGCCCGCCGCCCAGTTGCTGGTCGGCGAGCGGGTCGAGGCCGAAGGCGCCGAGGCAGAATTGCGGCGCGTAGATAAGTCTTGGCGCAAGCACGAGCAGGACGCCGAGCATCGCCATATGCATCGAGGTGAGCAGCATGGCGAGCGCGCCAGATGCGGCGTGGCGGCGGCTGCGGCTGAAAAAGGCGGTGCCCCAGAGTGCGAGGCCGGCGCCGAGGAAGCTCGCCTGCTGGACAGCGAACATGAAGGGCGATGCGGCCGCCGCCTCATGGAGGGCCGGCGCATGCCAGCCCCAGACGACGACGAATTCCAGCGCGGAGACGGCGAGGGCAGCGGCCAGCGGCTGACGCGACCGTAGCCACTGCGCCGGCAGCAAGCGAAGCGCGCCGATGGCCAGGAGCGGTGCCGCTGCGAGCGTGACGCCGAGATGCAGGATCATATGCGGCGAGAAGGCCCGCCGCGCCATATCGGGCAGCGGTCCCAGCCAGAGGGCGGCGAGCAGCGCGAGCCCTGCAATGAGCGGCCACGCACGCGTCGCCGACGAGGCGCGTGTCATTGGCAGAGCGGCAGCGCCAGGACGGGGAAAAGCGTCCACACCGTCGCGACGACACCGACCAGGCCGCCGCCGAGGCTCACTGTGCGCACGAAGCCGCGGCTGGCGCCGAAGCGCCGGGAAAGAAGCAGGACGAGCAGCGCGACCTGCACCAGCAGCGCGGCGGCGAAGGAGAGCGCGAGCAGAACGCGCGCCATCGGCAGGCCGGCGACCGTGCCCTCCGGCGGCGCGGCGCAGAGCACCCCCTGAAGCCCGTAGACGGCGCTGAAGGCGGCGAGCCAAACGACGGGGGCGACGAGAATGCGCAGCAGATCCATCATGACAGCGCCACCGGCAGATAGGCGGCGAGCAGGATGACGACCGCGATGCCGCCGCCATAGGCGCCCCAGACCGGCAGGATGGCGATCTCCGCGCGGCGGCGCGGCGAGGTGTAGCCGGCACGGACCCGGGCGATGAGGAAAGCGGCCATCAGCGCGACGACAATCGCGTGCAGGATGCCGTAGCCGCCGAGGACGAGCAGGGTCGCGCCATAGGCATGGCCGGTCGGGGACGGCGCCATCATGAGCATCGCCACCAGCGCCGCGGCGATCGCGGCAGATCCGGCAAGCGAAAGGGCGAGCCCCACGGCCGGGTTGCTGCCGCCCGCATTGGCGCGCGTCGCGAAGAATGGCCCGATGATCGAAAGCGCAACCCCGACGCCGGCGAGCGCGACCACGATCGCCGACGGTGCGATCCATTCCGGCGGCGGCCAGCCGGGCGCGATGGTCCACAGGAAGGCGTAGCCGAACAGCAGCGAGCCGAACAATGTCGCGTCGGCGACCAGCAGGAAAACCGAGCCCCACCAGCCGGGCGGCCGGTCGACCTCGGCGATGGTCGGCAGTGACAGGCCGCACCCAACCGATACCGCGCCGGCATCCTCCCGCCGGCCGAGCACCCAGACCCAGCGCCAGGCAAGGACGGCGACGCCGATCATGGCGAGCGGGGCAACCCACAGGACCTTCAGCAGCAGCGCCAGGAAGAAGAGGCCGGTGACGGCGGCGAGCACGATCGGCAGATGCGTGTTGCCGGGATAGATCACGTGATGCTCGGGGGTGCCGCTTGCGACATCGACGGCGAGCGTCTCGCGCATCATGCCGTTCGGCTCTCCCAGATAGCCCTCCCCGCGGGCGAGGCGGGCGGGCAGGTCCGGGTCGGCACGCAGCGGCTCCCGGTCGTCAACCTCAGGCAGGCTTGCGAAGTTATAGGCCGGTGGCAGCATGGCGGTCGCCCATTCCAGCGTCCCGGCCCGCCAGAGATTTCGCGGCGCGCGATGGCGCACGACGAGATGAAGCACGACCTCGATCAGCACCATCACCAGCCCGAATGCGAGGATGAAGCCGCCGATCGATGAAATGAGGTTGATCGCCGTCCAGCCGTCCTCCGGCGAATAGGTCGAGATCCGCCGCCGCTGGCCCATCAACCCTGCGAAATGCATCGCGAGAAAGGTGACGTGGAAGCCGATGAAGATCAGCGCGAAGGCGACCTCGCCGAGGCGGAAGAAGCGCGCCCGCCCCGTTGCGAGCGGCAGCCAGTAATAGAGGGCGGCGAGCAGCGGGAAGACGAAGCCGCCGAAGAGCACATAGTGCAGATGCGCGGTGACGAAGGCCGTGTCGTGCACCTGCCAGTCGAACGGCACCACGGCGACCATGACGCCGGTCAGTCCGCCGATGACGAAGGTGGCGAAGAAGCCGAGGATATGGAGCATGGGCAGGCGCAGCTGCGGCCTGCCCTTCCACAGCGTGCCGATCCAGGCGAAGACCTGCACCGATGTCGGCACCGCGACCAGCGTCGATGCGGCCGAGAAGAAGGCGAGCCCCATATGCGGGATGCCGGTCGTGAACATGTGGTGCACCCAGAGCCCGAAGCTCAGGATGGCCAGCGCCACGGCCGCCGCCACGACATAGCGATAGCCGAGCAGCGTGGTCGAGGCCATGACGGGCAGGATGGTTGAAACGACTCCCGCCGCCGGCAGGAAGATGATGTAGACCTCCGGATGGCCGAACAGCCAGAAGAGGTGCTGCCACAGGAGGCTGTCGCCGCCGAGCTCGACCTGGAAGAAGGGCAGGCCGAAGGTGCGCTCGAGCTCGAGCAGGATCGAGCCGAGGATCAGCGGCGGGAAGCCGGTCAGGATCATCAGCGAGGTGACGAGCATGTACCAGGCGAAAATCGGCATCTTCGATAGCGACATGCCCGGCGCGCGGTAGCGGAGGATCGAGACGGTGAACTCGACCGCGGCCGAGATCGCGGAGATCTCGACGAAGGTGATGCCGAGCAGCCAGAAATCGGTGTTGATGCCCGGCGAATAGACCTTGCCGGTCAGCGGCGGATACATGAACCAGCCGCCATCCGGCGCGATGCCGAGAAGAAGCGAGACGAGCAGCATCGCGCCGCCGAAGAAGTAGCACCAGTAGCCATAGGCGCCGAGGCGCGGATAGGCGAGGTCGCGCGTCCCCAGCATCTTCGGCAGCAGGTAGATCGCCATGCCCTCGATCGCCGGAATGGCGAACAGGAACATCATCAGCGTCCCGTGCATGGTGAAGATCTGGTTGTAGATCTCCGGCCCAGCAAAGGCCGAATGTGGCGTCGCGAGCTGGGCCCGGATCAGCATCGCCAGGACGCCGGCGACGAAGAAATAGAAGAAGGCCGTGACGAGGAACATCAACCCGACATCGTTATGATTGACGGTCGAGAAGAGCCCCTTCCAGCCCGGCCGGGACGACCAGATGGCGGTGAGGCGGCGGTGGCGGGCGAGCGCGTTCATTGCCGAGCCTCCGTCTCATTGCCGCTCATGAAAGCGGCCCAGTCGTCGGGCGCATGGGCGACGACGGTGAAGGCGAAGCCGTCATATCCCGTGCCGCTGAATTCGGCGCTCACGCCCTGATAGGTGCCGGGCTGCTCCGCCTCGATGCGCAACACGTTGACATGGCCGGGCACGGCATCGAGCTTGCCGGCGAGGCGCGGCACCCAGAAGCTGTGAATGACATCGGCGGTGGTGATCGCGACATCGACCGGCCGGCCGGCTGGAACATGCAGCACGCCGTCCGTCCTGCGCCCGGGAAGATCGGGATAGGTGAAGGTCCAGGCGAAGCGCCGCGCCTCGGCCCCGACGCGGAGGATATCCGGCGCCGTGCGCGGCATCAGCCGCTCGCCGATCACCAGCCCGAATCCGAGCAGCGCCGCGAGCACGACCGCTGGAAAGGCGAGCCCGAGGCCGAAGATCCAGACGCGTTCACCGCCGCGCTTCGCCCCGGCGGGCTGTCGCCGCCAGGCAAGGACGATGAGCGCCGCGACGAGAAGGACAATCGCGCCGGCGGCGGCCAGCATCACCCACCACAGCGTCGCGATCGCCCGCGCCCCTGGGCCGGCCGGCGACAATGTCGATAGCGGCGCGTCGCAACCGGACAGTCCAAGCGCCGTTGTGCCGATGACCAGAGGAACGAGGAACGAACGCTCATGACGACGAAGGAGATGGCCGCCGAAGAGACAACGACGGACGAGATCGAAGGCGCGGACGAAAAGCTGATCGATCCGGTGGTCGAGCAGCCCGGCTTCGATGACACGCAGTCCCGCGTCGCGCTGTTCGGCCATCCGATCCATGCGATGAGCGTCGCCTTTCCGGTTGCCCTCACCTTCAGCACATTCGGCGCCGACGCTCTCTACTGGTGGACCGGCGATCCCTTCTGGACCCGGGCCGCGATCTGGGCCGTGGGCGGCGCCTTCCTGATCGGCATGTTCGCCGGCCTCTCGGGAACGGCGGAGCTGCTGCTCGTGCCCGGCATCAGGGCCAGGGCCGCGGCCTGGACGCATTTCATCATCGCCGTGACGCTGTTGTCGCTGCTCGGCGCGAACTGGGGCTATCGCCTGGGCGATGCGGAAAGCGCGGTGCTGCCCTATGGCCTGCTCCTGTCGGCAATCTCGGCGGGGGTGGTGATTCTGACCGGCTGGCATGGTGGCAAGCTCGTCTTCGACTACGGGCTCGGCACGAAGGGCAGCTGACGCCCCTGCGGCGTCACCAGCCAGTGCGGAAAGGAGAGGCCGGCAAGGTCCGGCTTGGCAAGCACCAGCACCAGGATGCCGGTCGCGCAGGCGAGGACGCCGCCGATCGGCCAATAGGGACTCGGCGGCCTTCGCCTTCCAGGCGCCTCGGCTATGCGCAGGATGACATGGCCGATCGTGGCATGGAGCGCCATCAGCGCCGCGACCAGCGCCAGCTTGGCGAAGAGCCATGGCTCGAAGACATGGCGCAGGAAGATGAGCCAGGTCCCGGCGATCACCGCCACCACCGCCGCCGGCGTCACGACCATCGTATAGGTGAGATGCGTGGCGTGCCGGATGATCCGGTAGTCGCCCGGTGAAACCGCGGGATCGTGCAGCGCGAGCATGATCGGCAGCACGATGAGGCCGCCACACCAGAGCGTGAGCGCGATGATATGCAGCGCCTTCCAGAGCGGGATGGTGGCGGCCAGCCAGTCGGGAATGGGAAGGCCGCTCACGCCGGCGACCCGCGCCGTCCAGTCGCGCAGAAGAACGAATCGGCACGCGCCACCCGGCCCCTGGAGGACCCGATCATGACGCAATGGTGCCGGTCTTCTGTCACGGGCCTCCCTGCCGCAGCGAGATGTCAATCGACGCCAACGGCTGGAGGCCGGCCAAGTTCCGGCTCGCGCGCATGAAAAGGCCGCGGAAGCGATACCTCCGCGGCCGGAACTTCAGGGTGGTGCGATCCTCAGGGCTGCTTCGTCAGCCGCGAACAGGCAGCCATCGCGTCGTCGCCCGTTTCGAGATAGCAGACATCGAGCGTCTCGCCGGAGAGCGTGCCGAGATGGATGCCATCGTCTCCGACGAGGAAGATGCCCTTGCCATCCGGCGTGACAGTGCCGATCAGGTCTTCGCTGATTTCGCCCTTCTCGGACGGGTACGAAACCTTGGCGCGGAACGACCGACCCTGCTGCTCGGTGACCGTGATCGTCACGTCGCCGGTCGTGAAGCCGGGCTGCTTGCCGATGGCGTCGCTCTTGCCCTTCCAGGCGCCCGACAGGCTGGGCGTATCTTGCGCCAACGCCGGCGCCGAAGCCAGCGCTGCGAGCAGCGCTGCGGCGGCGAACAGGCTGGACGTCTTCTTGTTCATCGTCATGGCGTTTCCTCCGGGCAGCCTTTTCGGCTGCGTTTGCCAGACGAACGTCGGCCAGCAAACGTTAATCGCTCATGGAGGCTTGACATATTGTTTTAACGGCCCGTCGATTCCTCTTGCATCGACCGATAGGACTGGCCCGTAAGCGCAGAGCCGGGGCAGAAATACATCCCACCCAGGAGACAATGTCCCCGTCACCAGAAGGGACGCACCTCGACATTGGCTCGGCAGGCTGTTGCTGCCTTGCGGCCCCAGCTCAGCGCCTCGTCCATGCTCGGCAGTTCGAGCACCCAGAAGCCGGCGATATGCTCCTTGGTCTCGAGATAGGGCCCGTCGGTGATCATGAGATCGCGCCCGCGCCGACGCACCGCCCGCGCCTCGCCGAATGGCTTGAGTCCGCCCACGAACAGGCGGATGCCCGCGGCGACCATCTCGTCGTTCAGCCGGTCGATGTCGCGATGCATCGCCTCGTCTTCGCTGGCACCGTCATAGCCATCGGGATGATGGATGGCGACGAGATACTGCGTCATGGCTGCGCTCCCTTGCTAAGCGGGACCAGCCTGCTGCCGTCCCTCCCCTTCTTGACGAACGACTTCGGCGGGCGACGACAATTTGTGACGCGCTTCTCCGCACTTTTGTCGCCACACTGTCCTCTATCATCGTGTCCGGCCGCAGCCTGATGAAGCGGAAAGAACACAAGGGGGGAAGCGGTGATCCATCTGGCCAAGCGCGTGACGAAGCTCGTGACGGGCCTTGCGACGGCCCTTCTCATTGCCGCGACCCTGGCTCCCCCGACAACGGCCGCGGCGGAGGAGCCGCTCATCGCGCGCGGCAACGAGCCGTCCTTCATCATCACGATCGGCGAGGACGAAGTCGTGCTTCAGATGCCGCTCGACGGGATCACGTTCAGGAGTTCGAACGTGACGCGCTCGACGGTCGACGGCCATCCCCGCATCGAGGTGAGCGCCGGGGGCAACACGCTGCAGGTGACGATCGAGCAGCGTCTCTGCGCCGACTCGATGACCGGCATGCCCTTCCCCGTCGCGGTCCGGGCCGACTTCAACGGCCGGAGGCTCGACGGCTGCGGCGGCTCGACCTTCACGGCGATCGAAGGCGGCTGGCGCGTCCTCGCGCTCGAAGGCAAGCCGCTGCCGGACGGCGTGATCGCGACCATCGCCTTCGAGGCGCCGGACCGGGTCAGCGGCAAGACCGGCTGCAACCGCTATTTCGGCGCTTTCAGGCTCGACGCGGAGAGCCTCGCGATCGGCCCGCTCGGCGCGACGCGAATGATCTGCCCGAAGGACGAGATGGCCGCAGAGAAGCTCTTCCTCGACCTCGCCGCCCGGGTGACCCGCGCGACGCCGGGCGAGAACGGCCGCATGAAGCTGATGGCCGGCGACGACGAGGCGATGTTGCTGGATCGCGTCGACTGAAGCGCGCATTTGACGGAGCGCAAGGTCGGCGTCTCGCCGCCGCGCTAAGCGCGTCTTCGGAGCGGCCGCATCCAGGGCCGCAGATGAAGGCCGATCGACAGCGATGAACGCTCCCTTTCCCGCGCCGAGCCTCGATGCCCTCACGCGCCGCATGGTGCCGCGCTATACGTCCTACCCGACCGCGCCGCATTTCTCCGATTCCGTGACGGGCGAGACCTATGGCGCCTGGCTCGAGGCGGTCGCGCAGTCGGATGCGCCGATCTCGCTCTATATCCATGTCCCCTATTGCCGGTCGATCTGCACCTATTGCGGCTGCACCACGCGCGCGGCGCGGCGCGATGAGCCGCTTCTCGCCTATGCCGCGACGCTCCGGCGCGAGATCGCCCTCGTCGCCGCAAGGCTCGGACGCGTCGCCGTCTCGCATATCCATTGGGGCGGCGGCACGCCCAACATCTTGCCGGCCGGCACGATGGAGGCGATCCTTTGCGACCTCGCCGGCCATTTCCGCTTCACGGACGATCTCGAGCACGCGATGGAGCTCGACCCGCGCCATGTGACGGCGGAGGGCGCGAAGGCGCTGGCGGCGCTCGGCGTCAACCGCGCCAGCCTCGGCATCCAGACGCTCGATCCTGCCGTGCAGGAGGCGATCGCCCGCGTTCAGCCACTCGACGTCGTCGAGGCGAGCTTCGCCGCGCTCCGCGACGCCGGCATCACCGCGATCAATGCCGATCTGATGTATGGCCTGCCTCTGCAGACCGAAGCCTCCATCGCCGAGACCGCCGAGGCGATGCTGGCGCTGCGGCCGGCGCGCTTCGCCAGCTTCGGCTATGCCCATGTGCCCTGGATGAAGCGGCACCAGACGCTGATCGACGAGGCGACGCTGCCGGACGGCGACGCGCGGCTCCGCCAGGCGGCGCTGATGCGCATGCTACTTGAGGCCGGCGGCTATCAGGAGATCGGCATCGACCACTTCGCCCTGCCGGACGATCCGCTGTCGGCGGCGGCTCGCGAGGGCCGACTCCGCCGCAACTTCCAGGGCTACACCGACGACGATGCGGTGACGCTGATCGGCGTCGGCGCCTCCTCGATCGGCCGCACCCCCGCCGGCTATGCCCAGAACGCAGCCGACGAGCATGGCTGGCGGCGGGCGATCGAGGCGGGCAACCTGCCGATCACCCGCGGCAAGGCCTTCGAGGGCGACGATAGGCTGCGCGCCGCGATCATCGAGCGGCTGCTCTGCGATTTCGCCGTCGACCTCCCCGCCCTCGCCGATGAGCATGGCGCGGCCGGCGAGACCTTCGCCGCCGAGCAGGTGAATCTTGCCCCGCTGGTCGCCGCCGGCTGGGTGAGCCTCGACGCCGGCCGCCTCGCGATCCGCGCCCATCACCACGCCCTCGCCCGCGTCGTCGCGGCCGAGTTCGACGCCTATCTCGGGCGCGGCGGCCGGCATTCGGTCGCGGTCTGATCGCCGCCCACGTCGTCCTCTTGATCGGCGCGGTGCGGCATGGCACGAGACATCATGCCCCCCGCACCAGATGCCGCGACAGCGGCCGACCCCGTCGCGCTGCTTTCAGCGCTGATCCGTTGCCCCTCCGTCACGCCGACCGAGGGCGGCGCGCTCGCACTTCTCGAATCCGTGCTCGCCCCGGCCGGCTTCACGGTAAGCCGCCCCGTCTTCAGAGAGGCCGGGACGCCAGACGTCGAGAACCTGTTCGCGACCATCGGCTCCGGCGCGCCGCATCTCGTCTTTGCCGGCCACACCGATGTCGTGCCGCCGGGGGACCCGGCGCGCTGGTCGCATGGCCCCTTCGCCGGCGACATCTCGGACGGCTTCGTTCATGGCCGCGGCGCGGTCGACATGAAGGGCGGCATCGCGGCTTTCGTCGCGGCGGCGCTCGGCTATCTCGCGGATCGCGGCGGTGCGCCGCAGGGCACGATCTCGCTGCTCATCACCGGCGACGAGGAAGGCCCATCGGTCAACGGCACCGTCAAGCTGCTCGACTGGGCGTCACGGAACGGCCACCGCTTCGATGCGGCGATCGTCGGCGAGCCGACCAACCCGAAACGCCTCGGCGACGCGATCAAGGTCGGCCGCCGCGGCAGCCTCTCCGGCCGCATCACGGTCTTTGGCCGCCAGGGCCATGTCGCCTATCCGCATCTCGCCATCAACCCGATCCCGCAGCTGACCAAGCTGATCCGCCGCGTCACCGCCGAGGCGCTCGACGAGGGCTCGGAGCGCTTCGATCCGTCCAATCTCGAATTTGTCGGGCTCGACGTTGATAACACCGCCTGGAATGTCATCCCGGCAGAGGCCAGCGCCCGTTTCAACATCCGGTTCAACGACCAGTGGACGGTGGCGACGCTGGAAGCCTGGCTCGCGGCGCGGCTCGACGAGGCGGCCGGCAACGAGATCGCCTATGAACTCGAACTGATGGAGGGATCGAGCGAATCCTTCCTCACTCATTCGGCCAGCCTGATCGACAACCTCTCCGACGCGGTCGAGAGCGTGACCGGTCGCCGGCCGGACCTCTCGACGAGCGGCGGCACCTCGGACGCGCGCTTCATCAAGGACTACTGCCCCGTCGTCGAATTCGGCCTCGTGGGCGAGACGATGCACCAGGTCGACGAGCGCGCCGCGGTCGACGACGTCGTGGCGCTCACCGCCATCTATCGCCGCTTCCTCGACGACTGGTTCGGCTGAGGCACGGCGCAAAATGCTCGATCCCGCGACCCGCAGCTCGATCCGCGGCGCCACCCAGCTGCTGCTCGGCCGGCGCGAGGCGCTGTCGGAATTCGATCTTTCGGTCGACGGCTTCTGGCATTCCTTCCGCGCCATGCTGCTGGCCCTTCCCTTCGCTGCGATCAACGCGGCGGTGCAGCACGGCATGCTGCTCGCCGATTCGATCGTCGACAACGGCTCGGATGCGGCCTTCATTGCGGCGCAGCTGACGGATTACGTGGTCGACTGGGTGGCCATGCCGGCCTTGCTGGCACTTTTCGCGAGCCAGCTCGGCATCACGCGCGGCTATGTCGCCTATATCGTCGTCTGCAACTGGGCGCGGCTGGTGCTCTCCGTGCCGCTCGCCGCGATCGCGCTGCTGCTCGGTTTCGGCTTCCTGTCGATCGAGATGGCGCAGCTCCTGCTGCTTGCCATTCTCGGCGTCGGCATCTTCTACAACTATCGCATCATCCGCTGGACGCTCGGCAAGGGCGCGGGCTTCGCCGCCGCGCTGATCGCCGCCGACCTCGTGCTAAGCATCGTCCTCAGCCAGGTCATCGACCGGCTCTTCGGCCTGTAGCACGCCATACTCGACGCGGACGAGATAGAGCCCGCCGGGCGGCGCCACCGGCCCGCAGGCCTTGCGATCGCGGGCTTCCAGCACGTCGCCTACCCTCGAGGGCGGCCATTTCCCTTCGCCGACCTTCTTCAGCGTCCCCACCATGGAGCGCACCTGATTGTGCAGGAAGGACCGCGCAGAAACGTCGAACAGCACCTCGTCGCCGGAGCGCCGGATCTCGAGGGAGTCGAGCGTCTTCAGCGGGCTCTTCGCCTGGCAGTCCGCCGAGCGGAACGTGGTGAAGTCATGCTTGCCCAGCAGGAGCTTGGCGCCCTCGCGCATCGCCTCGATATCGAGGCGCCGCCGCACGTCCCACACCCGGTCGATGTCGAGCGCCGCCGGCGCGCGGCGGTCGAGAACGCGATAGAGATAATGGCGCTTGGTCGCCGAGCGCCGCGCATCGAAGCTGTCAGAGACGGGCGCCGCTTCGATGACCGCGATCGGGGCCGGCCGCAGCTGCGCGTTCATCGCGTCGCGGATCCTGAGGCCCGTCCAGATGCCCGAAAGATCAAAATGCGCCACCTGGCCGGTGGCATGCACGCCCGAATCCGTGCGGCCCGCCCCCTTGGTGACCGCCGCCTCGCCGGAAAAGCGCTGGATCGCCTCCTCGAGCGTCTGCTGCACGGAGGGCGCATTGGCCTGCCGCTGCCAGCCGGCATAGGGCCGGCCGTCATATTCGACGAGGATCTTGTAGCGCGGCATCAGGGAAGGCGGGCGCCGGCGCCGATGGTGGCCCCGCGAAGGAACGCTTCCGCCGACAGCGGCTTGCCGCCGGCCCGCTGCAACTCGACGAGGCGCACCGCGCCGCTGCCGCAGGCGATCGTCAGACGGTCGTCGAGCACGGTCCCCGGCTGGCCGCTCCCCTCGCCGGCGGTCGAGCGCAGGATCTTCACGCGCTCGGTCTTGCCGGAAAGCTCCATCTCGCACCAGGCGCCGGGAAAGGGCGACAGCCCGCGGATATGGTCATGGACGGCACGGGCGTCGCGCGTCCAGTCGATGCGCGTCTCGCCCTTGTCGATCTTGGCGGCATAAGTGACGCCGGCCTCCGCCTGGGGCTGGCTCGCCAGCGCGCCGCGCGACAGCGCCGCCAGCGCCCGCACCATGAGATCGGCGCCGAGCCTGGCCAAGCGGTCATGCAGGTCGCCGGTCGTGGCGTCGGCAGGAATGGCGATGCGCTCGGCCATGGCGATGGGGCCGGTGTCGAGCCCCTCTTCCATCTGCATGACCATGACGCCAGTTTCGGCATCGCCGGCCATGATCGCGCGATGGATCGGCGCCGCGCCGCGCCAGCGCGGCAGCAGCGAGGCATGGAGGTTGAGGCAGCCGTCGCGCGGTGCATCGAGGATGGGTTTCGGCAGGATCAGGCCATAGGCGACGACCACTGCCACATCGAGATCGAGATCCGCGAACGCCGCCTGCTCATCCTCGCCCTTCAGCGAGCGCGGGGTGAAAACGGGGATGCCGAAGCGCTCGGCGACGAGGTGCACCGGCGACTTGCGCTCTTCCATCCCGCGACCGGCAGCCTTCGGGGCGCGCGTGTAGCAGGCGACGACCTCATGGCCCTGGCCGACGATCTCCGTCAGCGTCGGCACCGCGAAATCCGGCGTGCCCATGAAGGCGATGCGGAGGCTCATCCCTCACATCTCTTCGCTGGCGTGCGACTTGAATTCCGGCTTGGTGCCGCTCTTGGCGGCCTTGGTGAACTTGCGGATCACCATGTCGCGCTTCAGCCGCGACAGGTAATCGATGAAGAGCTTTCCGTCGAGATGGTCGACCTCGTGCTGAATGCAGGTCGAGAGCAGGCCATCGGCCTCGATCTCCTGCTGCTTTCCTTCGCGGTCGAGATAGCGGAGCCGAACGCCGGCCGGCCGTTCCACCTCGGCATAGTAATCCGGGATCGAGAGGCAGCCTTCTTCATACACCGAGCGGTCGTCGACTGACGAAACGATCTCGGGATTGATGAGGAAGAGCGGCGCGCGCGGCTGGCCTTCTTCGCGCGGCGAGACGTCGATCGTCACGATGCGGCGCGGCACGCCGACCTGGATGGCGGCGAGGCCGATGCCGGGCGCCTCGTACATCGTCTCCAGCATGTCGTCCAGGAAGCGGCGCAGTTCGTCGTCGATGCGTTCGACGGGCGCGCTCACGAGACGCAGCTTCGGATCCGGCAGGGTGATGATGTCGAGCTTGGCCATGGAACTCCTCGGGCGTGGCGCCTGAAATAGGCGCTCGGCCGAGGCCGGTCAATCGTGGAAAGCCTGCCTCCCAGCCGTTTTCGCCGACAAATGTTCTCGTTTTGATCTGGTTCTTTCAACAAAATCTGATATGCGTCAACAGATGCAGACAGTCCCTTTCGACCTCGCCGGCCATCCCGTCACGCTGCTCGAGGCGGCGCTCGCCGGGGTGGCGCTGCTGCTCCTCATCCTGCTGCTGGCGGCCCTCGCGGGACGCCGCCGCGGCGTCGATGATGAGGAGGATGCCGCCGAGGAGCGGCTCGCCGAGGTGATGCGCATGCAGAGCGAGATGGCCGGGCGGATGAACGCCATGGCCGAGCTTCTCGCGCGCCGGCAGTCCGACCTCGTGCACGGCCTTTCGGAGCGCATGGACATGCTCGGCCACCGTATCGGCCAGAGCATGACCGAGCAGGCGCGCAGCGCCCATGCCGATCTCTCGCGCCTCAACGAGCGGCTGGCCGTGATCGACACCGCGCAGAAGAACCTGACCGAACTGTCGAGCCAGGTGGTCGGCCTGCAGGCGATCCTCGCCAACAAGCAGACGCGCGGTGCCTTCGGGCAGGCGCGGATGGAGGCGATTGTGCAGGACGGGCTGCCGCGCGGCCGCTACGCCTTCCAGGCGACGCTCTCCAACGGCAACCGGCCGGACTGCGTTGTCGAATTCCCCAACGGCGCGCCGCGTCTCGTCATCGACGCGAAATTTCCGCTGGAAGCCTGGAACGCGATCCGCGCCTCGGAGGGCGGCGATTCCCTGCGCGGCGCCGAGGCGCAGTTCCGCCGGGATGTCGGGAAGCATCTGAAGGACATTGCGGAGCGCTACCTGATCCCCGGCGAGACGCAGGACACGGCCTTCATGTTCGTGCCGTCCGAATCGATCTTTTCAAGCATCCACGAGCGGTTCGAGGATGTCGTGCAGCAGGCGCACCGGCTGCGCGTCGTCATCGTCTCGCCCTCGCTGCTGCTGCTGTCGATCCAGGTCATCCAGTCGATCCTGCGCGATGCCGACATGCGGGCGCAGGCGCATCTCATCCAGAACGAGGTGATGAAGCTGATCGAGGATGTCGGCCGCCTCGACGAGCGCGTCGGCAAGCTGCAGACGCATTTCGGCCAGGCCTCGCGCGACATCGAGGACATCCTCGTCTCGACCCGCAAGGTGAAGAGCCGCGGCGAGCGCATCGGCGCGCTGGAACTCGCCGATGACGAGGCAGCCCTGCCCGCCCAGCGCGACCTTCTGGCGGGGGAGTGACGGCATGGCCGGCCAGGAGCGATCAACGGCCGGGAACATTGCGCTCGCCGGCGCGGCCTATTTCGCGGTCGTCTTCCTCGCGGGCTTCGTCCTCGGCACCGTGCGAACGCTGTGGCTGACGCCGACCATGGGCCCGCTCGCGGCCGTCGCGGCCGAGTTGCCGCTGATGCTGGCGATCGCCTGGTTGGCATCGGCGCCGATCATGCGGCGCTACGCCGTCTCGCGCCGCACCAATAGGCTCGCCGCCGGGCTTCTCGCCTTCCTGCTGCTGATGCTCGCTGAAGTCGTCCTCGCCGCAGCATTCGGAGTGCGGCCCGCCGCCTATGCCGCAAGTTGGCTGACGGCTCCCGGCGCCCTCGGCCTTGCCGGGCAGGTGCTGTTTGCGCTGATCCCGGCTCTCGGCAAAGAGCGGCCCCCTCAGTAGCCGCGCCCATGCTCGGCAAGAAATGCGTCCTCCTCGGGCGTGTTCTCGCGGCCGAGCCAGGCGTTGCGATGCGGGAAGCGGCCGAAGCGGCGGATCAGGTCGCGGTGCTTCTCAGCGAAGACGAGATAGTCCTTGTAGGTCTCGGTCTGCTCGGCCGGCGCGGCGGCAAGCAGCTCCTCGAACAGGCGGACGGAGAGGTCCTGGTCCTCGATCGCCTCGCTGTGCTCGAAGGGGAGATAGAGGAAGACCCGCTCGACGAGCGCGAAACGCCCGACGCCGGCGGCAATCGCCGCCCGGGCATGACGCCGCGCCGTCTCGTCATAGGCGAAGGCCCGCTTGTCGGCGCGGAAGATGTTGCGCGGGAACTGGTCGAGCATGATCACGAGGCCGACGATCTCGGTGCGGTCGAGATCGGCGAGCATCCAGTCATTGGCCGCGACCGCGTCGAGGAACGGGCCGAACATCGTGAAGATCTCGGTATCGGTCGCCTCGCTGCGCTCGAACCAGATCGCAGCCTTCTCTTCCGGAAAATACTCGGCCGTCGGCAGATGGCCGCACCAGTAGCGATGCGCCTCGGCAAGGATGTCGTCGGGGATCATCGGAACACTCCCTGTCCTCAAAGCGGCGTGCGGGCGCGGATGGCGGCCGAGAGGGTGCCTTCGTCGAGATAGTCAAGCTCGCCGCCGACCGGCACGCCATGGGCGAGGCGCGAGACCTTCACCGGCAGGCCGGCGAGACGATCCATGATCACATGCGCCGTCGCCTGGCCGTCCACCGTGGCGTTGACCGCGATGATCACTTCGGAGACCTCGCCTGAAGAACAGCGCGCGACGAGCGCGTCGATGGTGAGATCGTCGGGACCGACGCCGTCGAGCGGCGACAGCGTGCCGCCGAGCACGTGATAGCGGGCATCGATGGCACCGGCCCGCTCCAGCGCCCAGAGATCGGCGACGTCCTCGACGACGACAATCGTACGCGCATCGCGGCTCGGATCGGTGCAGATCGTGCAGGGATCGGCGGTATCGACATTGCCGCAGACGGAGCAGGTGACGATCCGCTCGGCGGCGACCGTCATGGCGCTCGCCAGCGGCGCGAGGAGGAGGTCCTTCTTCTTGACGAGCGCCAGCGCCGCCCGCCGCGCCGAGCGCGGCCCGAGACCCGGCAGCCGCGCCAGCAGCTGGATCAGCCTCTCGATCTCGGGACCGGCGACGGCGCGCGACATGACTGGACTCTCTTAAGAAAAACGAGCAACGCGAACTTATACGGCCGGCTGCCCTCCACCCCTCCCCCAAGGATGATCGGGACCGACGTCCCTTTACCTCTCCCTCAGGGAGGTCGACGCGCTCGCAGAGCGCGGCGGGTGAGGGGTTACGGCCCCTCTGGAGAGGGCGCACCCCTCACCCGGACCTTCGGTTCGACCTCTCCCCATGGGAGAGGTGAAGGAACGCGGCTGACGCGGCAGGCGGCGGAGACACACCGTTGATGGAACGGTCCGTCAGAACGGCAGCTTGAGGCCCGGGGGCAGGCCGAGGCCGCCGGTCAGCGACTGCATCTTGTCGGCCATCAGCTTCTCGGCCTTGCCGCGCGCATCGGCATGGGCGGCGATGACGAGGTCTTCGAGGATTTCGCCTTCGTCGGCCTTCAGCAGCGAGGGATCGATGGCGATCTTCCGGAGGTCGCCCTTGGCCGTCATGGTGACGGTGACGAGCCCGGCGCCGGCGCTGCCCTCGACCTCGAGCGTGGCGATCTCGTCCTGCATGGCCTGCATCTTGGACTGCAGTTCCTTGGCCTTGCTCATCATGCCCATGATGTCGCGCATCGGCGGTGTTCCTCTCGCTTCGATTGGCAATGGGTTCAGTCGTCGGCCTGTTCGGCGGCGTCGTCGCCAGCCTCGACAGGCGGCGGCGCGATCGGCGCCTCGGCGCTCTCCTCGCCACGGATCTGCACGTCGACGATCTCGGCGCCGGGGAAACGGGCGAGCACCGCGGCGACTAGCGGATCGGCCTTGGCGTCGCTCTTCTGGCGCAGCCGCTCGGCTTCCTGCCGCTCGGCGATCGTCTCGCTGGTGGCGCCGCGCCCGACCACGACGGAGAAGCGCTCCCCCGTCCATTCCGTGATCCGGCGCGAAAGGTCGGAAGCGAGCGTGCGCGAGGCATGCTCGGTCGGCTCGAATTCCAGGAGGCCGGGCTCGAAGCGGATGACGCGCACCTCGCGCTCCAGCGCCAGCTTGAGCGGCAGGTCGCGCTTCTGCCCGACAAAGGCGACGAGATCCTCGAAGCGCTGGAAGCGGATCGCCGGAACGGCCTTCTGCGGCGCGGGAGCCGCCATCTGCGGCTCGGCCACGCGCGCCATCGGCGTGCCGGACGAGACCAGCGACGGGCCGCCCGAGGAGAGGCTGGCGCGGGGCGGCGACGGCTGATAGCCGGACGGACCGGATGGCGCGGACGACGGCTGAGGCGCGCCCGCCGGCGGTGGCGCCAGGGCGGCCGCGCCGCCCTTCAGGAGACGCAGCGCCTCGTCGGGCGTCGGCAGGTCGCTCGCATGGGCGATGCGGATCAGCGCCATGTCGGCGGCGGCGAGCGGCCGGCTCGAGCCCTGCACCTCCTCGATGCCCTTCAGCAGCATCTGCCAGGCGCGCGACAGGACGCGGAGCGGCAGCGAGGCCGCGAACTCGCTCGCCCGGCGGCGCTCGGCCTCCGGCATGCCGCCATCCTCGGCGGCGCCGGGCACGACCTTGATGCGCGTGACGAGATGGGTGAAGGCGGCGAGGTCCTGCAGCACGACGCCGGGCTCGGCGCCGATGTCATACTGGTCCTTGATAAGCGCCAGCGCCTCGGCGATCCGCCCGGCCATCAGCGCCTCGAAGAGATCGATCACGCGGCTGCGGTCGGCGAGGCCGAGCATGCCGCGCACATCCTCGGCGACGATCCGCCCGGCGCCATGGGCGATCGCCTGGTCGAGCAGCGACAGCGAATCGCGGGCCGATCCTTCCGCGGCGCGCGCGATCATGGCGAGCGCCTCGTCGTCGATCTCGACGCTCTCGCGCACCGTGATCGACCGCAACAGGCCGATGAGCCGATCCTGCTCGATGCGGCGGAGATCGAAGCGCTGGCAGCGCGACAGCACCGTCACCGGGACCTTGCGGATCTCGGTCGTCGCGAAGATGAACTTCACATGCTCCGGCGGCTCCTCGAGCGTCTTCAGGAGCCCGTTGAAGGCCGCGCCCGAGAGCATGTGCACCTCGTCAAGGATATAGACCTTGTAGCGAGCCGAGACGGGCTTGTAGCGCACCGCCTCGATGATCTCGCGGATATGGTCGATGCCGTTGTTCGAGGCGGCGTCCATTTCGATGACATCGACATGGCGCCCTTCCATGATCTCGGCGCAATGGATGCCGAGCTCGGGCATGTCGATTGTCGGCCGGTCTACCTTGCCGGGCACGGCATAGTTGAGGCCACGGGCGAGGATGCGGGCGGTGGTCGTCTTGCCGACACCGCGCACGCCGGTCAGCATATAGGCCTGCGCAATGCGGCCGGTCGAAAAGGCATTGGTGAGGGTGCGGACCATCGGCTCCTGGCCGACGAGGTCATCGAAGCTGCGCGGACGGTATTTGCGCGCGAGCACCCGGTAGGCGCCGCCCGCCTGCCCGTCCCTGATGCCGCTGCCGTCCATGCCTCCGCCGTCCATGCCTCGGCCCTTGCCTCGTTCCGTCGCCGCGATCCGGCCGGGCCGGACGAAGCCGCGCGGGAGCCTAGCACGCAAAGGCGGCATGCTCGACAGGCGGCCGAAAATAGCAGGGGAAGGAAGGAGGCTGGCACGCGACCCGTGCCTGGCTCGTTGGGGCTGCTTCCTTCCGGACCTGACCCGATTGGCGAGTGGCCCGTCCGCCACCAACCTCCCGCGGCGACATATCGTCGTTTCCGTCCCGCTTGGCAACCCCCTTGGCAAGCCCTTCGTCGCGGGGGATACGCGGTGCGCTATCGCGCCCGGCGCTTCTGTGGCGTAATGACGAGCCCTTCCCGGCCGCGTCGCGGCCGTCACCACAGCGCCGAAGCCTCCCGCCATGACCCGTTCCATCTTCAGACGCCTGCCGTCGCCCGAGCCGAGCACGCTCACCGGCTTTTCCGGCAACACGCTCGACCGGCGCAGCGAGCAGCGCAACGAGGCGAGCCTCTCGGCCGCGCTCGGCGATCCGACCGCCCGCATCTTCCTGCTGCGGGGCGACGAAGCCATGCTCCGGAGCGGCGAGGCGGCGAACGCGCTCTTCACCATTCGCGAGGCGGAGGCGATCGGCGCGGCGCTCGACGAGGTGATCCTGCTCGGCTGGGACGGCGCCTCGCCGCGCCTTGCCACCACCATCACCAGCGAGACGAGCTTCGACGTCGACGCCTTCCACGCGGTCTCGCTGCGCACGCTGGCGATCAACGGCGCCGCCGGCAATCTCCTGGCCGACACGGCCGACCCGGAGACGCTCGGCGCCCTTGCGCAGGCGCGTGCGCTCCTCCACTGGCACCGCTCCTGCCGCTTCTGCGGCCGCTGCGGCACGCGCACGACCATGGCGCAGGGCGGATACCGCCGCGACTGCCCCAATTGCGACGCGCAGTTCTTCCCGCGCACCGACCCGGTGGCGATCATGCTCGCCATCCACGAGGACAACTGCCTCATGGGGCGGCAGGCGCGCTTTGCCCCCGGCACCTATTCCTGCCTTGCCGGCTTCGTCGAGCCGGGCGAGACGATCGAGGACGCGGTGCGCCGCGAAATCGCCGAGGAATCGGGCGTGAAGATCGGCCGCGTCGCCTATCACGCCAGCCAGCCCTGGCCGTTCCCGATGTCGCTGATGATCGGCTGCTTCGCCGAGGCGGTGACGACCGATATCGTGCCCGACACGCACGAACTCGAGGACTGCCGCTGGTTCAGCCGCACCGAGACGCTCGCCATGCTGGAGGGAACCCATCCGAACGGCCTCTCGACGCCGCCGCGCATGGCCATCGCCCACACGCTGATCCGCGCCTGGGCCGAGGGCGATTGAGGCTCCGACGGGGCTGGGCAATCTTCGGCAACGCCCCGGCCCTCCCGGATACAAAATCCCGACAATTCATGACGTGATCAGCAGGGCGTCGCTCTCCTAGCATCCATCCCGAGACCGGACCGCGGCCGGGGGATCGCGACGGAGACTGGGACCCTTGAAGACGGTGGTGATCAGCCTGGCGCGCCGGGTGGACCGACGCGCCGAATTCGAACGCTGGAATCGCGGTCAGCCGCTTTCCTTCAGCATCATGACCGCTTGCGACGGCGAGAGGATCGACGAAGCGCGACTGGTCGCCGGCGGCCTTCTTTCGGAGGGCGAGCGCAATTTCAGCAAGCCGGCGCTCGCCAACGCGCTCTCGCATGCGACGCTCTGGCGCGACTGCGCGGGCGGGCGCGAGCCCTATTTCATCCTCGAAGACGATGCCTGCCTGCGCGGCGACTTCTGGCGGCATGCGAAGCCGCTCCTTGAGCGCCACCTCGCCGCGGCCGACCTGATCGCGCTCGGCTACAACACCGATTCGGTGGTGGCGCTGCACGGATCGGACGGCGTCGTGTCGGCGCTTCGCTTCGACGAGACGGCGAAGCGGAAGCCCGGCTATTTCGACGCCTATGCGCGGCTGCACGACCAGCGCCCCAACCTCATGCGCTGCGTTCAGTTCTGGGGTCTGCTCGCCTATGCCGTCACGCCGGCCGGCGCGGCGCGGCTGCTGGCGCACTGCCTGCCGCTCTCGTCCAGGGACAGCGTGCCGCTCTTCGGAACGGGCCGCATGGTCCGCCCCTATGGCCTCGACAGCATGGTCAATCTGGCGCTCGCGCGCGGCCATGTGCGGGCCTGCGCTTGTTATCCGGCGCTGGCGCTCGGCCCCAACAGCCAGGCGACCTCGGACATCCAGACCGCCGCCCCGGCACTATCCGCGGTCGGCGGCGCGGAAATCTGACGCCGGATAGACGCCGAGAATGCGCAGTTCATCGGAGAAGAAGTGCAGCTCCTCCAGCGCCAGATGCAGGCCGCGATCGTCGGGATGGCCCTCGACGTCGGCATAGAACTGCGTCGCCGTGAAGCGCCCGCCGAGCTGGTAGCTCTCCAGCTTGGTCATGTTGATGCCGTTGGTGGCGAAGCCGCCAAGCGCCTTGTAGAGCGCGGCGGGAATATTGCGCACGCGGAAGACGAAGGTGGTGATCACCGGGCCGTTGCCGGACGGCGCCCGCTGCGGCTCGCGCGACAGGATGACGAAGCGCGTCGTGTTGTGGGCGGCGTCCTCGACATTCTCGGCGAGGATGGCGAGGCCGTAGATCTCGGCGGCGAAGCGCGGGGCGAGCGCGGCGCGGGTGATGTCGCCCGATTCGGCGATGATGCGCGCCGCCCCGGCCGTATCGCCGGCGACGACCGCCTTGTAGCCATGGGCGCGCAGGATGCGGCGGCACTGGCCGAGCGCATGCACATGGCTCTCGACCGTCTTGATCGTCTCCAGCGTCGCGCCATGCGGCGCCATCAGCTGGAAGCGGATCGGCAGGAAGAACTCGCCGATGATGTGGAGCCCGGAATCCGGCAGGAGATGGTGGATGTCGGCGACGCGGCCGGCGAGCGAATTCTCGATCGGGATCATCGCGAGATCGACATCGCCGCGCGCCATCGCCTGGAAGCAATCCTCGAAGGTCGGCGCCGGCACGGCCTCGTAGTCGGGATAGACCTCGCGCGCGGCGATGTGCGAATTGGCGCCAGGTTCGCCCTGGAACACGATCTTCTTCATGGGAGAGACTTCCGAGGAACGCCGTTCACGGCGCGGGAGAGGTGGGAGCCGCGTCCGGTCAGCGGCTTTCGGCGAGCAGGCGGCGCGCCCGCTCGAGGTCGGCCGGAGTATCGACACCGAGCGGAACGGCGTCAACGACCTCGACATCGATGCGCATGCCGGCTTCGAGCGCCCTGAGCTGCTCCAGCCGCTCTCGGATTTCGAGCGGCGACGGCGGCAGCGCGACATAGCGTTCGAGAGCGGCGCGGCGATAGGCGTAGAGCCCGATATGGTGCAAGAGCGGCCCGGCGCCCCAGGGCGCGGTGGCGCGGGTGAAATAGAGCGCGCGCAGCTGCCGCTCGCTGAGGACGCCGCCGATGAGTTTCGGCGAGCCGACGATCTTGACGACGCTCTCGTTCGTCCGGTCCGCCTCGTTGTCGATGACCGCTGCGATGGTGCCTATATCGACGGACGGATCGGCGAGCGGCGCGAAGGCGGCGGCGACCGAGGCGGGCTCGACGGTCGGCAGGTCGCCCTGGACATTGACGACGAGGTCGAAGGCGCGGCCGGGATCGACGAGCCCGACGGCCTCGTGGATGCGCGATGAGCCGTTCTCGTGATCGGCACGGGTGATGACCGCCTCGCCGCCGGCCCGGCGCACGGCCGCGGCGATATCGGCATCGTCGGTCGCGACGAAGACGGGGCCGATGCCGGCCTCGGAAGCCCGGCGCCAGACATGCACGATCATCGGCTCGCCATGGATATCGGCGAGCGGCTTGCCCGGCAGCCTCGTCGAGGCCATGCGCGCCGGAACCATGACCAGCGCCTCTTTCCTGTCGCCCATCGCGCTCAGCGTCCCCCTCGCCTTCACCCTCGGGTGTCAAAAGGTCTCAACGGCGCGACCTTCATACGTATTGCGCCGCCCGTGGGAAAGCAGGTAGTTTCCGCGCCACATGCGATGGCTTCGCCCGAAGGGGTGGATTGCCGCGACCTTTTTTGATCGATTCGACTGGGGCCGGGACCGATGAATTCCTTCGAGCTGAACAAGATCCTGGGCGCGGTCCTGTTCACGCTTCTGGTCGTGATGTCGCTCGGCATCGTCGCCGAGGCGATCTATGCACCGGCCGAGCCCGAGAAGCCCGGCTTCGTGATCGAGGTCGCCGACGAGGCACCGGCCGGCGGCGCGGCTCCGGCCGCCGCCGAGGATCCGCCGATCGCCGTGCTGCTGGCCAGCGCCAACGCCACCACGGGCGAGACCATCGCCAAGAAGTGCGCGGCCTGCCACAACTTCGCCGAAGGTGCCGGTGCCAAAGTCGGCCCCGACCTCTATGGCGTCGTCGGCCGTCCGATCGGCGACATGCAGGGCTTCAAATATTCCGAGACGTTCCAGAAGGCCCACGCCGCCGGCGACAAGTGGACCTACGAGCATCTCTACCACTTCCTGAAGAAGCCGAGCGCCGACATGCCCGGCACCGCGATGGGCTT
>Ga0209933_1001307_pt1 | contig 24879 bp, 30 predicted proteins | sample ThiBiot_300_biof_FD_183944 | JGI IMG/M metagenome (GOLD analysis project Ga0209933, IMG submission 183944) | Wastewater bioreactor microbial communities from Cape Town, South Africa - Thiocy_cont_300_biof (SPAdes) | ecosystem: Engineered > Bioremediation > Thiocyanate > Unclassified | place...
TGATCCGGGCCGGAGGCGTATCAATTCGCGCGAAATTGCTCGATACGCCGACTGCAGAGCGTATATGGGCCGCGCTGCCGATCGAAGCCGCCGCGAGGACGTGGGGCGAGGAAGTCTACTTCGACGCGCCGGTCTCGTCGGCCGCTGAGCCTGACGCCCGCGTCGTCGTCAAGCCGGGCGACATCGCATTCTGGCCCGACGGCGACGCGATAGCGATCGGCTTCGGCCCAACGCCCCTTTCGCGGACGCGCGGAGAAATCCGCCTCGCCGGGCCAAGTAACGTCTGGGCGAAAGCTCTCGACGACGTCCGCCAGCTCAAGTGCGTCCACCCGGGCGTCGCGATTTCCATTCAAGAAGATGGCTGACGCAAAGCTCCGTCGACAACGCACAATCGATGGATGCGTCGCGTGGTGCTGAAATCTGTCGCCAGCATCGAGGATCTGCGCCGCATCGCGCACCGCAAGGTGCCACGCGAGTTCATGGACTATTACGAGTCCGGCTCGTATTTCGAACAGACGTTGCGCGCCAACCGCGATGACCTCGCCAGCATAAAAATTCGCCAGCGCATTCTGTGCGGCGCATCGAACCGCGATCTTTCACAATCTCTTCTCGGCGTGAAGCAGCCGCTTCCGTTGGCGCTGGGGCCCGTCGGCTTGACCGGCATGGCGCATCGCGACGGTGAGATTGCAGCCGCGCGCGCGGCGGAAAAGGCGGGCATTCCCTATACGCTCAGTACGCTGTCGATCTGCTCGATCGAAGACGTCGCAAACGCGGTCGAGAAGCCGTTCTGGTTTCAGCTCTACTTCATGAAGGATCGCGGCTTCATTGCCGATCTGATCGCACGCGCTCACGCAGCGAGGTGCAGCGCGCTGGTTCTGACCGCCGACTTGCAAGTTCTCGGACAGCGCCATCGCGACATTCACAACGGCATGACGGTGCCGCCGCGCATCCGCCTGAAAACCATCGCGCATATTCTGTCCAAGCCACGCTGGATCGCAGGCGTACTGCTCGGCAAGCGCAGGACATTCGGCAACGTCGTGGGCCGCATCGCGGGCACGGAAAACCTCACGTCCTACATGGATTGGATCAACAGCCAGTTCGATCAGGCGCTGTCGTGGGACGACGTGGCCTGGATCAGGGAGCGCTGGCCGGGCAAGCTGATCGTCAAAGGCATTCTCGATGTCGAAGATGCGCGCGAGGCCGCGAAAGCCGGCGCCGACGCCATCGTCGTTTCGAACCACGGCGGACGCCAGCTCGACGGCGCGGCGTCGTCGATCTCGATCCTGCCCCGTATCGCCGACGCGGTCGGGTCGGAAACGGAAATTCTGTTCGACGGCGGCATCCGTTCCGGCCAGGACGTGTTTCGCGCGCTGGCGCTCGGAGCACGCGGCTGCCTGCTCGGCCGCGCGTATCTCTATGGCGTGTGCGCGGCTGGCGAGGAGGGCGTGACGAAGGCTCTCGAGATCATCGCCAAGGAACTCGATGTCACGATGGCGCTCGCAGGTCTGCGGACAATTGCCGACGTCGGGAAGACGTCGCTCGTCGATCTGGAGTGACGACGGCTTTTAGCGCTCGCGCGGAAACATGAACGCGCGCGGCTGGCTCGGCATCTGGATCGCCTCATAGAAGCTGACCGAATTCGGCGCCGACAGCAGCAGGCACATCGCTTCCGGCCCCGCCGCGCGCCGGGTTTCCTGGATCAATCGCCGCCCGATACCACGGCCCTGATAGGCGCGATCGACGGCGAGGTCCGACAGATAGCAGCAGTACGCAAAGTCGGTGACGGAACGCGCCACGCCGACCACATCGCCGCCGTCACGCGCGACGATCACCAGATTCGATCCCGCGAGCATGCGCGCGATGCGGTCGCGGTCATCGGCCGGACGCCGCTCGGCAAGACCTGAGCTTTTGAGAACGCGGATAAAGGTATCGGCATCGAGGTCGTCCGTTCGTTCGTAGACGATGGCCAAAGGTCGTATCTTTCTAAGGATTGGAACGAAGGCGGGCTGCGGCGAAATTCGACACCGCGCCCGTAGTGTCCATCCGGCACAGAGTCGATATCGTCACTCGTCGAGCGTACACACAATCTGTCTCGATCGTCGACGTCGAAACGCCGGTTCGCCGAAGCTTAGGCTCCAACGAAAGATCCTCATCCGTTGCGCATCTTATTCGCCTCAGCCGGATTGTTCTTCGTCGCGCTGGGCGTCGTCGGCGCGTTCCTGCCGATTTTACCGACGACCCCCTTCATCATTCTCGCGGCGGCCTGCTTCGCAAGATCGTCGCCGCGCCTTGAAGCGTGGTTGCTGTCGCATCGGGTCTTCGGGCCGTTGCTGCGCGATTGGCGAGAGCGCGGCGCGATCCCACGGCACGCAAAGCTCGCCGCGCTCGGCGGATGTGCCGTTGGCTACGTTCTATTCTGGATCGGAACGCAACCGTCGGCCATGCCCGCGATCGCGGTAGCCGCATTCATGCTCACCGGCCTCGCTTACGTTTTCTCGCGGCCGTCATAGTCCGCGAGATTGAAGGCGAAGAACGGTCGCGAGAGCAACCGGCACGCTCGTCCTGCCGGTTGCGCATGTGTACGGCCGTCCTCGAACGTCTGCGGATTGCTATTTCGGGTTTTGCGTGCCTGCGCCCTGATCGGGAACGCGCGTGCCGACATTGCCGGTCGCGGGAAGCGTGCCCTCATTACCCATGCGATGCGAGCCCGATGCGCCGCTGCTCTCTCCCGTCCCTGCGCCCATGTCAGGCACCCGTGTCGTCGCGCTGTTCGTTGCCGGAAGCTTTCCGTCATCGCCCATGCGGTGGCGCGCAGGATCATTTGCGGGCTGATCGTCAGCAAGTGCGGGAGTGAGAGCCGCGCCAGAGAGAAGCGCGCAGAAGGCGGTCGCGATAATCATCTTTTTCATGATCATGAACTCCTTGGTTTGAGCGTCCTCCCCCAAGTGTCCTCTGGCCCGTGCCGCGATGTTAGCGAATATTCCGGCGTCGGACAGCGCAATTCGCACCCGCAAGTGCGAATTGAGCTTTCATTGTTATGAAAACCAGATTCAAATTTGCGTTTCATTGCGATCGCGGCTGTCTCACGCGGCGAGCCTTAGAGCAGCGCGGCATTCACCCACAAATGCGTGAAGATGCTCGCCACGAAGCCTATCGCAATCGCCCATGCCCAACGGAGATGGTTCATGAACGTGTAGTGATTGCGCACGAGACCCATCAGAACGACGCCCGCTGCGGACCCGATGGACACGAGACTGCCCCCGACGCCCGTGCTCAGCGTCACGAGCATCCATTGCCCGTTCGACATGTCGGGATTCATGGTGAGCACCGCGAACATCAGCGGGATGTTGTCGAACGCCGCGCCGAGAATTCCGATTGCGATATTCGCCGTTGTCGCGCCAAGAGTGCCGTACAGATAATTCGACAGCAGCGCGAGATATCCCGCGACGCCAAGTCCGGCGACGGCGAAAATGATGCCGAAGAAAAAGAGCAGGGTATCCCACTCGACGTGCCGCATCTCGCGCAGCGAGTCGAACCCGAAATCCTTGTCGTTGCGACGCTGGGCGATGCGCTGCAGGAAGTAGCCGTACATCTGCAGGTATCCGAGGCCGAGCATCATCCCGAGCGCCGGCGGCAGGCCGAGGAACGTCTTGAACGACACGGCCGTCACGATTGTCGCAAGAAACAGCCAGATGACCGCGATGCCGCCGTGCTTCAGACGTTTCGCATCGCCCCACGGTTCGGGCACGCCTTTCGGAACGCCGAAATGCATCAGCGTTGCCGGAACGAGAAAGTTCACCAGCGACGGCAGGAACAGATAGAAGAACTCGAAAAAGCTGAGCTTGCCCTTCTGCCAGACCATGAGGGACGTGATGTCGCCGAACGGCGAGAAGACGCCGCCGGCATTGGCGGCGACGACAATGATGATGCACCCCATCACGATGAACTGGTAATTGCCGACGCCGACCGCGACGACGACGGCGCCCATCACCAATGCCGTGGTGAGGTTGTCGATGATCGGGCCGAATACGAAGGCCAATCCGCCGACAAGCCAGAAAAGCTGGCGGTATGAGAGATTGAGGTTGACGAGCTTGCTTCTCAGAGCGTCGAAAACGCGCCGCTCCTGCATGGTATTGACGTAGGTGATCGCCACCACGAGGAACAGCATCAACTCGCCGTAGTCGAGAATGACGTGCTTGGCGGCGGCTTCTATGGCTTTGCTTTCGCCATGCATCGCGTAGATGATGCCAAGCAGCGCCCATATGAGGCCGGCCGCGAGCATCACGGGCTTCGACTTGCGCAGCTGGATGGCCTTCTCGACGGCCACAAGTCCATAAGCGATGAAGAAAATGGCGAGGCTCAGAATCCCGACGGGATGGCGCGTCAGGTCGATATTTGCTGTGGTTTCAAGCGCGTGGGCAGATGAGGCAAGCGAGAAGGCAAAGACGAAGGCGAGCGAAAGCCACAGCCTGCTGTAAATGCCACTCATCGTTTCTCCTCGCTAACCGGCCGCAGCCTCCAAAAGATCAAGTCCAATGCACCGCGACAGCGACGCAGTCTGTCACGCACAGAAAATCGTACACTGAAGAATACAGATTGCGAAAGCCTGCAATCGCTTGAAACAGCACGCAAACGAAGTCTCTGCGAATGCGTCGCAGATCGTAATGCGCTGTCGCAACATGAAGATGAGGGCACAATCGCGTCTGTTGCACGCCATGCGGTGTCTGACTCGCGCAGTGTGAGGAGCAATCAGGCCGAACGCGAAATCGCGATCCGCGTCTCACTCTCGGAGGCCGTTTGCATCGCTACGCGTCGATCGAGCGTCACCTGCGGCTCGCTCATCAAATCTCGGAAAACGTGTTGAGCGCGTCCGAGGCGATGGGCGATCACCGGACAGACATGCTCATGCAATGCGAGGAGCGATGATGCGACATCGACCGGCGCCTCGCGCGAAACGCGCGGACAGCTCGGTTCAAACATTCTATGTTATTGATATGATTGGTGGCCCGCCAGCATACACACGAGTGACAAAGAAACGATTGTTTTTTGGTACTTAGAATTTTGATCTGAGTGCCATACCAACAAAAGTACCAACAAAATCCTCTGAGGGTTTGTGCCGCGCGGACTGTTGTTCCTCCTCGCTATCGCATGCGACGCTCCGAAAATGCTCGGGGAGGAAATTTCAAATGAAAAGGCTGCTGCCACTCTTTGTCGGCGTTCTGCTTGTTTTCGACGGCGCCCATGATGTCCAAGCAGATGATTGGTCAGCAATATCAGTTGGTGGCTATACGCAGCTGGGGCACTTCAACAGTGCTTCCCAAAGCGCGACCTTAGATGGAATCAACGATCAAGCCAGATCGACGGATGGCAGCACCACAAACTGGAGTGGGGGCTTTTCACTCGCCGCAAACTGGCGACTGCAAAACGCGGTCATTGGGGTCGGTGTCGACTACGATCCGTTTGGGGCAACCCTAGGACTACAGTGCCACTACCATTGGGACGATGGTCGGCAAAGTAACGTCTACGTCTCGTGGGATGACGACGGCAGGTGTACCAGAGAGGTCTCGTGGTCGACCTCCATTGTCGGACGGGTTGGATGGTTGGTTTCGGAGTCAACGCTGCTCTACGGAGTCGGCGGCTGGGCCATTGCCAAAGTTGAGCAGAATTTCGAGAAGTCGTTTTACCTGGAGCAAGCATCTGCCACGCTTAGTGGCGCAACATTCGGCGGCGGAATTGAACACCGTCTTGCAGAGAATTGGCATGTCAGCCTAGAGTTTCGCCATACGGCGTTTGGTACGATTAGGAAAACGTCCTTTTTGAAAGAATCGGACGGAATCCAAAACACAAATGTCGGAGGAGATGCCGAGATCGTGCGACTTGGGCTGTCGTATGTGCTGCCGCTCCGCTGAACGAACTGTGTGCCAAAGTAGCGGCCGGATTGCTCCAGACCGCCCTTCCTCTAACGCTGTACTTAGACTTCCTTGATCGTTCGAGCGGCCAGCGCCGAGATGGCATCGAACACGGCGATCACATCCGGATCAGGAGCGTCGTCTGCCTCCGGATCATACTCGCCGGGGTTCCACCACTTCTCTCCACGAACCATTTCTGCGAGTTCGGCAAGATCATAGACAGATCGAACAGGACGGCTCCTGATCCGACCAACTGCAGCGTCGAGCACGCGGCATGCAACGTCCATTTCGGCGTCCAGGGCAACGTACTCTGGGCTTTCAAATAGCGCATGGGCTTCAACACGCGCTCGGCGACCCGCCATCCGGCAGTCCTGCACTCGCTCGACAGCATCCCAGTACGCCGTTCGTGCCGCTCGCCATGCCACCAGCTCAGAGGATGGGACGATATGGGTACCAGCGACGGCCGATGATGTGGCTGCGACTGCAGCCATGCTTGCGACAGCTTGTCCGCCGGCGAATGGCAGCAACAGACCGCCAGCTATACTGCCGAGCCGTAAGATGCCACGGCGGGAAAGGTTCTGTTCGTCAGACATTGGCGAACTCCATCACGTTGCGCATGTCGGGGTGAGCGCGGGCGGTTTCAGCGGCCTGTTGGATGCTTGCAAAGGAGGCGCGTATCCTGCGAGCATTTGTCGATGAGGCTTCCCACCTGAACCGGAGCCCACCGAACGGCGACCGGTACGCCACCAGCCGTGCACAGATGCCGGTGAAGTCGCCCCACCAGTCGGCGACTTCACACTCTGCAAAGGCCATCTCCGGTTTCGGGAAATTTGGGCTCATGATCCGCCCATTTGTGTTTGAAGCCATGACGATTTTCCTCGTTGAGTTGTTGTTTATCACGCGCTGGGCTTGTCCTTGCGTTTCATGCGCTTCAAAGGTCCCGCGGCGTATTCCAGCACCCAGGTCTCGAACGCTTCTTGCATGGTGGTGCCGTTTTCCGTCGCGGCGATCTTGAAGGCAGCTCTCACGTCTTCATCGAGCCAAAACGCGACGGCCTTTTGACCTTCGCGGCTTGGTTGCTTGTACCCAGGTTTAGGCCCCATGCCGTCGTTCTCCACAGTGTCGAAGTCCTGCATGGCACCTTATCCCTGATTCCTATTGAACCCTAGTTGACAGCAATATATTAGTAAGCTAGCTTATATATGTCAATACGGTTTGTTAAGACCTGAAATCGGCAATGCTAGTCGCAATTCAGATCGAGAAATGCCTAGACTATCGAATACGGAAGCTTCTGTTTTGTTTGGTGTTTCGTTTGATGCCTAGGCATTTCGCCAACGTATAGGCATCGGGCTTTTGCCTAGACATCACGCCTAGGCATTTTTGGAGGGACTAGGCATGCTCGTGATCGGTGTGCTGAACTCGAAAGGTGGGGTTGGCAAGTCAACTCTGACGGCAGCGTTCGCTGTGCGCGCCTCTCGCGACAACGCCGTGTGCGTTGTCGACCTCGACAGCCAGGGTAGCTATTCGGACTGGTACATGCGGCGCGGCTCGCCTGACAACCCAGCGCTTCTGACTGGGGAAGACAGGGCGAGTGATGCCATTGAGGCACTGCGGTTGACCGCACCCTATGAGATCGTACTGCTCGACGGCCCGCCTGGTTCGCTGACGGTGACCGAGGATGCAATCAAGGTTTGCGATCTGGTCGTTATCCCTATGCGGGCAAGCGGCCTCGACCTGATGGCCTCCCAGGACTGTGTGCGGCTCTGTCAGCAGATCGGGACGGCCTATCTCTGCGTCCTCAATGATGTGAATTCTCGTGAGGCGAAGACGCTTGGCGAAAATGCACGCAACACGCTGCACACCTACAAGATCCCGATCGCCCGGACGGCCGTCGTTCATCGAGTTCCGTACATCAACGCCATGACGAGCGGGAAGACGGGGCCAGAGAAGGACAAGGCGGCCTCGGCAGAGATCGATGCGCTTTGGGCTGAGATCAAGCAGGCAGCGCTTGCGGGCGCAAAGCAGAGGGAGGCTTCCCATGCGTGAGGATGAAGCCGTGGATAGCTTTGCGAGTATGTTCCAGACGGGCTATGCCGCCGAGCCTGAGCGTATCGTAAAACGCCAGCGCGCAGAACGCCGGTCGTCTCTGACACCGAAGCAGCGGAAACGGGGAGCAACGAGAACGGCGCAGATCAACTATCGCTGCACGCCTGCGTATAAGCAACTTGCGTCCGATCTCGCCAAGCATTGTGACGCCAGCATCGCAGACGTGATGGAAGAAGCCCTTGCTCTCCTGGCGAAGGCGAAAAGGTTCAGCGGAGGGGAATAGCAATGCGCTGGGTCTACATCGGAGCCGGGCTGCTCGCCCTTTCGGCGTCCTGCTACATGGCCGTCATGGCGTCGGGCGGCATCCAATCGGGGAGCGCACCGGCATTGATCGCGATGGCGGTTATTCTCGCTGTCGGAGCCGCAGCTGTGGGCACCGCGTTGGCGGGCGGGCATACGGGCATCGCCGTTGTTGTCGGACTTGGGATGCTGGCGGGCGAGGGTGGCGCGATGATCCAGACGGCCCAGCGCGTCACCGCTGCACGGGAAGCAAGCCGTGCGCCGATGGTCGCTCTTGAACTCAAGCGACATGCCGCACTCGATGAGCTTGCGAAGGCGCAGGCGGCCAAACCGCAGTCGGCGGACCATTCCCGGCTTGATGCTGCGGAGACGGCGGAGGCCCAGGCTGAGAAAGCCGTTCGCGAGAAGTCGGCAGAGAAGGGGTGTCGAGAGAATTGCCGTCTGTTGCTCCAGTCTGCCGTCGATGCCGCTCAGCACGAGGTCAAAGCCGCTCGGGAAGACCTCGCTCGGCGAGAGGCCGAGCAGTCTAGAACGATCACTAATCGGATTGAGATCGCGAAGGCTGTCGTTGCCGCGCTGCCGCCACCGCAGAGCGCGACACCACTGGCCGACTATACCGGCGTTCCGGAATGGCTGTTCGACGTCTTCGAGGCACTGGCCCTATCGCTAGCAATCAATCTGCCAGCCTCGGCATTGATCGCGCTGGGCGTGAAGATGGGCCGCGAGCAGCATATCGTTGAAGCAGCCTGCGAGACCGATGCACCGATCGCCCTTGAACAAGTGCCCCTATCGGAAGCGATGAGCGACGAGAAACGGCTGCTGCCGTCACCAAAAGCGAAACGCCGCAATCCCGATGATGAAGCGGAGCAGTTTGGCGTCGCCGTGTTGCGGCCTGGAAAAGAGGGCCGAGTATCGCCCAGAGATCTTCGCGCGGCCTATGTGGGCTGGTGTGAGAAGACCGACAAAGAACCATTACCGATCGAAGACATAGCTCCGGCGCTGGGAAAGTTATTCCGGAATGCCGGGATTGAGATGCAGAATGGCCATGCGGTAGGGGTCAAGATTTCTCAATCGTAGTGCTTATACACAGAAGATACCTATCGCGATCCGATTTGTCCTTCTGATTTGAGCGACTCCGACCCAATTCTCAACGTGAGCATGTGAGGGGAGGGGGTCGATGGATACGGCGCTCGAATACTGGCCATTCGTTTTTTTCGCATTCGTCAGCATTTGCATCGGGATGCTTTATTGGGACGAGCGAAGGCGTCGAATTGCGCTTGAAACGCGCTTCGCCGCCGTTCTCGATGCCACCCAAGAGGCTAATCGGATCATGAGGTCCGTTAAGCTGCGTGCTCAGAAAGTCGAGGAAAATTTGCGCGCCGATGCTGAGGCCATTCAAGCTGCGGCCTTGGCCGATAAGGATCAGACGATCAAGCAAGCGCAGGAGGACGTCAAATCCATCCACGCTGACGCTCAATCGAAATTCGATGCTGCCACACAAGCCGAAAAGGATGCCGAGGTTCGTGTCGAGGGACTTGAAGCTGAGGCACGAGGTATTCGCGATCAGATCACCCAACTCCAGCTCGACTACTCTCAGAAACGAACGATCTACGACGCGCTCTCGAAACAAGTCGCCATCTTCGACGAAAAGCTGGCGTTCGCAGAAATGGGAGTCTACGAGCCACACTTTGATTTCACGGATTGCGATCAGTTCAGAGCGGCGATTGAGGAGACTAGAAACGCTCAGAAGCGCCTGATCTCAGAAGCCAAGGCCGTCGTCTGTACCACTGAGTGGCAAGTCAATGGGAGCCGATCTGAAGGCAAAACCATGACGAACCGCAATATCAAGCTGACATTGAGAGCATTCAACAACGAATGCGATGCGGCGATCGCCAATACCCGCTGGAACAATGCGATCGCGATGGAAAAGCGGATTGTCAACGCTCAGAACCAGATCGAAAAACTTAACGCCTCAAATTCCATCGTCATCAAAGGCGAGTTTCTCGCGCTCAAACTTAGAGAGTTGCGCTTAACGCACGAGTACCGAGAAAAGTTGAAAGTGGAAAAGGAAGAGAAGGCAGAGGCAGCCCGCCTAGCTCGTGAGGAGCAGCGGTTATTGCGGGATCTTGAGGAAGCTCAGAAAGACGAAGAGCACTACGCAGCCCTTCTAGCCAAGGCCAAGTCCGAGGCCGAAAGCGTCACCGGTCAGAAGCTGCAAGCATTCTCGGAACAAATCAGGATGCTTGAGAAGGACCTTGCCTCGGCACGAGCGAAAGCGGAACGGGCCCAGGCTTTGGCCGAGAAAACCACATCCGGGTATGTCTACATCATCTCTAACGTAGGCTCTTTCGGTGAAGACGTGATCAAGATCGGCCTGACGCGCCGGTTAGATCCTATGGATCGCGTTAAAGAACTTGGCGACGCCAGTGTGCCGTTTGTCTTTGACGTCCATGCAATTATCTACAGTGAGCAGGCCCCAGCGCTCGAACGCGCGCTTCACGCCGAGTTTGAAAGTTCGCGCATCAACACGCAGAACTTCCGTAAGGAGTTTTTCCGGGCTCCGATCAGTGCAGTACATACTGCGGTGAAACGGCTTGCGCCGGATGCTCCTTTCTTCACTGACATTGAAGCCCAAGAATATCGGGAAACACTGATGCAAAGGCAGGCCGTCCTTCAATTAAAGGAGACTAGAAGAGAACAGACGGAATTACCCATAGCGATATGATCGAACCGCGCGAGTTGGTTGCTCATTCGACAACCATTCCCGCAGCTGCAGGCTTTGTGCTCTGGAACATCCAAGCAGCAATTTTTCCGCAACGAGCCGGAAGATGCACCAATGCTCAGAATACTAATCAATGAATCAATTTAGCGCCTTGAGAGCGCGGCCGTCTGACTTCCGGCGCAGACTGTTACGCCATTGCTTCCAATTCATTTAGCAAGGCAAGGTGGCTAGCTGTTGTAAGTGGGGCAGTCGAGAAAAACTGCCTAAGCTTTCTTTCGGTGCCAATTCTGCGCTCAAATCGAAATTGCGCGGGCTTGAAATTTTCAATTTGAGAAAAGTCGGCCCCAATTGAAAATCCGCTCAGTGAAAAACTTGCTGCGAAATTCGAATTCTCTTGAACCTTTGTCGATAAGCTTTTTTCTAACTTAGTAAGTTTCTGAAATATCTTTGCTATTGATTCAGAATTAGCCTGAACGATTAGGTTGCTTTCGTAGATTGTTGTTGCCGAGTTGGAAGCGATAAATTCCACCCCAAATTCCTTTTTCGCCCATCTTTCCAAGAACTCCGCTAGTTCATCCAAATTTGATGTGTCGGTGTTCGATTTTATCACGATGCCATCGCTGTATATTCCGAGGCTATCGACCGCGAATTTCTTGAATTTTCCTTGGAAGAAGACAAGGCCTGCTCTTTCGTCCTCATTTATTGAGGTTGGATCAGGATATTTGACAAAGCTAAATTGTTGAGCAAGCGCGCCTATTAGGTCGGGAAGGTATATTTGCCCTTCCTCTCTGGCTAAAATGCCAAGTTTTAGTAGAACGGATTTTTCAAAGCTTAGAATTTTCATAGGGTTGCCGCTTCAAGTGCGCTTATTTTATGAGTCGAAGACTGCTGATGTAGCTGGACGTTTGCACGTTTCAAAAAAACGTCTAGCGACGATGAGTTTTGACCGGCTAATTCAGTAGCTCGGCTTATGCCGATTATTCGATTTTGGTTTCCGTGCTCAACCACTTCCCGCCTCGCTTCAGACGAGGCGGATGCCTCGCCCGAAATGCTTAGGGGATCATATATCTTAACTGTTATTGCGTAGCCCAGAGCCCAAACCATATCCGCAATGGTTTCTATAGTCATATTGGTGTGGCCCATAAGTCTATGGTGCACTGCGGATCGATTGATGTTGAGTTTTTCGGCTATGCTAGACTGCGTAACTACGCCAGTCGCAAACCGTCGCGCATAGGCCTCGCGCAACTGTCCTTCTATTTGGCTTGATAAAGATAGATAGACTGATCTTCTTTGATCAACCTTGCGGGGGAAAGACGACACGGTTATCTCCCAATAGTACAGTTCCAGCTAGGTCATTGCGACGAATGAACATCAACACCTCGTCGCGCTTTTTATCATTCAATTTTAGGTCGCTCTTAGTATCGGCTTCTAAGGCACCGGTAACCGCAACGAACTGATGCTCACCAGGGCACCATCCGTATATTCGCAGTTTGGCGGGATGCATTTTCCGAATGCCGTGCTTAACGGGCATTATTTGCTTCAAATCCCCGGCGGGAAAGGAGCTGCTGCACCTGAAGTCACAAAACATTAACTCAACATGCTCAGCGAGCGTCTTGCCGCCGACTTTAGTATTCATGATGGGTGTCTCATCGACCCAGTCCCAAAGCGAAGGGACGAACCACAGGGGGCGTATTGGCGATCGGCGCTCCCACTGAGGGAGAGCATACAATTCCAATGCCTTTGCGGCTATTGCGTCCTTCAATGTTGCCATATAAGTCAACAAACTTCAAGATTCGAATTGCGGCGACCCACCCTGGAGGCCTAAGAAGTACCCAGCCTCGTCTCAGCAAATGGGTTTGCGGCAATTTGCTCTCGCTGTTACTCCGTTCGCACTCGGTGCTCAACCACCAGTGTGTGGGTGTCGGAAATTGAGTTTTTCCTGCCTCCTGCAGTCTCTTAGCGCTTTAGATATCGGCTTGAACTCTCGTTCGGCTTAGCGTGCGTGTAGACGGAAGTCGTTTTCAGGTCCGCATGGCCTAGTGTCTGCGAGACGAGCGAGATAGGCGCGCCGTTGTCGAGCGCGTGGCTTGCGTGCGCGTGCCGAAACCAATGAGCTGAGGCGGCTTCATTCACCCCAGCGCGTTTTGCCGTGCGTTTGATGAGAAGATTGATCTCGCGCTCCTTGATGCCGAACACAACGGCGCTGGGGGCGTTACCATGTCTGATAGCCTTCAGATGGTTATGAACTTCGGCCGGGATCAGGACGTGCCTGTCCTTATCGCCCTTGCCGACGACGGCGAGCTGAGCTTCGCCAGTCTCCCGTGGGATGACCTGATCCCAGGTGAGGGATGCCAGCTCGGAGACGCGAAGACCGCCATAGTAAGCTGTCTCGAACAGGGCCCGATCGCGCTCGGGGTTGCGGCTTCCGGCTGTAGCTCGGATGAGCAACTGAATCTCGACTTCCGGCATAATGCGCTGGGCGAGCTTCCGGGGTGCCTTCTTCAGTTTGATCAGTGGGCCGACGTTGAATGTGGTGTAGCCAACCTGATGAGCGAAGCCGAGCAGCGCCTTGATAGCGGCAACCTGCGTATTCACTGTTGATGCCGAGGCCGGTGAGCCGTCTTCCTTTGCACGCATGGCTTCGAGCGCCGTCTGCACATCGTCGATCGTTGCCTGCCGGAGATTAGCTCCCGAGTTCTCGATAGCAGCGACGAACCGGCGACCTATCCGTTCATAAGCCCGGAGTGTGTGCCGCGATCCGCCAGCATGGGATTTCAGCCAGACCGACACCAGCTCATCATCGCGCCGAGCCGTCGTATGAATCGTCGGAAGCCGCTCAGCATCGGAACCGGCGATCTCCGATCGCTCCGGCTGAATGATCTGCAACTCAGTCCCGATCATAGCTCTCCTCATATATGCCGATAACAGTAATTATCGGTATATAATAGAGCGAGGTCGAGTAGCAAGGCAGCGCTCATCAAATAGAGCGTTTCACGCGACTTGACCGGTATGTGGGCCCCAAGATCAAGGGTGAGCGCAACATTAGCGTCATACCCCCAAGCGGTGTTGCGTTCGGGTGTTGCGCACGATAATTGCGCAATCAGCCAATTATAATTTCGATTATTTCCCGATTTTAAATTGGGCTTACCGTGATGCTAGGTACAACTTATCCGTGTTTGCGACAGTCTCGCCCAGCTGCACCATCAGCTTTCGCATTGCTTCGGTGGCAGCGTCTTCGACGGATGCGGCTCCGCCTGAGCAAAGCGCACCCGCATCGCTTTCGCGCTCGGCTATACCTTCAACGGTTTTGCCGACCACTCGACCGTCAGGGCCATCGACGGTGATTGATGCCGCGAGCTGAATCGTCGTGGATATGGTTGCATTCCAGAATCCCGGAACGGCGATTAACCGGCCCTCCATGGATTCCCCTCGGACAATGATCTGCCCACGATAACCTGCGGTGCGAAGGGTTTGACCTTGCAAGGGCGTTGGCACGTCTTCAACCTGATCGAAGATATTTGCGAGCGTCGCCCGCACCGACGATTTGAAGCCCTCGGTCATGTTCAGGGGGTATGAGTGCGCCGCACAGTTCGTGCCACGTGGGTGTATGACCTTATTGAGTTCGCCAGGATCCACATAAAGGGCGAAGCGCCCTGGCGCCTTTTGTGAATGGCTGGATACGATATTCACTGCGCCGGTCGAGATGGGCTTCGCATCATACGCACAACCCGAGAGGAATATGGCCCCTGCAACCGCAGCAGATAAACCTCTCATCGTCGTCGCCCCCTTGTGAATCAGTTGAGCAACGCTAACTCGTAGTGCGATCAACAACACGTGGCCTTGAGGTTTTGCACAGAGGTCTTTTGACGGCCCCGCTTTCGGAGCTTCAGAAGGGGATTTCATCGCCGATGCTTGAGGGGGCCGAGGCGGGATCGTCAGATGTGTGTGAGGCGATTTTTGGCAAGCATTCTGCTGGAGACCGTACCTCTGGCTTTGGACGTTCCGGCGCTGGGCTAAGCAGGACATCCCAGATCGCGCTTCCATCGTCAGATGCATCGCGAGATTTCAGGACGGCGACTTTCGCTCCGCCCCAGCGCCCTACGAGATAGGTATTCCCGTTCTTCGAAGTCTTTTCATAGAGCCGGAAGGCTCGGATGCTTTCGAAGTGGTTCATCGTCAGTTTACCCAATCGCCGTAGGTCAAAGTCGTTTTGGCAGGCCAGAACGCCATCATCACGGCGTCGGCAATGTTCGGCGATCTTGTTCCCTCCGGTGATTTGTCGACGATCAATTTCATCCGCGCCGATTTGCTTGCTGTCGGCTGGCTGAGTTCTTTTTCAAGCTGTCGTAGCAGTGGCAGGTTCGAAGGAATGCTGATCATGTCATCGACGCTCAGCCGAAGGCCCTCGGTTACGGCGCGGTGCGTATTCTCGAATCGACGCCGAAGCTGCCACCAGCCCTGGGCCTTCATATTTCCGTAAAAGTCTTTGTTGATGGGCGAATTGTAGTCGCCGATGATGACGAAGCTGTCGGGGTCGCGTGGCGAGGCGCCGGCATCCCACGGGATGAAATTGACGCTGTAGGGCATCAGGCCTTCATCTCGAAGACGGTTCGTTTCAGCCTTCACACCCGATCCGACGCCAATGCAATCGTACTGGACATCAACGGATCCTAGCTTCTGGCAAGCGGCGACGGCGCGCCGGGCGGTGAGACCGGTATCACGCTCGCCCCACTCCTCGACGTGCTTTAAGACCGAGCCCTTCCGCAGCGCGAGCGCGTTTCGATCGCCGCCGCCATCAGCAACATCGAGCGCACCGACCCACAGGCCATCATCGCCGAAGCCAACTTTCAGGTGCGCATCGATTGCGGATCGGACCCACTCGGCCGGGATGATGACGTTCTCGATGGAGGCGGCATAGTTGCGATCGACCTCTTGGGCGAAGACGTGAAGCAGGCCATCCGATTGCGCCTTGGCCCTGCGTTCGTCGTACCAGGCTTGGGTCTTGGCCGGGTGATCCCGCCAGTCGATGACAAAGATGTTAGCGCTGGTTTTCGAGACGGGACGGCCAGGCTGCCATTCCTGTCCGGCCTCCCGACGCCGATGGAAGACATTGCCGAGGCCATTGACCGACGAGATGTCGATTTGCACGCGGGTATTGTCAGCTAGGGCCGCCTCGATCTTTTCCGGCCGCTCGTAATGCGCGCTCTCGTCCTTGAAGTAGATGCGCTTACGGCCGCCACGGCCAATGTTGTCGCCAGCTTCGCCCGTGATCGTCGCGCCGGTCTCAGGGTTGATGATCCGCATGTAAGCAAGATCATCCTTGGGGCTGAAGCCTTCCGGTAGGAACTCTCTCGGCAGCCCGAGGATGATCATGCGCATCTTCTCGAAGATGCTATCGGGGTCGCCGATCTTGTCGACGAGCTGTTCTTTGCGCGAACCCCAGCCTACAGCCGCACCAGGCCAGAACAGCCAAAGCCAGACCGAGAAAGCGCAGCAGACCCACGTCGCGCCGACATCGCGGCACTTCTCGATTAGGCCGTTGGCTTCGCCGTCGAGGCAGGCTAGCAGGAATTGGACAAGATCTTTCTGGCGCTGAAAGAGCACGAACGGCAGACGAGACGGCAGCTCGCCACCGGTCACGCGAGGATCATAAGTGGAGACCCAGTGCTCAATGAACTCGACCGGACGGGTGCGATAGTATTCCTTAGCGCCGACTATCTGGCGGCGGACCTTTTGATAGCGGCGTTGGCGCTGGGCGAAAACGTCAGTGTAGTTGGGAGGCCATGTCTCAAGCATCGTCGGCCTCAAGGCTGCGGGCGTATTCCTGGGCCGCTTCCTGCGGGGTCATGTCGGCCGTGATCTGCTTGACGGTGATCGGTGCGCCATCCTTGCCGGTATGCTCGTTCAGGAAGCGCTCGCTGTAGCGGCTGGGGCGGAGCTTGGCCGCCGTCCACTTTCTGGCATCGATCTGCAACCGGGCGAGGTTTGCATCTTTCGCCTCATCAGCCAGATCGACGATCTGATCGGCGTAATGGTCGGCCTGCAGCTCTCGCGCACGCGCGTATTCGTTGCGAAACTCGATGTGTTCCTCAAGCCAGCGATACACGGTCACTCGGTCCGGCACGTCGATCGCCGAGCAAATGCTGATGAGGGACTTACCTAACGCGATCTCGGTGCAGATGCGGGTGGCGATTTCCTCCGAGTAGAGAGACGGCCGCCCTACCTTCCGAGGTTCAGCTTTCGCAGCAATTGGCTTGCTGACCGGCTTCTGTGACCGTGCAGTCTTTTTCGGTGGCGTGCGTTTCGTGGCTTTGGCTTTCGCCATGGGTACAGTCCTTTTGTTCGATCGGATGAACGCAACGCCACGGGCTCACTAATTTCGGTTCCACTACTCAGCCGCTTCTAAGAAGGATTGTTCAGTCTCGCCCAGCGCTTGGGCGCACTCGAACAGCGGCGCTGGGATGGGGCAGGCGCGGGGCTTGTAGTGCCGCGATTGATGGTGGCTAACGCAAAGCCATCTGACGTCTAGCGGACGACTATAGTCATTATGATGGGCTTCCAGTCGGCCACCGCATCCACCCAGATGGGCCATGTCGCAGCGGCTCGGCGTTATGAGTATGCCGGCCGCGAGCGCCTTGCGAACTTCGAGATGGGCCGCATACTTCTCTGCGTTGCGCGCGCGATACCGCTGCACGGCGAGTTTGTTGAGCCGCTTTCCGCGCTCTGAACGCCTGTACTCTGCCGCCGCCTTGCGCTGACGATCGGGATCGGCCGAGTATCGTCGACGCTCCCGCACGCGAAGGAGGTCGCCGTCTCGAAGCCGTCGTCGTTTGCTCCGCTCGGCATCGCACTGGCGGCAATTCCGCGAAAGCCCATCGGGTCGAGAACGATCACTGGAAAAATCACCGACGATCTTGATGGTGAGGCAGCATCCGCATCGTTTGCGACGCGGCTCTGTGAGTGGAGGTACGATGCCAAGCTCGTACTGAATGTTCATGACGGCAACTCCGAACGAACGAAGTTGAGGTTCAAAATTTTTGCAGGCGCTTTTTTTTCTTTTGCGATTTGCACTCGACGTGTTTCGAGTGATCGTCTCCGGCATCCCGCCCGTGCTCGCGCTACGCTTTGGGGCTTCGCGCCGCTCGGGCTGACGTCAACCAGGTTGAGAGAGTTGAAGGAAGAACGTTGCCGCTGGCCATAGCGCTCAAGCGCCGCGATGGCTATTGCGTCTGAACAAGTTGGGTTGTCCGTGGCCGACACACCTCCGATGCGCGCTCGCTTTGGGGCTCGCTTGTCGGCGTGCGGACGCGAACAGACATCATCCTGAGATTTTATTAGATGCGTATCTGCTGGATACCGGTATAACCTTGTTGGAGTATCGCATTGATACCGGTTGAGGGTTGTTTCGCCATGTTGGAGTATCGCATTGATACCGTGATGGCTGCCCTCCAGTATCTGAGGAATACCGGGAAAAAATTCGCGGCGACGTCCGAGCGATTTAGTTCTTGAAACATGCTTCGAGCGCAAGCAGATGTAGGACATCTCAGGATGATGTCTCACTGCCGGTCGCGTGATCTGAGTATCGATCATCATCGGTCACGGTCCTTAATTAGTGATTTGAGGTTCGCGCCGGATGTTCCGCGTATAGCGGACGATCTCCACTTGGGCGCTTATTCGCGCGTTGAAACGCGCAGCGATGTCATCTTCTTCGAGCTTCACCGTGTCGGGATCGTTGGCGACCGATCTGCTCTGCGGTAAACCCTGATGCTCGTAATCGGCAGTTGGCGGATTTCCGAGGCAGTCGGGAAACGCGGTCAACAGAAACATATTCACGTAGGATACGCCGTTACCGCCACGGCCTCGCTTGACGCGAACTAGGCCTCGCACTTCCAACTCTAGGATCGCGTTACTGATTTGGTTCCTGTTATGGATTCCAGTCTTGTCGCTGAACCAAGTCATACCTGCTATCAGAAGGCCATTCGCCCTCGCGTTCTTGTCCTCATGCTGATCCCAAAGCGCGTAGAAAATCAGCTTGGCTTCGGAAGATGCGTAGGACAGTGCGCGGCGGCACTTCGCCGGAAACATGCGAAATTGGTCTTTGGGTGCCGCAGTCAGCTTTGCATAGTCGGTGCGGGGGAGTAGATCGGTACGCCTATAGTCGTCGCAATAGGCGGCAAGTTCGTCGGGATAGCTGCGAGGCATTTCCATCGAGCCCGCAAGCTTTTGAAGCTTTACGATTTGGGCTTCTGGCGGGGCCTTGTATCGTCCGCGTCGCGAAGGATTAGGATTTGTCATGGTGCGGCGCTGCCGTGGCTGAAATTCCAGGGGACGCAGCACTGTGCGAGAAAAGATCAGCGGAGCACCGAAACGGCGCTCTGCTAGTTGTTGGGTAGCGAGCGTTACGGATTGGCCGCTCTGCGCTCAGAGGGGTGAGTGGCAATCGCCGTCCCAGCGCGCTGGGTATCTGGCCGATCAAACGGCTTCCAAGGCGCGAACCATGGCCCTTGATGTTCAGAATCGATGACGGTTAGCCGAGCCGCCGTCTCGATATCGAGGAACATGGCCGGCGAATCTGCGCCGATGTGCCAAACCTCAATGCAGCCAGATATGCCGAGATCGGCAAAGACCCGGGCTGCGTCCAAGGCTGGACAACGTGAGTGGCAGACAAGCCGATTGGCGGGTGTGCCATCGATGCCAGTGTCGAAGGCATCGTACATCGGCCCTTTGGCACCGGTGCCAACGCGTTGAAGCAAGATGCGGTAGCAGGCTCTTGAACTTGCCGTTTCTGGAATGGCAACGGTTGACGGATCGGATGGCAACGATGCCCTTGGTGTCCGCATCGCTATCATGCAGCCTCGCTATGGGTCGTCTTTCGGAGATCCACGACCGGCCGGCTTGCAATCCAAGCCTCAACCTGACTTTCGCGCCATCCGACGGAGCGTGAGCCGATGCGGATGCCGGGAGGAAAGTCACCAGCCTTCAGCAGCTCATAAAATTTCGAATTTCCGCATCCGATGCGGTCTTGGACCGCTTTTGCTCTCAAAACGCGGTCAGGTCGGTCGCTTCGAGATATGTCCATATCTGTCCTCGCTCCATTTCGAATGTGCGAGGATGATGCCGAAGCCGGTATTCGTCCGCTACGCAGCTACTCTGTAAAAAAACGGATTGCATTGGGGGATTAAATACAAGGTATGCCCCAGTAGGTCCGAGTGAGCCGGATACAGTAATCCGCTTTGCTGGGTGACGTCTGTTGACGATCGGATTTGTCGACGAGCCGGTTCAGCATGTCTGCGAAGCTGCGAGCGGTGTTCGGCCGACAGTCAGAAGGCATCAATTCCCAAACGCACTTGAGGAAATACGGAAAGCCCGCAGGACCCCCGGCATAAAAAGTGCCGCCTGCTCTTATGAAGTGGTCAGATAAACATTCCGCAAATTGGCGACGATGCAGATCGCGAGTTCTACCAGCCTTTCCAACCCGACTTTCGTGGCAGGTAGCGACCATCTCGCTTACTTCACCAAACAGGCGGAGCATGTGTTGAAGTTTGGCTGCCCATTGCGGGTCGTATAGAAGGTCTTCCTCGTTCTCGCTGATACCTTCATCAATTACTCGCCCACGCAAGAAGACAGCCCATTGCATGCCGGATGCTGACGGTCCTTCAAGGAATTTGCTGAGTTGTTGAGATGCTTCTCGTAACTGCCTACACTCTTGAAGCACCTTTTCCGCGCTTAAAGCCCTATTACTTACGTCGAGGCGAACTTTGCCGTCGATCAGGGCTAGAAGCTCGACCCAATTTTCATCAGTAAATTTTAATCCGAGATGCTGGCCCAGGTGATGCCGTATATCTCTGTCATCTCTCTTGTGCAGTGCTTTCTTTTTCACGAGTTATAGCTTACGTGGGTTGCCTGCCAGACCGGCTATCCTCGAATCCATCAAGCGGCGTCACGCGCGATCAGGGTCGCCTTGCCGCTTGCCTTTACACTTTCGAGCCATTCTGCCCACCGCTGCAACATCTGACGCCGACCGGGAAGGTATTGCGCCGAATTGTAAGCGCCGCGCACTTCGTCTCGCTCATCGTGTGCTAGTTGGCGCTCGATCCAATCCGGATTGAAGCCCATCTCGTTGAGGATCGTGGAGGCTACGCCTCGGAAACCGTGCACGGTGGCACGGCCATGCCAGCCCATGCGGTACAGGGCATAAAGCATGGTGTTATTCGACATGCAGCCCTCACGAGCGGGTGATGGGAATAGGAAGCCGTTGGCTTCAGATCCCGGTAGAGCCGCAAGCTCCTTGAGCGCGTTCACCGCTTGGCGCGATAAGGGAACAAGGTGCTCGAACCGCGCTTTCATGCGCTCCGCCGGAATGCGCCACAGCGGTTCTCGTCCTTCTAAGCTCTCAAATTCATCCCAGCGCGCCGCGCGAAGCTCGCTGGTACGCACGAAGGTCAACACGATAAGGCGCAGGGCAATCGCTGTGCGCGGGTCGCCGTCGTAGGAGTCGAGCGCACGTAAGAAGTCCGGTAGCTCGTCGCGTGGCATTGTCCGATGGTGCTGCTGGCGCCCATTAGGCTTCAATGCGCCCTTCAGGCCGCTTGTGGGGTCGTGCTTAGCGCGGCGCGTAATAACGGCGTAGCGAAAAACCTGCCCGCAAGTCTGTCGAAGGCGTTTGGCTTGTTCAATGGCGCCGCGTTTCTCGACCTTACGCAAGGCGTCGAGTAGTTCCAACGCATCGATTTCGGCGATCGGACGCCGACCAAGCGATGGGAAGATGTCTCTCTCAAGCCGGCGCTGAAGCTGATCGGCATAATAGGGGCTGAGCGCATGGCGCTGATTGCTCAGATACTCAAGAGCCAGCGCTTTGAAGGTCGCGTCACCGCCGAGCCGCGCCGCCACCTTTTCCTGTCTCTTCTGCACGGACGGGTCGCGCCCATCGGCCAATAGCTGACGAGCGTCGTCTCGTCCCTTCCGGGCCTTCTGGAGTGACACGTCCGGATACCCGCCCAGCGCGAGCGTCTTCTGTTTGCCGGCAAAGCGATAGGCAAGACGCCACAGCTTCGCGCCATTCTTCTGGATCAGCAGGTGCAACCCGCCGCTATCCGAGATCTTGTAAGGCTTGGTTTGCGGCTTGGCATTGCGAACCGCGGTGTCAGTCAACGGCATCGGCGATCTGTTGGTATCCTGGCGAAGCGATACCAACAACGATACCAACAAATTTCGCGGATACCAACGGAGAGGTGCGGACGACACCGCACTATCAACACCTGATTTTATGGGCCAAAATCAGCAAGTGGCGGACGACATCGGACTTCTGCGGAAGTGGGATTGGTGGGCCCGCCAGGACTCGAACCTGGAACCAGACGGTTATGAGCCGTCAGCTCTAACCATTGAGCTACGGGCCCACGCCGGGCTCTCATACCAGATGTTCAACGGCCCGACAGCCTTTTGCCTTCTTTTTTCCGCCAACGATCTATAGCGACATTTGTGCCAGTCGGAGGAGTTGAAAATCGATGTTGAACAATAAGCTGCGCGCTTTTGAAGGAACAATTCTCACAGGCGTCGTCGCCGCCGCTTTGATCGCGATGCTGCCGCTTTCCGCAAGCTATGCCGGGGATAAGGACATGGAACGCACGATCACGGTTTCAGCGACGGGAACGGCCGAGGCCGAGCCCGATCAGGCGCGCATCACCTCCGGCGTCGCGACCGAAGCCCCAACCGCGCGCGACGCACTGACCGCCAACAGCGAGGCGATGAACAAAGTCATTGCGGCGCTTAAAACCAAAGGCATCGACGCGAAGGACATTCAGACGGCGTCGTTCAATGTCGAGCCGGTGATGGATTACTCCAAGGACGGACAGCCGCCGACGCTCAGAGGCTACCGCGTCAGCAATCAGGTCGTCGTGATCGTTCGCGATCTTGGAAATCTCGGAACGGTGCTCGATGATCTGGTGAGCGCCGGCGCCAATCAGATTCAAGGTCTGGCATTCGAGGTATCGAAAGCCGAAACGCTGAAGGACGACGCACGCAAGGATGCGATCGCAAACGCCTTGCGCCGCGCCAAGCTGTTGGCAACCGCCGCAGGCGCCGAGGTCGGGCAGGTGCTTCAGATATCGGAAGAAACGACGACCGACGCTCCGGTGGTCTTCGCCGCGCCGCGCCTTGCCAAGGCGCACGACGCGTCCGTTCCAGTCGAACGCGGAACGAGCACGCTCGAAGCGCGCGTTACGACGACCTGGGCGCTGAAATAAGCAGATGTTAGGCGAGTTCGACGGTCTCGACGTCGACTCGCCGCATCGGCGCGCCAGGCTGCAAGGCCCAGTCGCAGTAATTGTGCATCTCGCCCATTTCGCGCACGCGGCGCAGCCGTTCGAGATCAATCGCCGCCGAAACCCATTCGGCGGCGTTAAGCGTTCCTTGCGCGAGCACGCCGGTGTCGGAGACGCCCTGTTCGGAAGGCACGTAAATGCCCGCCGCGCCGGCGTTGAAATCGACAGCCGGAGACCACGGTGCATCGCCGACGGTCGGGCTTTGCACCGTCGCGATGCCGTTTTCGAGCGCCCGCGCCAGCGAACCCGTGCGCACGCGGTGATAGCCCGAGACGCGCTCGGTGCACGACGGCACCAGCACGACTTCTGCGCCGGCTTCCGCCATCGCGCGAACGAGCAGCGGAAATTCGCTGTCGTAGCAGATCGCGATCCCGAACGTGCCGAGCTTGGTCTTGAACACGCGCACGTTCGTGCCGGCGGAAATTCCCCAGTCGCGTTCAAACGGCGTCATCACGAGCTTTTCCTGCTCGCCGATTGAGCCGTCCGGCGTCACGAGTTGCGCCGCGTTGACGTAACTGCCGTCCGATTTGAGCAGCGGCCCCGATCCGGTCAGAATGTGGACGTTGTGCTTCTTCGCGAGATCGGCGTGGAACTGCACGCGCTCGGCCGTCAGCTCCGCGACCTTCGCCAGCGTCAGCTTCAGATCGCCGTAGACCTCGGGCCCGAAGCACGCGGCCTGCTCGATCGCGGCGTATTCCGGAAAGACGAGAAGCGAGGCGCCCGTCGCGGCGCCGTTCTTCACCCAGACAGCAACCTTCTGCTCCCATTCGGCAAGCGTATTCGGCTGACCGATGGGATATTGCGCACTCGCGACTTTCAGTGTCTTCGGCTGCTTCGTCAAAGCGTCTTCATCCAGAACTGCATGTCGTGGCGGGTTTCGTCCGGCTGGTCGACATCCTTCCAGTCGTAGGTGGCAACGATGCCATCGACAGGATGGTAGCCGCGCTTATTCCAGAACGGATCAAGTGGGGCATAATCCGCCGGTTTCAACGGGTGATCGTCGGGACGGACGACCCGGCAGAATGTCGAATACTGAAATCCGCCGAGCTTATGCGCCTGCGCCTCGCGGCCGTCGAAGAACGCGTGACCAAGGCCATAGCCGCGATGGCTTTTGAGCAGCACGCTCTCGCCGCAATAGAAGATCTTCGAGATATCGTAGCCGGCCTTGAGGAACGGCTCGCCGAACTCGTCCGCGTGCTCGATCATCGGCGCGGCGGTCGACGCCCCAACCATCTCCGCGCCGTCATAGGCCGTGATGACGACGGCGCCTTTCGCAGCGGCAAACCTCTTCAGATACTTTTCTTCGTACTCAAGCGTGCCGTCGTAGAGATACGGCCAGTCGCGGAAGACGACGATGCGCAGCCGCGCGAGATCGGGAAGGATCTTGTAGATGTCCTCCCCGGTGACCGACTTGACGTCGAGCTTCTTTTTCTCCGCCGCTGCCATCCGCATCGTCCTCTTTAGCCTGCGACCTGCGCGATCCAGTCGGTCAGATTGTAATACGTCGTGACGCGCGCGATCTTCCCGTCGCGGATCGCGAAAAACGTTCCGGCGGGCAGCACGTATTTCTGACCGACCGCAT
>Ga0209933_1001311_pt1 | contig 24835 bp, 22 predicted proteins | sample ThiBiot_300_biof_FD_183944 | JGI IMG/M metagenome (GOLD analysis project Ga0209933, IMG submission 183944) | Wastewater bioreactor microbial communities from Cape Town, South Africa - Thiocy_cont_300_biof (SPAdes) | ecosystem: Engineered > Bioremediation > Thiocyanate > Unclassified | place...
CCGCCGACAGCACGTTCATGTTGAGCCCGACGCGCACTTCGAGTTCCGAAGCGCGGAACATGCTCTCCATCAGCAGCACGGGATCGACGACGCGGGTTTTCGGCTCCAGAACGAGGCGAATTTCTTCCGCGCTCTCGTCGCGCACATCGCCAAGGAACGGCAGCTTCTTGTCGCTCATCAGCTCGGCGATTTTCTCGACGAGCTTGGCCTTCTGAACGCCGTAGGGGATTTCGGTGACGACGATCTGATAGCCGCCGCGTGCCGTATCTTCCTTGCTCCAGCGGGCGCGCACGCGAAAACCGCCGCGGCCCGTCTTGTAGGCTTCCAGAATCGCATCGCGCGGTTCGACGATCACGCCGCCGGTCGGGAAGTCCGGCCCCGGCACCATCTCGACGAGTTTTTCGATCGTCGCGTTCGGATGCTTGATGAGATGCAGCAGCGCGGCGCAAAGCTCATCGACGTTGTGCGGCGGAATGTTCGTCGCCATGCCGACCGCGATGCCCGAGGCGCCGTTCGCCAGCAGATTCGGAAACGCCGCCGGCAGAACCACCGGCTCCTCGACGCGGCCGTCGTAGTTCGGACGGAACTCGACCGTATCCTCGTCGATGCCTTCGAGGATCAGCGCCGCCGTCTCCGTCATGCGCGCTTCAGTGTAGCGTTCCGCCGCCGGATTATCGCCGTCGATGTTACCGAAGTTGCCCTGGCCGTCGACCAGCGGATAGCGCACCGCGAAATCCTGCGCGAGACGCGCCAGCGCATCGTAGATCGCCTGGTTGCCGTGCGGGTGATAGTCACCCATCACCTCGCCGACGATCTTCGCGCACTTGATGTAGCCGCCTTCCGGATTGAGTCTGAGTTCGCGCATCGCATAGAGGATGCGTCTGTGGACGGGCTTCAGACCGTCACGCACGTCGGGCAGCGCCCGGTTCATGATCGTCGACAGCGCGTACGCGAGATACCGCTCCTCGAGAGCGGTACGGAATTCGACGGGCTCGATCGGGCCGTCGCCAGGAAGAATCGGTTTTGTCGTCATGGGCGCATCCCTACAGCGCAGCCCCAAGGCTCTCAAGCCCGCCATGGCACCCGCACTGCCGCTTTATGAAAAGCGTGCTATTTGGGCGCAAGCTTTTGCGATGGTGCGCGAGTGTCACGGCGAGCACATCATTTGCCAACAGATTGATTTGCCACGATAACAGGATTGGTGCGGATGGCGGCGCTGGTGCCGGATTTACCCAAGGTTGAACTGCAGATCGTCGAGATGACCAATCAGGTCCGGCGTGAGCAGAACCTCAACGCGCTGCGCATCAACGCCATGCTCGCCAAGGCTGCACGCGCGTATGCGGAACGCCTCGCACGCAGCGGCCAGTTTTCCCACACCGCCGACGGCGGCAATCCTGGAAAGCGCGCGGAAACGGCGGGCTACAAGCCGTGCGCCGTTGCCGAAAACATCGCCATGGACCGGTCGGGACAGGGCTTCGATACCGGCCAGCTCGCGATGCAGGCCGTCGCTGGTTGGATGAACTCGGCGCCCCATCGCGCGAATATCCTGATGGCGTCCGCGACCGAGATCGGTGTCGGCATCGCGAAATCACCAGACCCCGTGCCAAAATATATCTCCGTCGAAATGTTTGGGCGCCCCGCGAGTGAAGGCGTCAAGTTTGAAGTCGTCAACACCTCGGCCGACATCGTCGCCTACCGGTTTCTCGGCAAGACGCGCGATCTCAAACCGCGCATGACGATCACCCAAAGCTCGTGCAGTGTCGGCGAAATCACGTTCACGAAGCCGGCTGGCTTTCTTTCGTCGGGAAGCGAAATCGCGCGCTTCAGCCCCGAGAACGGAAAGCGCTATACTTTGAAAAGCGGCGTGAACGGCGCGATCTCGATCGAGATCGGCATCAACATCAAGTCGCGCTGATCGCTATAAGCCTCCCGAAAACTGGCATTCGGAACATTTCGCGCCCGAAACTCGTTTTGCTGACCGAATTGATAGCAAACGAGGTCGCAAATGAATGGCCCCAGATTCGGCAGCATCGCATTGGTCATTGTGCTGTTCGCCCTGATCGCTGGCGGCGTTTACGCCTACCAGCGCTCGCAAACGGAAGTGCTCGTCGATAGCCCGGCAGTTCGTGTTGAAACGAACAAGGCCACCGGCGAGACCACCGTCGACGCGCCATTCGCACGCGTCGAAAAGGACGACAGAGGAACACGCGTTCAGGCGCCGGGCGTTGACGTCAATGTTCCCAAAGAGCCGCCACAGGTTCCGTCCAATCCATAGCCGCGATTTGTGCCACGCATTGATGCCGCCCGCCTCGCCGTGGGCGGCTTTTTTATGGGCGCATCGCTAGCCGCATACGCCGCGCTCGCTCAGCGCCAGGGTTCGTAAGCGTACGGATCGTCATAGTCGTCGCCGCGCGCTTGAAAGCGCTGCGGGCGTGCTCTGTCGCTTGCTTTTGCGCGGACCGGCTTGGAACTCGCGGCCGACGCGATCTTGCCGTCGAGCGATCGCACGACCGTCACCTCGGTGCCGACGCGCACGAGCGATGCCAGATGCAGCACGTTTTCGTTCAGCATGCGGAAACAGCCTGACGACTCTGCGCGCCCGATCGACTTCGGCTCGTTGGTGCCGTGAATGCGGTAAAGCGTGTTGCCGAGATAGATCGCCTTCGCGCCGAGCGGATTGCGAATGCCGCCCAGCATGCGCGTTGGCAATTCCGGCTTACGCTTGCGCATGTCGGCAGGCGGATACCAGTCCGGCCAATCCGCGATGCGCGAAACCTTTTCCTTGCCCGACCAGCCGAAGCCCTGACGTCCGACACCGATCGAATACGCATACGCCGACGTTGAACTGAGCACGTAATAGAGTTTGCGCTTGCTCGTATCGATAACGATCGAACCCTGAGAGTACGGACCGCTGAACGGCACCACCGGCGGCGCCACCGCCTGAATGTAAGGCCGGCTTCCGCCGTTCGAGCCGGGCGTCTTACTCAGCTGCTGTTCTTCATCCGGCTGCGGCGCGGCATCCCAGGCTCCATAGTCGTCCCGGCCGTCGTAACGGCGATCATCGAAATACCGGCGGCCGTCATATCGATCGTCGCGCCTGACGCTGGTGTCGGGTCCGCCGTTGTATCGGGGATCATAGCGCCGATCGTCGTTATCATCGAAACGCCGGTAGACGCGCGGACCGCCGTAGCGATTGTCATCGTAGCCGCGATCATCATCGCCCTGATCGCTGTAGACCTGTCCGCGCCCGCCGTCCCACGGGTCCCACTGCTGCGCTGAAGCCAGCGTTGACCACGTCGTCGACACGAGAAATGCGGCAACGGTTGCAATGAATGTTTTCATGGGACCCCGCGATTGTCATTCCGACAGAGCCCACAACAACGCTGCGAGCCTATCGTTCCGTCGGGTGTATGTCGCGCTCGAACGAGACTTTCGCGTGGCGAACCGATGGCACGGCACGACCTGCGACATTACAAATTGAATGCGCAAGACTTCCAGTTCAGCGCGATGCGCGCGCCAGCACGTCCATCAACTCCGCAACCTTGCGCCGCTGGTCCGCGGCGTTGCCGCTCGCGATCGCGTGCTCGACGCAGTGGGCGACATGATCGCGCAGCACCTCTTCTTCGACGCGGCGGAGCGCCGCGCGTACCGCTGAAATCTGCGTGACGACGTCAATGCAATAACGATCGTCCTCGACCATTTTCGCGAGGCCACGCACCTGTCCCTCGATACGGTTCAGGCGTTTCAGGCAGGACGATTTCATGTGTTTGTGCATACCTTGACTCATACCCTATGGGGGTATACGTGTCAAATATCGGAGATACCCTCATGGGGTATAGGGCATACGGAATTTTCTATGGCAACGGATCACGACGGATCGCACGGACACGCAGGCGAAACACAGAACGGCAAAAGCTGCTGCGGCTGTGGTCACGCCCCCGCGCCGGCGAAGGCAGAGCATAAGCCCGAGCATTTGGAAAAAGACCCCGTATGCGGAATGAGCGTCGATCCGCTGACTGCCAAGCATCGCGCCGAGCATGACGGACGCGCATACTATTTCTGCAACGCCGGTTGCCGCACGAAATTCCTTGCCGATCCTGCGAAATACCTCAATCCCGCTGCAGCCGAGTCAAAGTCCGAGCACCTGAATAAAGATCCGGTCTGCGGAATGAACGTCGATCCGCATACCGCCAAGCATCGCACCGAGCACGCCGGACACACGTACTATTTCTGCTGCGCCGGTTGCCGCACGAAATTCGTCGCCGATCCTGAAAAGTATCTCAGTCCCGCCGAAGCTTCCGCCGAGCCCGTGCCGGAAGGCACGATTTATACCTGCCCGATGCACCCCGAGATCCGGCAAGTCGGACCTGGTCCGTGCCCGATTTGTGGCATGGCGCTCGAGCCCGACATCATCACCGCCGACGCCGCTCCCAATCCTGAACTCGCGGACATGACGCGCCGCCTCTGGATCGGCCTCGTGCTCGCCACGCCCGTTTTCATTCTGGAGATGGGCAGCCATCTCTTCGGACTGCACCATCTGATCAACCCGGCTGCATCCAACTTGCTGCAGTTTGCCCTCGCGACGCCGGTCGTGCTGTGGGCGGGCTGGCCATTCTTCGAGCGCGGATGGAAATCGATCCAGACGCGCAATCTCAACATGTTCACGCTGATCGCCATCGGCACCGGCGTCGCTTGGGCTTACAGCGTCGTCGCGACTTTCCTGCCGGACATTTTTCCACCCGCGCTGCGCACGCATGATGGCTCGGTGCCCGTCTACTTCGAAGCCGCAGCCGTCATCACCGTCCTCGTGCTGATCGGGCAGGTGCTGGAACTGCGCGCGCGCGAACAGACCGGTGGCGCCATTCGCGCACTGCTCAATCTCACGCCGAAAACCGCGCGGCGTCTTGCTGCCGGAGACAGCGAACAGGAAATCGAAATCGACGCCGTCTCCGTCGGCGACCGCCTGCGCGTGCGTCCCGGCGAGCGCATCCCCGTCGATGGCGATGTCATCGACGGCAAGAGTTTCGTCGACGAGTCGATGGTGACCGGCGAATCCAATCCCGTCAGCAAGGCAACCGGCGCAAAGCTCATCGGCGGAACGATCAACGGCAGCGGAACGCTTGTCATGCGCGCGACAGGCGTCGGCCGAGACACCATGCTCGCGCGCATCGTGCAGATGGTCGCCGAAGCTCAACGCAGCCGCGCGCCGATCCAGCGCCTCGCCGATCAGGTCGCAAGCTGGTTCGTGCCGCTCGTCATCGCCGCCGCTGCGCTGGCGTTCATCGCCTGGGCGACGTTCGGACCTGAACCACGCTTCTCCTACGCACTGATCGCAGCCGTTTCCGTTCTGATCATCGCCTGCCCGTGCGCACTCGGCCTCGCGACGCCGATGTCGATCATGGTGGGCGTCGGACGCGGCGCGCAATCCGGAGTGCTGATCAAAAGCGCGGAAGCGCTCGAGCGCATGGAAAAGATCGACACGCTCGTCATCGACAAAACCGGCACGCTGACCGAAGGCAAACCGAAAGTGACCGCGGTGCGGACCGCATCGTCCGTCAGCGAAACCGATCTTCTGAAATTCGCGGCGAGCCTCGAGCATGCGAGCGAGCATCCCCTTGGCGCCGCCATCGTTGCCGCCGCAAAGGAACGAAATATTGCCCTGGCTCCCGTCTCGGACTTCGACGCGCCATCAGGGAAAGGGGTATCCGGCGTCATCGAAGGACACCGCGTCGTCGTCGGCAATCGCCGCATCATGGCCGATGCTGCAATCGACACGGCCGCCTTCGATCATGAAGTCGAACGCCTGCGCAGCGACGGCGGAACGGTCGTATACGTCGCGCTCGACGGCAAAGCCGCAGGCGTGATCGCCGTCGCCGATCCGATCAAAGCGACAACCGCATCCGCGCTACGCAAGCTCGCCGACAGCCGTATCCACATCATCATGCTGACGGGCGACAACGTGACGACGGCGAAGAGCGTCGCAGCCAAGCTCGGCATCTCGGACGTCAAAGCCGACGTGCTTCCCGAAGACAAGGCGAAGATCGTGCAAGACCTTCGCCGCAATGGTCACGCCGTCGCCATGGCGGGCGACGGCGTCAACGACGCCCCCGCCCTCGCCGCCGCCGATGTCGGCATTGCGATGGGAACCGGAACCGATGTTGCGATCGAAAGCGCAGGCATCACGCTGTTGAAAGGCGATCTCGAAGGCATCGCACGCGCCCGTCGCCTCTCGGAAGCGACGATGGCCAACATCCGGCAGAACCTCTTCTTTGCGTTTGTCTATAACGCAGCCGGTGTGCCGATCGCGGCAGGCGTCCTCTACCCGGCATTCGGACTTCTGCTGTCGCCGATCATCGCCGCCGTCGCGATGTCGTTGTCATCCGTGAGCGTGATCAGCAACGCGCTACGCCTTCGCGCAACCGACATCGGCTGACGCGGAGTTCGCAACGTCACACGGGATCGGGTTCGAACGCAGCCGTTGGAGAAACGGCCGTTCGTCCCGGTTTACCGAGCGAGAGGGCGAACAGCGCGGCGACGAGGCACGCAGCACCGGCGATAAAGAATGCCGGCAGATACGTCGACCACTCCGTGCGCGTCAGTCCGGCACCGTACGCCGCAGCCGCCGCGCCAAGCTGGTGGCCCGCGAAGATCCAGCCGAACACGACGTTCGTGCGCTCGGCCCCGAAATAGCGCGACGTGAGTTTCACCGTCGGCGGCACGGTCGCGATCCAATCGAGCCCGTAGAACATCGCGAACAACGACAGCCCGTAGAACGTGAAATCCGTGAACGGCAGATAGATGAGCGATAGCCCGCGCAAGCCATAATACCAGAACAGCAGCCAGCGATTGTCGAACCGGTCCGAGAGCCAGCCCGATCCGATCGTTCCGAAAAAGTCGAACACGCCCATTAGCGCAAGCACGCTCGCGGCCTTCACCGGAGCCAAGCCGAAATCCCCGCACAGCGCAATGAAATGCGTCTGAATGAGGCCGCTGGTGCTCAACCCGCAAATGAAAAACGTACCGAACAGCACCCAGAACGCGCCACTCTTCATTGCGTCCATGAGCACGAGGACCGGCGACGCGAGAAGCTCGCCAAGACCGCCGCTCGGCCGCACGTACGGAACGATGTCCGTCGCCCCATATGGCGCGAGACCAATGTCGGACGGGCGATTGCACATCAACAGCAGCACGAGCAATGTCGCGAGAACCAGCATCGCACAGATGAAACACAGCGCTATGCGCCAGCCATAGGCTTCCGTCAGGCTCGCAAGGAGCGGCAGAAAAACAAGCTGTCCCGTCGCGGTGCTTGCCGACAGCAGTCCCATCGCAAGACCGCGCCGCTCAGAGAACCATTGCGTTGCGACCGTCGCGCCGAGGACCATCGCCGTCAGTCCCGTGCCGATGCCGAGTCCGACGCCCCAGAGCAAGATCAGTTGCGAGACACTCGTCATCGCCAGAGACGTGACGAGCGTTACCGTCAGGATGCCGAGCGCCAGCAGCACGATGCGGCGGACACCGAAGCGGTTCATCAGGACGGCGGCGAACGGCCCCATCAATCCGTAAAGCAAAAAGCGGAGCGCAAGCGCCGAGGAAATCTCCGACGTCGTCCAGCCAAACTCACGCTCGAGCGGAACGATGAAGACTCCCGGCGCCCCGATTGTTCCGGCCGTGATGAGCATCGTCAGAAACGTCACGGCGGCGACGACCCAGCCGTAGTGTACGTTTCTTCGCGCCAGCGCGGATGTCAGCGACCGCGATGTCATATCGGCTCCCGATCCCGCGCGTTCGCAATCCCGCGCACTTCGATGTTTATTCGAGCCCTAGCGGAAACCCTCAGCGACCATCTCGAACGACTGAAGATTATACCTGCTCGTCAGGAAATCGAGCAGCGGAGGCGGATTGCCGTCGATCTCGGATTGCTCCCAATGCACTTCAAATGTCATGTGCCTGCGCTCGTCGCCAACGTCCGTTTCGCTGAGGAACGTGACGCCATATCCCTCGGACTGCACCGTTTTGAAAAACTCGGCGAGCGTCGGCGTATTCCGTGCGCCTTCGATCACCACATGCGCACGCCGCCTGCGCGCGACGCGCAAGTCCACCCATTTAAATCCGATGAGCGTAAGCAGGATGATCGCGGTACCGACGCTGCCGAGCACCAGGTTGCCGCTGCCGAAACACAAACCGACGACCGTCACGGCCCAGAGCGTGGCAGCCGTCGTGACGCCCGAAATCGTGTTGCCTTGTTTGAGGATCGCGCCGCCGCCGATGAAGCCCATGCCGGTCAGAATTCCGAGAGGCAACCGCATCGGATCCATGGTCGCGAATGAGCCGGGCGTCTTGCCGCCGACATCGAGAATGGAATTCGCGAGGATCATCGCGAGCGAGGCCGCCAGCGCTGCCAGCACCGTCGTCCGGAAACCCGCGCTATGTCCGCCGGCTTCCCGGTTGATGCCGATCAGCCCTCCCGCAACCACCGTCAAGAACAGACGGAGCGCAATATCCGTGACACTCGGATAGAGTGGCATTTCCATTCTCGAAACCTCCGCAAGGTGGCACGCGAAATTGTAAGTTTACAGTCTCGGGTTCAGGCCCGAAAGCGGCGTTTGCTCGGCACCCCCATCGCCCCGCGCCGTCGAGGTATGCCAAAGCGCATACCTTCGCAACGCTCGGAATTGCTACGCTCCGGAACATCGAAAAATCGCAGGATCGGCAAAATGCGCATTGGACTTATCGGCTTGGGACAGATGGGCACCGGCATCGCCGCCAATCTGCTCAAAGCCGGACACGAGCTGACTGTTTACAATCGCACCCGTACGAAAGCCGAAGCGTTCGCATCGCAAGGGGCCAAAGTTGCAGATCATATCGCCGACGCCTGTCGCGGCGACGCCGTCATCACGATGCTCTCCAATGACGACGCCGTCGAAAGCGCGGTCTACGGCGACGGCGGCGTGCTCGCGAGCTTGCCGAAGGGCGCCATCCATATTTCATCGAGCACCATCAGCGTCGCGCTCTCGAAGCGCCTCGCTGAGCATCACGCTGACAGAGGACAACGCTACGTCGCCGCGCCCGTGTTCGGCAGACCCGAGGCCGCTGCGGCAGCCAAGCTGTTTATCGTTGCAGCCGGTGCACCCGAAGCCGTCAAAACCGCGACGCCGATTTTCGATGCCATCGGCCAAAGAACTTTCACGGTCTCGGAAGACGCGCCTGCAGCAAACATCATCAAGCTCAGCGGCAACTTCCTGATCGCCTCCGTTATCGAGTCGCTTGGCGAAGCGATGGCGCTTGTCGGCAAGGCCGGCATCGACAAGCACCAGTATCTCGAACTTCTGACGTCGACGCTGTTCGGCGCGCCGGTTTACAAGACATATGGCACGTTGATCGCCGACGAAAAGTTCTCGCCGCCCGGGTTCGCCGCGCCGCTCGGATTGAAGGATGTGCGTTTGACGCTTGCCGCGGGAGACGACTTCCGCGTTCCCTTGCCCTTAGCGAGCCTGCTGCGCGATCGTTATTTGACGCTGCTTGCCAACGGCGGCGACAACCTCGACTGGTCGGCCATCGGAGGATTACCGGCGAAGGATGCTGGCTCGAAATAGCAGCTTGAAACGTGCCCGTCAGTGATTGGCGGGCATTCCACCTTGCATCGCGCTGTTCGCCGGCACGCGCGGAAAGCGTTTGTGTTCGATGAGATTTCGCCCGACCGAACCCGCGTAGCAGCCCCAACGATAGGCGCTCCAGAGCGCCGACTGTCCGAGCACGCTGCGCTTCGAGAACAGAGAACTCTTGAGCGATTGGGTGTCGCACGCGGTCTTCTGCGGATCGCGATAGAAGGTCGATATCTTGTCGCTGCTCATTCCCGGCGTCGCCAGCCACTCCGGGACATGCACGTTGCAGAGACGCTCGGCGTCGAGCAGCGCTTTGCTCGCGCCCGTACCGCTCACCGGACAGGCTGTCGAGAACGCATCGCCAACCAGCGCGATGCCTGGCTGCACCGCATTTTCCGTCGCGATCAGATCGACGGGCCGGATCTTGATCGCACCGCGCACGCGTAATCGACCCGCAAGACGTTCGAGGCGCGGCAACGCTTCCGCGATCGCGTCCACCGGATTGATGCGGAGCCGTTTCACCCACGGATCATCGAGGTCGTGATAGGAAAAGATGTTGGCGCGAAGCCCCGTCGCCAGCGGGAACAGTGTGATGTACGCGACGCGATGCGACGGATCTTCCCCGAAGTACGTCAGGGAATCGAAGGGCAGTTTGTCGGACTCGGCATCGAACCCGATCGATAGCGAATGGCATTTTGAAATCTCGCGCCTGTGCATGTCGATGCGGTCGAGAAATCCGGCACCGAGTCCGGTCGCTCCGATGACGAGGCGCGTCGAAATCTGCTCGCCGCCGACCAGCGTCAACGTCTGACGCTCCGGGCTCAGCGTCAGCGATGCGACCTTGTTGTGCACGAAAACGACCTGCGCCGGGATGAGGCGCCGCATGCAGTTGACGAAGTCGCCGTAGGCGAGACCGTATTCAACGATCGGCTTGATCTCGGCGAGGCGGCCAAGACGCGCGACCCACACGTTCTCATACCTGCGCGCAGCCGGCAGAATCTCGTCCAGAACACCAGCTTTGGCGAGGGAGTCCGCGTGCCGGTCTTCAATCTTCTCACAACGGAAATCCGGACGCGCCTGGTCGAACGGATCGATCAGCGCCACCGAATAACCGGCCCGTCCCAGGATCACCGCGGCTAGAGAACCAGCCAGCCCCGCCCCAACGATGGCAACGTCGGTCTCAACCACGGACCCATACCCCACATTTTTCCGGGCAAAAGGTACGCTCGCAAAGTTACGCACGATTTAAAACTTTTTCTTCGCGACCGCCGCCGTTCAGACTGGTTGAGAAAGTCTTACGCTGAAACTCCACCGATCGTGAAAGCCTCGATTACCAGACACCTGGGCTTTGGCTCGACACCGTTCAATTCCGCTTTTTCTGTGAGCGTGTCGGAACCGCTGTCCAAAGAACGTCCTTGTAATCGGCAGGGATCGCGTGTGCCGAATTGAAATCCTTCCTGCCGTGGTCTTGAAATAGCGCGATTGCGGACGGTTCGCGGAACGCGAGACGCCGGGCGCAAAACAAGGGAGACAGCGATGGCTGGCGTCAGATTATTGGTCGGGACCCGCAAGGGCGCTTTCGTACTGACATCGGACGAGGCGCGCAAAAGCTGGGACGTCAGCGGTCCGCATTTCGCCGGTTGGGAAATCTATCACGTCAAAGGTTCGCCCATCGACGAAAACCGGATCTACGCCTCGCAATCGAGCAGCTGGTTCGGCCAGCAAATCCAGAGATCCGACGACGGCGGCAAGACATGGCAACCCGTCGACAATACGTTCGCCTATGACGGAGTCCCCGGCACGCATCAGTGGTACGATGGGACGCCGCATCCGTGGGAATTCAAGCGCGTTTGGCATATCGAGCCCTCCACGACCGAGGCCGATACCGTTTACGCCGGAGTCGAAGACGCAGCACTGTTCCGTTCGAACGACGGCGGTAAATCCTGGCATGAATTGGCCGGATTGCGCGGCCACGGGTCGGGCGCACATTGGCAACCCGGCGCCGGCGGCATGTGCCTGCATACGATCCTCATCGATCCGTCCGATGCCAAGCGCATGTTCATTGCGATTTCGGCGGCGGGAGCATTTCGCACCGAAGACGGCGGCGAATCCTGGAAGCCGATCAATCGCGGCCTCAAATCGGAGTACATCCCGGACCCCGAAGCCGAGGTCGGCCATTGCGTACACCGGCTTGCGATGCACCCGTCGCGTCCCAATGTCCTCTTCATGCAGAAACACTGGGACGTGATGCGCAGTGACGACGGCGGCAACTCGTGGCGCGAGGTCAGCGGCAACCTGCCGACCGATTTCGGTTTCGTCATCGACGTTCACGCACATGAGCCCGAGACGATCTACGTGGTGCCGATCAAAAGCGATTCAGAGCACTTTCCGATAGACGGACGATTGCAGGTCTGGCGCAGCCGCACGGGCGGCGAGGATTGGGAAGCGCTGACCAACGGACTGCCGCAATCCAACTGCTACGTGAATGTGCTGCGCGACGCCATGTCGATCGATACGCTCGACTCCTGCGGCATCTATTTCGGAACGACCGGCGGTCAGGTTTACGCCTCGTCAGACTCCGGTGACACCTGGGCAGCCATCGTTCGCGATCTCCCTCCGGTGCTCTCGGTCGAAGCGCAGACCTTGAGGTAACCCGACATGATCCGCGTCGTGCTTCCGGCACATCTCAAGATGCACGCCAACGTCAACGGCGAGGTGATGCTCGCCGTCGACGGACCCGCCACACAGAAATCGCTGCTCGACGCGCTGGAGACCAACTATCCGGTTTTGCGCGGTGCCATCCGCGAACAGGGCACGCTGAAGCGCCGAGCGTTCGTGCGGTTCTTCGCGTGCCAGCGGGACCTGTCGCACGATGAACCGGACGCACCGCTACCCGACGCGGTCGCATCTGGCGCACAACCCTTCCTGATCGTCGGCGCGCTCGCCGGCGGATAACGCCCGCCCCTTGCCGCTTCCGGCCGACACCACTGAGTGGACTCGGAACGGCGAACACTCGAGATGCGACCGCCGCTTCCGGCCGGCTCCACGAAGTGGAGTCGGAAGCGGCAAACAAAAAACATGCGCTTCCGGCCGGCTCCGCGAAGCGGAGTCGGAAACGGCAATCAATCACAAAGGAATGTTGTCGTGCTTCTTCCAGGGATTTTCGAGCGTCTTGTTGCGCAGCATGTTCAACGCCCGGCAGAGGCGCTTGCGCGTCGTTGACGGCTTGATGACCTCGTCGATGTAGCCGCGCTCGGCGGCGACGAACGGATTGGCGAAGCGGTTCTTGTATTCCTCGATCCGCGCTTCGATCTTTTTCGCGTCGCCAAGCTCGGAGCGATAGAGAATCTCGGCCGCGCCCTTCGCGCCCATGACGGCGATCTCGGCCGTCGGCCAAGCGTAGTTCACGTCGCCGCGAATGTGCTTCGAGCTCATCACGTCATAGGCGCCGCCATAGGCTTTGCGCGTGATGACGGTGACTTTCGGAACCGTCGCCTCGGCGTAAGCGAACAGAAGCTTCGCGCCGTGCTTGATGAGCCCGCCGTATTCCTGCGCCGTACCCGGCAGGAAGCCCGGCACGTCGACAAACGTGACGATCGGAATATCGAAGCAGTCGCAGAAGCGCACGAAGCGCGCGGCCTTGCGCGACGCATCGCTGTCGAGCACGCCCGCGAGCACCATCGGCTGGTTCGCGACGATGCCGACGGTGCGGCCTTCCATGCGCGCGAAGCCGGTCACGATGTTCTTCGCGAACGCTTCTTGGATTTCGAAGAAGTCGGCTTCGTCGACGACTTTGAGGATCAGCTCCTTGATGTCGTAAGGCTTGTTCGGATTGTCCGGAATGAGCGTGTCGAGCGAATGGTCGATGCGCTCGGGCTTGTCTTCCGTCGGAATTTCCGGAACGCCCGTCTTGTTGCTCGACGGCAGGAAATCCATCAGGCGGCGCATCTGCAGAAGCGCCTCAACGTCGTTCTCGTAGGCGCGATCGGCGATCGACGATTTCGTCGTGTGGACCTTGGCGCCGCCAAGTTCTTCCGCCGTCACCGTTTCGTTCGTCACGGTTTTGACGACGTCGGGTCCGGTCACGAACATGTAGCTCGTGTCTTTGACCATGAAGATGAAATCGGTCATCGCGGGAGAGTAGACGTCGCCGCCCGCGCACGGTCCCATGATGACGGAAATCTGCGGAATGACGCCGGAGGCCAGAACGTTGCGCTGGAACACTTCGCCATAGCCGCCGAGGGCGTCGACGCCTTCCTGAATGCGCGCGCCGCCCGCATCGAACAGACCGATGATCGGCGTGCGGTTCTTCAGAGCCATGTCTTGGATTTTGGTGATCTTCTTGGCGTGCGTTTCGCTCAGCGATCCGCCCATCACGGTGAAGTCCTTGGCGAAGACATAGACCGTGCGCCCGTTGATGGTGCCCCAACCGGTCACGACGCCATCGCCCGGAACCTTGGTCTTTTCCATGCCGAACTCGGTGCAACGGTGCTCGACGAACATGTCGAACTCCTCGAACGAGCCCTCGTCCATCATCAGCTCGATGCGTTCGCGGGCCGTCAGCTTGCCCTTCTTGTGCTGCGAGTCGATACGGGCCTGGCCGCCGCCCAGACGAGCATTCGCGCGCCGCGTCTCAAGCTCCCCGATGATGTCTTTCATGAAATCGCCACCCTGCCTTGCCGTGATGAATGCGCTGGCTCTCTAGCACGGCCTCGCGAGAGCGCAAATGTCGAGAAATCGGCGTCCAGCGCGGGCCGCGCCGGACGGCCTTTAATACCGGAAAGCTGCCGGATGTGGGGTTTACGCTGACGGTTGTGCCGCGGCAAGTTGGCGCCCGAACTCACCGATCTTAACCTCAAGAAACCCCGCCCCGGCGATGGGTTCGATCGCGACGGCGTGGGCGCGCGTGGCGGCCCAGGGAAGGGTCACGCCAACAAGATCGGCGATGGAAGCGGCTATCACCCGCTTGCCGCCCGCCTGCTTCAGATGCCGCTCCGCCTCGGCGCGCGCCGCGAAGACGTGCAGCAGATCACCGGACGGCGCCCACGGACCGGCAGGCGTCAGGATCGGCCCGGTTTCGTCTGCGACGAGAAAAACCTCGCCGCGCCCGGCAGCAGCCGAGGCGTAATAAGGCACAGCTTCCGTCTTGAGGCGGATGAGCAGATCGACGGGATCGACCTCGGCTTCGATCGGATCGGAAACCCAGTCGGTTCCCGCGAAGCCCTTGCCCTTGGCGATGCCGGGCAGAATTTCGGCCGCGAACGTGACGAGGCCAATGTCCTGCAGCTCATTGTTGCCAGCAAGCGCCTCGGCCCACCGCGTCGCTTCGATGCGGCTCGACCAGAAAAGTTGTACCGTCCTACCTTTGACTTTCTGAGACGGAACGGATGCGGTTTCTTCATCAGCGAATGTCAGCACCCGCCCTTCGCTGACCGCCCGGCGAATGAAGCGGTCGCGTTGTGCAAGTTCCGGAATGCGCGGCCTGTGCAGCATTGGATCAGCCTACGCTTCTGAGAATCATCTGCGCGATTCTCGGTCAATCATATCGCGATAGCAACCATCGAACGCGTTCGGCGCAGCGGCGCGCACCGTTTGCAGAATTGGCTGCGCGCAGTGACACAACCTCTTGAACCAGCTACCGGCGAGCCATATGTTTCGCCATCACTCAACAATGGGAGTGGCTCGGACGCGGTTCCGGAAGCCGAAATCTCGTGATAGAGCTACTGATTGTTCTGATCTTAATAGGCCTTAACGGCCTATTTGCGCTGTCTGAGCTGGCAATTGTTTCGGCTCGAAGACCCCGGTTAAAGACACTCGAGGCGTCAGGACGCCCAGGCGCCAAAAGCGCTCTCGCCCTATCGGACAATCCCGGCAAGTTTCTTTCGGCGGTTCAAATCGGCATCACGCTGATCGGAATCGTCAATGGTGCCTATTCCGGCGAAACATTCGGCGAGTACGCGGCGGAATACCTTTTAAGTCTCGGCTTAAGCCCGACGCTGGCTCATCCGCTGGGATTCGGCTTCGTCGTCGCGATCATCACCTATCTCTCAGTCATTGCTGGAGAGCTCGTCCCGAAGACATTCGCGCTTCGCAACGCTGAAGGCATCGCGTGCTTCGTCGCGCCAATCATGACCGCCTTTGCGGGCTTCGCGCGTCCCGTCGTTTGGCTGCTCGACACGTCGACGCGTTTTGTATTCCGTATTCTTGGCCTTTCGCCGCAAAGCGAAAGCCGGGTCACGGACGAAGAAATCAAAACCGTCATCGCCGAGGCCGAAACTGCCGGCGTTCTTGAAAGTGGCGAAGGAGACCTGATCTCCGGCGTGATGCGCTTGGCCGACCGCGCCGTTGGCGGCTTGATGACACCGCGCACGGATGTCGATTGGATCGATATCGCCGCGTCCGACGACGTCATCAAGGCGCGTCTGATTTCGACACCGCACTCGCGTTTGCCGGTGGGAGAAGGATCGGTCGACAAGCTGATCGGAGTAATCCAGACGCGCGCCTTGCTTTCGGGCCTGCTCGCTGGCAAGGCATTCGAGATCAATTCCTATATCCGCAAAGCGCCCGTCATTCCTGAAACGAGCGACGCGTTAGCTGTGCTGGCGGTGCTCCGCGATGCGGAAGTCCCGATGGCGCTCATCCATGACGAGTATGGCGATTTCGAAGGTCTGGTGACGCCAGCCGACCTCCTCGAAGCCATCGCCGGCACCTTCAAGTCGGACACCGAAGGCCTCGATCCCTACGCGGTCGAACGCGACGATGGATCGTGGCTGCTTTCTGGTGCAATGCCCGTCGACGAAATGTCGGACAAGATCGGCGTCCCGCTTCCCGCAAACCGCTCGTATGAGACCGTTGCGGGATATGTCCTGTCCGCGCTCCAGCACATCCCCAAGACGGGCGAATATTTCGAAGTCGACGGGTGGCGGTTCGAAGTCGTCGACCTTGACGGCCGCCGCATCGACAAAGTCCTGGCGAACCGGGTTTCCAAGGCGCGCAGGCACAACCCTTAGGTTCGGAGCAGTGCCAGCCAGCGCCATGCCGCATCGAATTCGGCGCGGCGGCCTCGGCGTCGAGCGGAAGCTTCCGCGTCTTCACCCCAGAGCGAGATCTGGTAGTCCTCATCGACGTGCGCGGCGTTCCAGGCCGCATCCGCGGTCACGGCTTTGCTTTCCAGTGCCAGCGCCAGCAGCGCCGAACCCGTCAGCGTCGTCAGGACGTGCAACCCCGTCAGCCGGAACGCATCGTGCGGCGTCAGCGCGTGCCCGACGGCGGCCAGCGCCTCGGACGACTGCTCGACATGGATCACGCCCGGTACGACCCTGAACCTCGCATCGAGCGTGGCGTCCGCCCAGGCGACGATCGGGTTCCAGTCGCGTGACTGCAGCGCTACCAATTCATCCGGCGTCTCAGCGCGATAGCAAACGAGATCGCTGCCGGCATAGGCGACGATGTCGGCCGCAACGGCATCCAGGGTTTCGCTGACGGCATCGATCGCTGTATTGGCGAAGCGCGTCAGCGGCATACGCGACGGATCGATGGTATCCACCTGCGCCTGCCATTCGTCTGCGATAGCGAGGGCCAACGCCTTTGTCGGAACGGCGAGCGCCCGCTTCTTCGGCGTCTTGACGGCGCGTCCATCGAGCAAAATTTGAAACGGCGCGACATCGCCTATGCTGGCTTCCTTATAGAAGCGGCGTGCGAGCGGCTTTGCGAGACTGTCGCTGATCGCGCCGCGCGGGCCGCCCGATGCACGCTCAAGATCGGCGCGATGATCGCCCTTACCTTCACCGTTGCCGTTTCCGTTGGAAGACGAGCCGCTCATGCCGCGCAGCTTTTCGTGCCAAGCGCGACGTCGATCGCGGCGGGAAGATCGGTGAAGCTCTCAATGATCCGGTGCGCGCCTGCGGTCGTGAGTTCCGCGACGCTGTGATAACCCCACGCGACGCCGATCGCCGAAACGCCAGCGGCGTGCGCCATGTCGATGTCATACGTCGTGTCGCCGATCATCACCGTATCGCCAGGCTCGACGCCCGCTTCCCGCATCGCCTGCAGCAGCATTGACGGATGCGGTTTCGACGGATGATCGTCAGATGTCTGAATGGTCACGAAGCTCGACTGCCAACCTTCGCGCTCGCACATGCGCTCGACACCACGGCGCGACTTGCCGGTTGCGATTGCAAGCAGATGATCGTCGCGCGCTGCCAGATGCGCGATCGTCTCCTTCGCCAGCGGGAAGAGGACATCGGCGTCCGACGGATTTCGGTCGAGATCGCGAAACGCCGACTTGTAGGCTTCGCTCAATTCCACGCACGTCCCGTACTCCGCTTCCGGGGCCAGCGCCGAACACGCTTCGAGCAGCGACAGGCCGACGACGGCGAGAGTCTGTTCGCGCGTCGGCGGGATCATGCGCAGCGATTTGAAGGCGTGCTCCATCGACAGGACGATACTGGCCTGGCTGTCGACGATGGTGCCGTCGCAATCGAAAACGATGAGTTTCATGACTGCGTTCTAGCACGCACCGATATCGCCGCAAATTCCGTGCGATGCTCGATTTCGTCGAGCGACGCCACGTCGCGGCGGGTGGCAGGCGGCAGGCGGTCTAGCCGGGCATCTCCTGCCGGCCGGAGCGGTGACGCAGCCAAAGCAGACCGAACCCGATGAGCGGAATGGCGATGTCCATATAGAAAACCACGCCTGCATTGCCCGGCGCGAAATTCCGGTGCTCGACCATCTGGTAGACATGGCCCGCCGCCGCGCCGAGCATGAACAGCGCCGGGCCGACAACCGCGGCAAGCCTCAGATCGAAACTTCGGAAGGCTGCAAGAAATCCGACGGCGGAAAAGCCGAGGCTCGCTGTGGCAACTTCGAACTGGAACGGGCTATCGGGCCAGCCGATGAATGAGGCGACCATCTCTCCAAAGAAAGCGTGCATCACAAAATTATAGAAATAGCCGACGCCGATCGACCAGAACACGTACCAGGACAGTAGCTTTTCGACGACGGTTGCGCTGGAGACGGGCTTCTCCGCGCGAGCAATGGCAAACAATGCGAACGCAAACCCGACGACAAGAAACGTCAGCGAATAATTCGACAGCACGAAGCGGATGATGGACGCAATCAGGTCAGCCATGTCTCACCTCCGCGCGTTGCGAGAGCCCGGCCAGCGGGCGTCAGTCCTCGAACATGTTTACATCAAAACCGAGCAGGTCCCACGACGCGAGCATGTGCGCGGGCAGCGGCGCGGTAACGTCGATTGTCTTGCCGCCCTTGGGATGCGGAATGACGAGACGACGCGCATGCAGGTGCAGCTTCTTTTCGATGTTCTCCGCCGGCATGTGAACGTCGCCTTCGTACTTGTTGTCGCCGACGATCGGATGCCCGATGAGGTGCATGTGCGCGCGGAGCTGGTGCTGCCGTCCGGTCACCGGCTTCAACGAGACCCACGCAGCCTTGTGCGCGGCGCGGTCGACGACCGAATAGTGCGTTGTCGCATGCATCGCCGCGTCCTGCTCACCGGGGCGCGCTTTGCGAACGCGGTCGCCATCGGGTCCCGACGCCTTGACCAGCGCGGCTTCGACCTTGCCCTGCGGCGGCTTCGGAACGCCTTTGACCAGCGCCCAATAGGTCTTGGCCGCAGAACGCGTCTGGAACGTCCGGCCGAGCTTTGCAGCCGCCTCACGCGTTTTCGCAACGAGAAGCACGCCCGTCGTGTCGCGGTCGAGCCGATGCACGAGGCGCGGCCGCTCGCCGCCGAAACGGTCGGCCATGCCTTCGAGCATGCCGTCGATGTGCTTCTTGGTCCCCGTCCCGCCCTGCACCGCAAGTCCGAACGGCTTGTTCAGGACGAGCACATGATCGTCCTCGAAAAGGATCATCTTCTCGATGGCGTCGCGATCGCCCTTCGAGACTCCAAGCGCCGGCCGTCCTGTTGGGCTTAGCTTCTTCGGCTCGCGCACGATGGCGGGGACACGAATTTCGGCTCCGGCGCTCAGCCGGTCGTTGGCCTGCGCGCGCTTGGAATTGACCCGCACCTGCCCCGAACGCAGGAGCTTCTGAAGGTACGTGTAGCCGACCTCCGGAAAATGCACCCGGAACCAGCGATCGAGGCGCATGTCCGCCTCGCCATCAGCAACTGTAATCGTCTCGACGCTCATGGATATGGGAGAGCCCGGAATTCGCCTTGAGGTCAAGCGTGGCATCCTCGACCGCACCGGCGATCAACGTCTTTTTGCTGCGGTCCGCTGCAGCGGTGCGTGCCACCGGAGCTTGCATAGGGTTAACGCCGGCGCCCGTCACGGTCGAGACAAAATCCTGGTCGAAGTTCGACGCTTGTATTGCGTGTGTGAGGGAGTTTGCGCCGATGGCCGATACGCGAGGCGTCTTGATCCTCGGCGAAGGCGCCGTGCTGAAAGGCGAAGTCAAGCAAGGCCGCCGCGTCGAAGTCTGGGGTTACGTCGAAGGCGGCGTGACGGCCTCCGAACTCGTGGTCCAGGAAGGCGGCAAGGTCTTCGGCAACGTCAAAACCGACACCGCCGAAGTTTACGGCACGCTTCAGGGCGACGTCCGCGTTCAGCAGCTCATCACTCTGAAAAGCACCGGCACCGCGGCGGGCAAGATCAAATATGGCCGCCTCGCGATGGAGGAAGGTGCCGAGCTTTCCGCTCACGTCCGCAACATCCCGCCGGCAATCGCGGGCGACCTCGATCTCTCCGTCGACAAGGGCCGCTCGGTCCGCGTCACGCTCGCCGACTTGAACGCCGTCGATCCGGACGACAAGCCCGAGGATCTGACGTTCTCCGTCTCGAACGCCAACGGCGGCTTCGTGGCGTTCGCCGCGGCCCAGAAGACACCGGTCACCACCTTCTCGCAGGCTGACCTCGAAGGCGGCCAAGTTTATTTCTCCCACGACGGCTCCGACGCCACCAAAGCCCAGTTCGACGTGTCCGTGGCCGATGCATCGGGCGCCAGTTCCGGTCCTGCCATGACCGTTCACGTCGCGGTCCGGCCGTAGGACCGCCTACGCGTCATAATCCGGGATATGGGGATGGCCGATAAAGGCCGAACCTTCGCGTTTGGATCGGCGCGCGCCCGGCTCTATATAAGCGCGTCATGACCAATCTCTTTGAAGCCGCAGGACTGGAAAAAAGCGCGCCGCGTCCGCTTGCCGATCGCCTGCGTCCGAAAACGCTCCCCGAGGTCGCCGGCCAGGACCACATCGTCGGTCCCGACGGAACGCTGACCCGCATGCTGAAAAGCGGCCGCGTGCCGAGCCTCATCTTCTGGGGACCGCCGGGCTCCGGCAAGACGACGATCGCGCGCCTGCTCGCCAACGAAACGAACCTCAACTTCGAGCAACTCTCGGCGATCTTTTCCGGCGTCGCCGATCTGAGGAAAGCCTTCGAGCGCGCCAAGATCATGCGCGAACAGGGCAAGGGCACGCTGCTCTTCATCGACGAGATCCATCGCTTCAACCGCTCGCAGCAGGATTCCTTCCTGCCGTACATGGAAGACGGCACGATCACGCTCGTCGGCGCGACGACCGAGAACCCGTCGTTCGAACTCAACGCCGCCGTTCTTTCGCGCGCCAGCGTGCTCGTCCTCAATCGTCTCGACGATGCGACGCTCGAAACGCTGCTGCAGCGCGCCGAAGCTGATGTCGGACGCCCGCTCCCACTCGATGCGGATGCGCGCGAAGCCTTGAAAGGCATGGCAGATGGCGATGGCCGCGCCATTCTCAATCTTGCGGAAGACGTCTTCGCGGCGGTTGCGCCGTCAGGAAAAGCGCTCACGCGCGATGCGCTCGTCAAGCTCGTGCAGCGGCGTGCGCCGCTCTACGACAAGTCGCGGGAAGGCCATTACAATCTGATCTCGGCTCTGCATAAAGCCGTGCGCGGCTCCGATCCCGACGCCGCGCTTTATTATTTCTGCCGCATGCTCGACGGCGGCGAAGATCGCCTGTTCGTTGCCCGCCGCCTTGTCCGCATGGCCGTCGAAGACATCGGCCTCGCCGACCCACAGGCCCTCGTCGTCGCCAACGCCGCGAAGGAAGCCTTCGATTTTCTGGGCTCACCGGAAGGCGAACTCGCACTTGCCGAAGCGGTCATCTACTTGGCGACCGCGCCGAAATCGAACGCCAACTACGTCGCCTTCAAAGCCGCGATGCGCGCCGCCAAGGAGCATGGCTCGCTGTCGCCGCCGAAGACGATTTTGAACGCACCGACGAAACTGATGGAGGAAGAAGGTTACGGCTCCGATTACCTTTACGATCACGATCAGCCGGAAGCCTTTTCCGGCCAGAATTATTTTCCCGACGAATTCAAGAAGCGTCCGAAATATTACGATCCACCCGAGCGCGGCTTTGAACGCGACTTAAAAAAACGCCTCGATTATTGGGCCAAGCTCCGCGCCGAACGCAACCGCCGATCCTAGTCATTTGTAAAAGGATGGTCATCATGGCTGAGCCTCAAGCACACGCCCCGTCGCCGGCACTGCACACGGTTTCGATCACCGATCTTCGCCCGACACAAATGACTGTCGGCATGCGCGAGGTCGAGGAAAAGCGGAAGGCATGGCGCGGCCTCGACATCAAGAAATCTGCGGGCTTCCTCGGTCGTCATATGATCCCCGTCGTGCGCGGACCCAAAGACAGGCTGTACGTCGTCGATCACCATCATCTCGCGCGCGCCCTGCACGATGAAGGCGTCGAAGAGGTTCTGACATCGACGCTCGCGGACCTGCGGACGCTCGACAAGGACGAGTTCTGGCGCTTTCTCGACAACCGCGGCTGGATGCATCCCTTCGATGCCGATGGCGTCCGGCAATCGCGCTCCGAGTTGCCCAAGACCGTCGCCGACTTGGAAGACGATCCCTATCGCAGCCTCGCAGGCGAACTGCGTTTCGCAGGCGGCTACGCTAAGGACGCGACGCCCTTCAGCGAATTCCTCTGGGCTGATGCGCTGCGCCGCCGCGTCGATTCAAAAATCGCGAAAAGCGATCCGGAAACGGCACTCGAAAAAGCCCTCGCATTCGCCAAGAGCGCTGCCGCATCATACCTGCCCGGCTGGTGCGGCCCTCATCAACGCTCGTAAGACAACGGCGGAGGCTCGGCGATCGAGCCTCCGCGATCTCAAGCCAGCTTCACGTCGTTATGGAACTGGTTGCTGACGAGGGTCGGCTTCACGTAACCGGCGCGGATCGTGAAATCGCCGAAGTGCTCGCCCTTCTCGCGGTCCTTCGCGTAATGCTGCACGATCGGCTCGAGCAGCTTCAACGCTTTCTCTTCGTCCACGTCCTGCGCGTAGAGCTTGTTCATGCGCGCGCCATCGAACGCCGCGCCGAGATAGAGATTGTAGAGGCCGGGCGACCGGCCGACGAAACCGATTTCGCCGAGGTACGGACGTCCGCAGCCGTTCGGGCATCCCGTCATCCGCACGACGATTTCTTCGTCCTTGAGTCCTGCCTTGTCGAGAATGCTTTCGAACTTCGTTAGGAAGTGCGGCAGGTAGCGTTCGCTTTCGGCCAGCGCCAGCGCGCACGTCGGCAGCGCGACGCACGCGATGCTGTTTCGCCGCGCGCCGGAGAGCGACTTCGGCGCAACTCCGTGATCTGCCAGAACCTTCTCGACTTTGGCTTTGTTGCGCGCACTGAGGTTCGCGAGAATGAGGTTCTGGTTCGCCGTCATTACGAAATCGCAGACATCGAGATCGGCGATGGCGCGCATGGCGCTCCGGAGACGATGGCCCGGCACGTCCTTGATGCGTCCGCTTTCGACGTAAAGCGTCAGATGCCACTTCTTGTCTTCGCCCTGGCGCCAGCCGATGTGATCGCCGTTGCGCGTGAAGGTGTAGGGCCGCGCGGGCGCCAGATCGTAGCCGAGGCGCTTGTTGATCTCGGCCTTGAAATTCTCGAGCCCGTGATCCTCGATCGTATACTTGAGGCGCGCGCGCGCGCGGTTCGAACGGTTGCCCCAGTCGCGCTGGATCGTGAGGATGGCTTCCGCAACCTCGATCGCTCTTTCGTTGCTGCAATAGCCGAGCACGTCGCCGAGGCGCGGAAACGTTTCCGCTACGCCATGCGTCATGCCCATGCCGCCGCCTGCCGTCACGTTCCAGCCGACGATCTCGCCGTTCTCGACGATGGCGATGAAGCCGCAATCATGCGCGAAGACATCGACGTCGTTGTCCGGCGGCACCGCGAAAACGAACTTGAATTTACGCGGCAGATACGTCTGCCCGTAAATCGTTTCCTTCTCCGGCGTCGTCGTCTCCTTGCCGGGGATGCGTTCGCCGTTGAGCCAGATATCGCTGTAGGCTTCCGTCTTCGGCAGAAAATGCATGCTGGTGCGCTTGGCGAGTTCGTAGGCTTCGCGGTGCGCTTTCGAAAGGTACGGATTGGCGATCGACATGACACCACGCGTCACGTCTCCGCACGCCGCGATGGAATCCAGGCCCGACGCATAGATGGCCTGCATGGCGCGCTTCAGGTTCGACTTGATGATGCCGTGGAATTGGAACGTCGCGCGCGTCGTGATGCGCAGCGTATTGTTGCCGTAAGTCACCGCGATGTCGTCGAGCTGACGCCACTGCGAAGACGTGACCAGGCCGCCCGCGATCCGCAAGCGCACCATGAACGAGTAAGCTTTATCGAGCTTCTTCTTCCCTCGCTCGCCGCGCACGTCCCGGTCATCCTGCATGTAGGACCCGTGGAATTTGATAAGCTGCGTATCGTCGTCAGAAATCGCGCCGGTTTCGACGTGAACCAGCCCTTCGCGGATCGTGCCGCGAAGAAAGTCGCTGGCTTCCTTGATGTGTTCGGTCTTCGATGGCTTGCCGTCTGTCATTTGATCCCCGCGGAACAAAGTTTGCCGCGCACAGTCCTCTGATGCAGTGTGATCGCCGTCTCAATAAACGTCGCGCTGATAGCGTCCGGCTTTCGTCAATTCCTTGAGCTTGGCGCGACCGGCGTCTTCGTCGCCCTTCGCGGCTTCGGCGAGAATTTTGACGAGCGTCTGGTCGACGTCCTTCGCCATGCCCTTCTCGTCGCCGCAGACGTAAAGATGCGCGCCGTCCGCGAGCCATCCGGCGATATCGTCCCGGCGCTCCCACAAACGATGCTGGACGTAGATTTTCTCCGGCTGGTCACGCGAGAACGCGACGTCGATCCGGGTCAGATCGCCGGACGAGAGATAATCCTGCCACTCGAGCTGATAGAGGAAATCGTTCGTGAAATTGCGC
>Ga0209933_1001314_pt1 | contig 24796 bp, 13 predicted proteins | sample ThiBiot_300_biof_FD_183944 | JGI IMG/M metagenome (GOLD analysis project Ga0209933, IMG submission 183944) | Wastewater bioreactor microbial communities from Cape Town, South Africa - Thiocy_cont_300_biof (SPAdes) | ecosystem: Engineered > Bioremediation > Thiocyanate > Unclassified | place...
CAGATGTGGCAAAATCCATTTTTCAATCATAGCTTTGTGTATGATCCCCATTGCAGTGTTTATTTGAAGTTCGCACCTCAAAATTCACACAGCTTTGGGGATTTTCCATTAAGTTTAAACAGCTTCATTATTTATCTATTAATCCTATCCCTCTTGCGTGTACATATAAAACCACTCCTGCGGCTCCATCTGGCTTTTCTATTTATTTTTTTCTATTTATTGCTTCTGTTTGGACTGACCACCTCTGGATTAGCACAAGTGATTACAACAGTGGCGGGCTTCGGCAGCGAAAATGTGCCCGCTACATCCACTCAGTTGAGTGAACCCTTTGGTGTAGCTGTAGATGGGAATGGTAATCTTTACATCGCCGACCGGGCTAATCATCGCATTCGCAAAGTCAATCCTTCAGGGATGATTACTACAGTGGCCGGTACGGGTAATCAGGGCTATAGTGGCGATGGAGGTCTGGCCACCTCGGCCCAGTTATACTCCCCTTTTGGTGTGGTTGTTGATGGTAGTGGTAATCTCTACATCGCCGATTTTGGTAACTGCCGTATTCGCAAAGTCAGCCCTTCGGGTATAATCACTACTGTGGCTGGTACGGGTAACGCTGGCTATAGTGGCGATGGAGGTCCGGCCACCTCGGCCAAGTTACAATACCCTTTAGATGTAGCTGTTGATGGCAGTGGTAATCTCTACATCGCAGATCGAGATAATTACCGCATCCGTAAGGTAAATGCGTCAGGAGTAATTACTACCGTGGCTGGTACGGGCACTTATGGCTATAGTGGAGATGGAGGTCTGGCCACCTCTGCTCAGTTGAATAACCCTTATAATGTGGCAGTGGATGGCAGTGGTAATCTCTACATCGCGGATACGTACAACAACCGCATCCGTAAAGTTGACACTTTCGGAGTGATTACCACGGTAGCTGGTACAGGTAATCAGGGCTACAGTGGGGACGGAGGGCAAGCTACCTCCGCTCGCTTGGACTTTCCCTATAGTATGTCGGTGGATGGTAGTGGCAATCTCTATTTCTCGGATGGCAATAACCATTGCATACGCAAAATAAGCCCGTCAGGAGTAATCACCACTATTGCTGGTACAGGTAATGGTGGTTATAGTGGAGATGGAGGGCCAGCTACCTTAGCCCAATTGTATTATCCTTTTGGTGTAGCTATAGATGGCAACGGCAATCTTTACATCGGTGATTATACTCACAATCGTATCCGCCAAGTAAATACGTCTGGGATAATTACCCCTGTGGCAGGTAATGGAACAAAGGGCATTGGGGGCTATAGTGGCGATGGGGAGCAGGCCACCTTCGCTCAGTTGAGTGAGCCTTATGGTTTAACAGTGGACAGTAATGGTAATCTTTACATCGCGGATCGGAATAATCACTGCATCCGAAAGGTGAGCCCTTCGGGTATAATCACTACTGTGGCCGGTACGGGTAACGCTGGTTATAATGGGGACGGAGGGCAGGCTACTTCCGCCCAGTTATATTCTCCTACTGGTGTAGCAGTGGACGGCAATGGAAATCTTTACATCGCGGATCGGGATAACCATCGAGTCCGTAAGGTAAGCCCTTCGGGTGGCATTATGACCATATCGGGTACTGGCGATGCGGGTTACAGTGGTGATGGGGGACAGGCCACTTCCGCTCAGTTGTACACCCCTTTTGGTGTGACGGTGGATGGTAACGACAATCTCTACATCGCTGATTTTGGTAATCACTGCATCCGTAAAGTGAGCCCTTCGGGTATAATCACTACTGTGGCCGGTACGGGTAACGCTGGTTATAATGGGGACGGAGGACAGGCTACTTCCACTCAGTTGGATTCTCCTACCGGTGTGGCTGTAGATGGCAATGGTAATCTTTATATTGCTGATCAATACAACCATCGTATCCGTAAGGTAAACACGTCGGGAAGGATCATCACGGTAGCCGGAACAGGCAGTCCAGGCCTATTTGGAGACGGGGGGCAGGCAATATCAGCTTGGTTATATTACCCCACTGATGTAGCGATAGATGGTAGTGACAATCTCTATATCGCGAATGGTTTCAATCGCATCCGTAAAGTGAACTCTTCGGGTGTGATTACCACGGTAGCCGGTACTGGCGCTTATGGCTATGGTGGAGATGGAGGCCCAGCCACTTCTGCCTGGTTGCGATCTCCTTTTGGTGTGGCAGTAGACGGCAGTGGCAATTTCTATATTGCTGACCTGAATAACCATCGTATCCGCAAGGTAAGTGCCCCCTATAACGTGTGCTTTTCCTTGAAGGCGGGAAATTGGACTGACACGAGCGTGTGGTCCTGCGGTAGGGTGCCGGTCAGCACAGATACCGTACAAATCAATCACCCCGTTAGCTTACCAGATAGCTATCAAGGCCACGCACTGAATATGTATTTTGGAGTCAATGGGCGATTGTTAATGAACGCTTATAGCAGAGTAGAGCTTGGCCTGCCATAAGCTAATTAATAGTTATAATTCGTATGCTCTTTAAGAATCTCTAACCTAACTCTGCTATCATCAATTCCATGCAGCTTCCTTCAAAGGAACAAAGATTGAACCATTATCTGGCAACCGTTGCCAATCATTTTATAGATATTACTTCACTTATTTCTCAATCCAGCAACTGCTGTTTTTGTCTTGATATTTTCGTCTGATAATCAGGTGTTTATGTGGGGAATTTAAGCGTCTTCAGGAGCACGAAAAATAAAAAAACGGCCTATACAATGCGTATATGCCGTTTTTTTATTTCATTGTTTATGCTGTTGTCAGTTGGTTTGTTCGTCAGGAAACCATCTGGGATTTATAGCACATCCAGCACATTTTTCCCGGTTTTTAGCTTTTTCAGCCGCAGCAGCGCTTCGATGTAGTAATAATCGGCGTAGTTGATCGATGCGTCGATTTCACTGTTATTGGGCTTATGGCCCGTGCTGTGCAGCAGGAATGCGCTGTTTGTGGTGCGGCTCTGGTAAGCTGCCGAAGATAAGCTGTTCAGCATTTGTTCGGCTTTGGTGCGGTAGACGGCTGCTTTGGTCTTATCATTCACCAGTGTCGACAGTTCGAGCAAGGCCGATGCTGTAACGGCTGCCGCCGAGGCATCTTTGGGGGCGTTGGGAATATCGGGGGCATTGAAATCCCAGTAGGGAATCAGGTCATCGGGTAAGCGCGTTAGATACACATCCGATACCTTCTGGGCAAAATCCAGAAATTTCGGATCTCTGGTTTCGCGGTAGGTCATCGTATAGCCGTAGATAGCCCAGCTTTGCCCTCTGGCCCACATGGAGTTGTCGGCGTAGCCCTGATGCGTAACGCCTTTTATCTTTTTGCCGGTCTCGCGGTCATAAACCACCACATGATAGGAGGTATGATCGGGACGAAAATGGTTGTTCATGGTTGTTGTTGCGTGCGAAACGGCCATGTCGTAGAGTCGTTTGCCACCTCCATTCTTCGACGCCCAGAACAGTAGTTCGAGGTTGATCATGTTGTCCATAATGGTGTTGTGCTGCGGCCATTCCATGTTGGGCACCGGTCGCGGCCACGACAGAATCGTACCAACTTTAGGATTAAACAGCGTGGCCAGCGTATCGGCTGCAGCCAGCAGATTTTTTTTGTACGCCGGATCACGGGTTAACCGCAACCCATTGCCGAAACTGCAATACATCTGAAAACCCAGGTCGTGGTCGATGGCTTTCTGATAGGCCAGCGGGGTCAACTCTCGGGTGAACGTATCGGCTTTGGCTTTCCACCGGGCATCTTTGGTATATTCATAGAGATACCACAAGGTGCCGGGCCAGAACCCGCTTGTCCAGTCTTTATAGCCGACGTAGTTCCAGGTGGTTTTACCATTCAGTATGTTACGGGGAAGGTTGGGTTGAGTGGTGGGGATAGAAGCGGCCGTTTGAGTGGCCTGACGAACGCAGTAATCCAACTGCGCATTCACATTAAATGCTGGCCGTGGCACAAACGCCAGTAGTAGAATCAGGAGATAGCGCATAAGGGCAGAATTATTTTTTCATGACAGGATTTATAAGATTGACAGGATTGTAGCCGTATGGGCAAATCCTGTCAATCCTGCCGAAAGAGCCTATCGTACAGGTGTCAACCAAACGGCTTGACCACCACGGGGTAAGAGATTCATATCGAGCGACTGTCCAGCTTTTACGATCTGGGTCGCCACCCGTACCTGCGTTTTCGTCGCCACAGCCGGATCGTCGGAATAGATGTGAGCCGTGTAAGTTTTGCCCTTGGGCAGAAAATCCAGCGGCAGCTTAAGCATCCGACCGTCGTTGTTGGTAATTGTACCCACAAACCAGTCGTTGCCACTCCGGCGGGCAATAGTCACGTATTCGCCAATGGCATCGTGAATCACACGGGTATCGTCCCAGACGGTCGGCACGTTGGCAAAAAATTCGATTTCCGGTTCACCATTATAAAGAGCGGGCTTATCGTACCAGAACACCGACTGCAACGGGCTATACGAGATGACGTTCATGGCTAGCTGGTGCGCGTGCGTATTTTTCAGCCGCTTATCGTAATAGCAAATGGTGTAATCGCCAGCCCCGGCCAGGTAGCGTGTGAAAGGAAGAATCGTGTTGTGGGTAGCATCGGGAAACTCCTCGTTACCGCGAATACCCTCCTGCGTCATCACGTTCGGATAGGTACGGCTGGTGCCGGTTGGCCGGTATTCGTCGTGGATATTAACCATCAGATTGTTTGCCAATGCCTTACGCTTGGCTTCGGTTAGCCACGTCATCCAGCGGTGCGAACCAACTTCCACAAACCCGAACTTCACGCCTTTGACGCCCCATTTCTTGTAGAGCGGAAAAATCTGGTCCATCTGCTTGTAAAGCGCCTGCAAGTTCACGTACAGAATCACACCCACATTCTTTTCGTTGCCATAAGCGATCACTTTGGGCATGTCGATAGGGGCGACAACCTGCCGGGCATCCGACTGAAAGGTAAATGCCGGACCATACCATTTCCAGTCGAACAGGATGTATTGCAGGTTGTGAGCAGCCGCAAAGTCGATGCACGACATCGCGCCTTCGGTGGTCAGGGTTACTTCCCGCATCATCTTTCCCGGTTTAATCCAATCGGTGTTAGCGACAGTTGCGGGTGGATTCAGATTCAGCAGAATATCGTTGTTTTCGAGCAGTTTACCCGGACGTTCAGCTACCATCACCACCCGCCAGGGCGTTCCGACGTCCGACATCAGATCAGCACTCTCGTACATCGACGTGATAATGGTATTCGGTTTGTCGGGCGAGAGTTTGAACTTGGTCATGGCGTAGTCGGTCAGCTCAGCTTCGGCCAGACTAACGTAGAGGCCATTCAGCAAAGCAAGCGTCAACGGACGCTCTGATGTCTCTGGCCAGGCAGCAAGGGGTAGTTTCTGATAGGCTCCCTGCGCCCAGGCGGTATACCAGGCTTTTGTTTCGGCGGGTAGCGTAAACTCGCTGTTTTCGGCCATTACCCGGTAGTACAGGCCTTTGGGGTGTTCTGGGAAGAAATACCGGAAGGCAATGCCTTCGTTATAGGTCCGCAAAATTACGTGCAGTTCGTAGTCAGGACTGTCTTCTTTCTGGAGCTGAATGTCGAGCTGGTTGTAGTGATCACGAATCTTACTTCGCTCGCCATAAACGGGTTTCCAGGTGGTATCTTTCGTTGTTTTGACAACGTTTTTGATGGTTAGGTTATCGCACCAGTTTACGCCCAGTGTACCGGGCGGGGTAGTCACTTTATGGGCCATAGCGTGTTCGAACACATGATTGTCGATCTGAACGCCCAAACCCGATTCGAGAATTACCGGCTTTTTCAGGTAATCGACGCGGTAGGTCATCTGGCGTTTGCCAGGGCTCACTTCCTTTTGCGTAAACACAAGCTCCAGTTTACCATCTGGCGATTGCAGGCGGTGTTCTGTCGGTTGACTACGCCCAATCTGAGCTAACAAAAAACAGACAATCAGCGAATAAATGCGTATCATACACATAGGAATAAGGAACACTGATTTTTATGTGAGGATGATTTGTTATGCTCCGTGTTAATCATCTCGATTCTGAAAATCAGTGTTCTATGGTCATTACTTCGTTTCGTCTACCTCAATCCGTAGCAGCTTATCGGAATCGTATTGTGGAGCCACCGTTTTTTGGTTGACCATTAGTTTCCTCACGTTATCAAACCCCAACGAGGCCTCGATCAGTGGCTGCCCCTGTAGCTGTACCTCCAATTCATTCCCGGTTTTTGCCGCATACAGAACTACTTTCGAGAGCGAGCTTATCAGGGGCTTCCCGTTCCGTCGCAGGTAGCTCCCATTACTAATGAAGACCGACGATAACTGGGCGGGGTCTTGCCGGTCGGCACGCTCAGGAAACGTTATGGCTGACAGGTACGCATCCGTTTCCCAACCATTGATTACCGTATTGGCGTTGCGATGCATCAGCCGCCCATCGGCTAGCAGGTTGATATACAATTCGGTGACCTGCCCGTTTTGTGTAATCCGTATACCGATGTAGTTAGTCCCCTCAAACTTTTCGATGATAGGTAGATTACTCCGCCCGGCGGCTCCGCTTGCCCCCGACGACCCGGTTGCGGTCTGGATCGGCCGATTGGTTTCGTCCAATAGCAGAATGGCATTAACAAACTTGGTCCGGTCGGTTTTCTCGGGGGGCGACAACACGTAGTATGGAATCTGCACGTTGGTTGTCCGATCTTTCAGGCCGTATTCTGTCCGAAACTTCATCTTTTCAGGAAGATCGTGCGGATAGCCCAGCGGCAGCATTTCGGGGTATAAGGGCCGAAAAAGAATGGCTGCACTATCTTTCGTGATCTCGAAATCGGGGCCGCGTTTGACGGCTTTGTCGGCAAAATGCAGCAGAAAATCGAAGCTACCGATGTCGTAGGTTTTTACATCGTCGATCACCAGAATCACATTGCCAATCCAGAGAAAATTGCGGTAGTTGCGCAGGAAATTCCGGGAGGTTGGACCGGTTGCATCAGCCAGTAGATATTTCAGTCGGAGCCGCTCCGGCGTGCCGGTCGCCCGACTACCGCCATCGATCAGATTGTAGAGATGTCCCGGATTTTTTACGGCACTGTACTGGTCGCGGGCATCCTGCGCCACACCATTGAACATGAGCACGTTATGAGCGCGACTCGTTACAAAATAGCTACTGTATTCAGGGTTACCGTAGCCTACGTCGCCCCCATCGATCAGCAGGTTTTCGCCTTTATGGTAAAGCACAAACGAGCCCGCATCAGCATGGGCATGGTTCCAGGTAAAACCGCATTTCACCCCCAGCAACGTCGCGTCAGGTTTCCACGAATCGCGCAGCATACCCCAGCCCATCGCTCCGTAGATTGCCGATGTTGGTAAAGCGGGTGTGGCGGGAGCGGGCTTTGCTTCGGGCTGATACAGAAGACCCATGGGTGTACCGACGCCCAGATCTTCCCGAAACTGATTACGGGCCGTATGCTGTAAATACCAGTAATAATCGTCTTTCCCCAAGCCCAGCGCGATCAGTAATTTAGCGGGTCGGTCGCCGTTGGCGAAGTCGTTGCTGTCGCCAAAATTGAGCGACATGAGCGGCCTGTTCGTTGATCGTGGATACGATACATTAATAAACCAATCAACAGTTTTTTGCAGCAGCCTGTCATACGGCATACTAATGGCTCCCTGTGCATTTGTGTAGGCCAGCCGAAACAGCAGGTATTCCGACACACCATAATTGGCATAGCTGACGCTTTCGTAAAACCCACCGGCCGGATCGAAGTTCGATGGTTTGTTTTCCAGTACACTTCCCGCAAAAGCAAACCACTGGCGGCTGTCCTGCATAATATCGGCGGCCCATTGTTTAGCCTGTGGCACTTCACTCATGACGGCCAGCGACGCGACTCCCGCTTCAAAAACGATGGCAGCCCACCAGTTGTGCCCCATGTTATTGAGCGACTGAATTCGCTTGTCTTTCGATACCCAATCGGCGATGGACGGTTCAATGCCCAGCTTCACGATCTTACTGGCAATGGCTTTACGTTCGTCCTTGGTTAGGGCATTATAAATAGCATCGAACGTTACGGAAGCAGCCCAGTTGTTGTGGCTGGTTCCCAATCCGGCATTCCAGCGTGGGCTACGGTCGTCCATACCATCCCAGAAAGGGCGACTGACTAACTCATTGAGCAATGTTTTAGCCCGATCAGCATAGCGACTATCACCAGTCATAGTGTATGCCAGTGCCAGTTGTTCCATATTACCCCCTTTAGGCTCCGCCAGCCATGTATCGCACCGCTGCCGGATGGCGTTCCAGCGATTGGCCAGCAACGTATCGGTTTTGATCCGCTCTTTCAGCCGTTCGGTTCGTTGCGGGGTATAGAACAGATATGGATGGGCTTTCTGGGCCTGGGCGGCATTCACGCCAAAAAGCAGGGCAAGCAGACTAATGATTAAGGCTTTCATAATTCGAGGTAAAAGGACTGTTCGACTGGGGTAGCCGATTGTATTTTCTGCCCCACACAGGTGCCGTATTGCCAGGCAACAACGGTTATTTTCATGGGCATTTTGCTCCGGGGTGGAATGGCCGTAAACACCAATCGATTCTGGTCAATCACCGCCGGACCTTCTTTTACGTAATAGTATACCGGCAACCGGGCATCCGAAACGGCCTGTAACGGAATGGCTTTTACCACTACCTTCTGATTCGGGATAGTCGGGAATGTAATGGTTTGCGGCTGACCCTCCCGGTTGGCGATGGGAAAGCGCATAGCAGCCTGCTGGACAATACTTTTATACGTTTGGTCGCCATCGTTCGATGCCAGCAGCCAGATGTCGTTTGAACGTTTGGGATTCGCAAAACCCATGCGGTAAAAGCTGATCTGAAACGTCGTATCGTTCAGTTTTCGAACAGGACCGCAAATTCGGTCGATGGTGATGCGTGTGCGAGCGTGTTCGGGAGTCGGTTGTATGCGTGAGGTATCCGTAAACAAACTCTTCAGATGAAATGTAATACCGTCGGCATCAGGCCAAAACGGCAGTTGATAGTTGGCATGTGCTTTTGTGGGCTTCAGCAACTGACCATTTTGCATAAATCCCAGCTGTTGCAGTTTTTTACCTCGGGATTTACCGTAAATAGCTTCAGTAGCCTCGGCCATTTCCTTATCGAAACACCAGCTTGCTACGCGTTTATCGCCTTTGTAAACCGCATACGGAGCGGGTTTTGCCGTGGGTAAACTGTCGCGTCGCCAGCGGTCCATCAGCCAGCCTTGCCGGGGATCAATCGGTTTCAGCACAACGGTATCCTGCTGGCCCGACGTTTTGGGTAATCGGTAGTTAGCCGCCTTTTCGAGATAGAGCGCCAGAAACCGAACCATAGTATCGGAATTATCGAAATGGCCCCGACCCGCATCGGCCAGCAGGCTAAACGGGGTAGCTGGGTGGTTAGCCACATAAGCAAAAGCTGGGGTGAGTCGGTCTTCCCACCACTCGTATTCGCCCATGACCATCAGGCCCGGTACACCATCGATGGTTCGTCCGGCCCAGTCGGGATTTGGTCGCCCGCTACCCGTCAGATTGGTTTGGGGCGCATCACCATGAATGGACAGGATAGCCAGGGTTCGGCCGGGATTCCAGGCGGCAAAATTCCACGGATAGCTAGCCAGTGCCGAATGCCCAAGCGGAACAACCGGAGCAATCTTTAGTTCGGTATAGCCCGATACCTCGGCCAGTCGGGTCATCATATCGGTAAATTCGATGCCAGCCCCTTTCGATGAGCGAGTCGGATTCCAGTCGAAGGTCTGGTTGAACATAGGCGTTACCCACACGATAGCAAAGCCTAGTCTGATCATGGTTTTCCGAAAGTCGGGATGCTCAAAAATGCCTTCTTCGAGCATATTGTGCTGCCCGACCACGACACCCCGTACGTATTGGCACTTGTCGGGAATCCACAAAAAAGCCTGCGGATGATCGTTCGTTTCCGACGACGTTACTGATTGAACCGGAACCGACCATTGCCATACCTGCGCCCATGCGGAGCCGTGCAGGCACAGGATAATCCCAAAAACAACCGTTAATACATTCCTGACAATCATACGTCGCAATTAGCTGACCTTTCCGCAGGCATGTCCAACGACTCACGCTGGATCATTCTTCGTCGGGAAGCTCTCTGCCAGGAAATAGACAGGTCGAATGGACTGATACCCTTGTCTGGGCCGATATTGACGAAAATAAGAGCCTGTTTAAATTTTTGTAGGACAGGCATTTTTGTCATTGCGACGCAGGAGCAATCTTCGGAGCAGTCTCTTTTTAAGAGTCCCGAAGATTGCTCCTGCGTCGCAATGACAAAAAAATATGCTTACTACAGGCTCCTTTTAGGAAATTCAAACAGGTTCTAAGATCAGTTGATTTCGTCGATGATGATTGCCTGCCCACCTTTGGCCTTCAGACTGACCGGAAGCGTATCGCCCTGTTTCACTGCAACGACTCGTTTCTGAATACCGCCCGTTTGGTCATCTTCGTACAGGGTTGCCTGATAGGATTTGCCCGGTGCAAGAAACAGGAGCGGCAGTGATCCCGTCCAGTCCGATAAGCCAGCCGCCGAACCGATGTACCACGTTTTACCCCGCCGACGTGCTACGCTGATATGTTTACCGATTTCGCCGGTCAGGTAATGGCTTTCATTCCAGACGGTAGGCACTCGCCTGAAAAATTCGATTTCGCCCTCATCGTTGTAGTCGGTGGGGTTGCCATACCAGAAAATCGCCTGTAAAGGGCTGAAATACACAACCGACAGCGCCAGTTGCTGACCTTTGCTGACCTGTAACTTGGTCTTCAGGAGGTTGTCGCTAAAGTAGCGGTTGGTATTGGGGTAACAGAACGTATAATCAGCGGCCCCGGCCAGAAAGCGGGTGAACGGCAACACGGTATTATGGAATGCATCGGGGTTGTTTTCGTTGCCACGAATGCCTTCCTGGGTCAGCAGATTGGGAAATGTTCGACTCAGGCCGGTCGGCTTATAGTTGTCGTGAATATCCAGAATGAAGCCATAATCGTAGACCTTTTTGATCGCTCCGGCCAGCCACGTGATACCTTCCTGGGTTAGCCCGTCCACAAACCCGAATTTCAGCCCGGCAATACCCCATTTTTTGTACAAAGGCAAAATATCATCCAGCCTGGCCCGTAGCCCAACCCGGTTCACGTACAGGATGACTCCTATGCCTTTTTCCTTTCCATACTGAATCACTTTAGGCATGTCGATAGCCGGAATCACCTGCGTCGGGTCGGATGTGGTGCGGAACTCGGACCCGTACCAACCCGCATCGAACATAATGTATTGAAAATCGTGTTTGGCGGCAAAGTCAATACAATTTAGCCCACCCTGTGTAGTCAGTGATGAGCGGATTAGCTTACCCGGTTTAATCCAGCCCGGAATGGCCTGGGCCGTCGGCGGGCAGAGCCGCAGAGGAAGGTCACTGAATGCATGTAAACCGATGGCCAGGGGGTTCGAAAGCCCGCCGTTGTTTTAACGGAGTCCTTTTCGAAGGCAACCGCCAATGAATTAGCGACTGTCCCTTTCGTCAGAACGGGTTTTGTATAGTTCGGGTTGTCGGCTTCACCAATCGACAGAAAGAGTCGTCCGTTGGTCAATGTGGCCGGGAAATCGCAGGTTTTTTGCAGCTCACCAATGGTCGTTGGCGTAAATACCGACTCTTCGTTATACTGATAGATGGTGTAGTTGTCCGTCAGCGCAAAGGTGGTTTGTTCGGCCCGAATCAGCCCGGTTTCGCTATCTTTCTGTTTCGGTAACCCATACCGAAACGCTACGCTCCCGTCGAACACACGAGCAACGACCTGAAACAAAACGGTTCCTGACTGACAATCGAGAGTCAACTCGTTATACGTATTCGTAATGACATCGTTTTCACCCAGCGGCCACGGTATCTGTTCGTTGTGGGCACGTTGCCCTGATTTCTTAACCACAACCTGTTGCCCGGCAGCCGTTGTGTTTAATTGGAAGCCAAGCGCCGACCAGTTCAGTACAGGTTCACCGGCAAACAGAATCCGGTAAGTGAGCACCTTCTGATCATTAACGGATACCTCTATACGCGTCTTTCCGTCGGGCGAACTGGCATGATACGTTGTAGGTTTCGGAACTGCCGTTGCTAACGAAGTAGCTAACAGGACAATCCATACGATCTGATAAATCTTCGCAGTCATTCTACATTCAACGTTGATAGAACACGGATTTCTATGATAGTATGATTTATACAGATTAAAATCACAATGATCATAAAAATCCGTGTTCTATTTAAGGCAAATTTTAGTAAATAGATACTTACCAGCCTGGATTTTGAGTTAGCTGCGGATTCAACTGGATCTGCTGTGTAGGAATCGGAAGAAGGTAGTTCTTATCGCTAAACGAGCGGCTTCCATCAACAATCAGGTTACCATCGGCATCTTTGGCGGTTGAGGCTTGTGAAGGCCATAGTGACTGGTATTCGGTGCCCGTCCATTTGATACCAACCAGTGGTTGCTTCATTACGTCTGCAGCGGCCCAGCGTTTGATATCATCTACCCGGAATCCTTCATAAAACAATTCCACATTACGTTCTCTACGGATTTCGGTACGCATATCCAGTCCATTGGCCTGTACAAGAGCATTGCTAAGTTTGGGCATCGATTTATTGACCCGCAGTCGAACCAAATTCAGTGATTTGTCCAGGTCGGCATCGCTAATCGTTCCATTTCGTTCGAATACAGCCTCGGCATAGTTCAGCAGCACTTCGGCATACCGGATCACCGGATAGTCGTAGCCTTCTTCGTTATCGGCTACAGCCCGTTCCGAAATCCATTTCTGGTTGGCATAACCACTGAGACTATTGGCATAAGGTTTGAACGGCGATGCATTGGCGGTTGCCCGATCGGCCGCTCCGCCTGTCCAGTCGACGCGTGGGTTGTTGATTCCGAACCAATAGTAGCCATTGGCTTGCTTCAATGTATACTGCATTCGGTTATCACGATTCTGGAATTCCGAATTCATGGTCGTATAGCCTTTAAAAAGCGCGGATTTTTCGATAGGTAATCCATCTTTACCCAGAAATTGATTGGCGAAATTTTTGGTTGGATTCGCATTATTAGCCTGCCGAGACACATTCTGGCGAATTTGGCGAAGTGTCCAGTCGTAGCGATTAGCCAGAATGTATTCGTTGTTCGCACTTTTGGTCAGGTTGGCCGGATTTGATTTCTGATTTTCAAGAATAAACAGGTATTTCTGCGCCGAATCGCCTAAGGCCGCTGGAGCAAATAGTTGGTACTGGCCACCCGTAATGACGGTCCCGCTGGCGGTAACGGATACATCGAGGAGCGTATTGGCGCGGGCTGTGTTGTTGCGGAACTTTTGCCAGGTGCCTTCGTATAGCGCGACTCGTCCCAGAAATGCCTGGGCCGATTCTTTGTTGATCCTTCCCTGCTCCGTAGATGCATTCTGGGCTGTTTTGGCCGGTAAAGCTGTAATTGCTTCGTTTAAATCCTTAATGATAAAGTCAACCAGTTCGTCCCGTGTATTGCGGGGAGCCTGTAGCTCGGGTGAGGTTGTACCCAGTGCTTTACTGATGATGGGTACACCGCCAAAAATCTGCAACAGATCGAAATACACGTACGCCCTGAAAAACTTGGCTTCAGCTACATATTTGGCAATGTCGGCCTGATTGCCATAGGTTGCGGCTTTGTCGAGCAAATAATTGATGGTACGGATCTTACTGTAGTTATTGTTGTAGTTAGCGTCGGTTGTCGGTACTGTATTCAGCCCACGACTGTAGGCATTCTGTCCCGCTATAAAGTCACTTTTGATGTCGGAATGGTAGTTTTGAGTAGAGCCATTGGCATCGTAAAGCACATCGATAAACGAGCGTTCGTAGGTGTAAAACTGGTTGGCCGCCAGCATAAAATCGTTGGGCGTTTGCCAATAGGCCGCATCTGAGAGCTGGTCGAGCGGGTCCAGATCCAGGGCCTTGTTACAGCTGTTCTGGGTTAGGGTCAACGTACCGCCAGCAAATACAGATATAGTTTTCGAAAGGATTTCATTGGGGAAAGAAATTTTTAGCTTTCGGCCAACCGGGGAGCAGACGTTTTATAGCTCCGATCGGCTGAAAACAAGTTCATTAAAAGGTCAGGTTTACGCCCAGCGTGTGCAGCCGGAAGAATGGGTAGCGCGTGAACGTTGTTTCGCTGTTGGCACGCCCTACATTACGTGTTGCTTCAGGGTCCCAGCCATCACGAATGTGGCTGATTTCCCAGAGGTCGTTCCCCGAATAATACACCCGAAGTCGATCTACCTTAATCTTCTTGGTAATGCTCACCGGCAAGGTATAGCCAACGACCAGGTTTTTTAACCGCACATAGGCACCGTTTTCAACCGACCAGTCCGAAATCTGATAGTTGTAGTTATTATACGATGTTGCGTTCTGGCCTGTCGACAGAATGGGATAGTAGGCATCTGTATTGGTCGGTGTCCAGGTTTTGCCTACCCAGAAGTCGGTTTGTCCCTGGAAAATCGAACCGAATGGTACCCGCCAGTTCCCTTCGCGGAAGATCGTGCGTTTACCTACGCCCTGAAATACCGCCTGAAAATCAAAGCCTTTCCAGTCGGCGCCCAGGTTCAGTGCGAAACTGTAGCGCGGATCATCCCGGCCCAGGTATTTCAAATCGCCCGGTACGGTTAACTTCCCATCGCCATTCAGATCTTTGAAGCTGTTATCGCCAATGCGAACACCGGGCAGAGTCGATGTGGTCAGAGGCATGCTAATATTATTGCCGGGAGCCAGCGCACGGGCTGCAGCTAGTTGTTCGGCGGTTTGGATACGCCCCGCATATTCAAGCCCGAAGTACGAGCCGAGGGCATAGCCTTCGACGGCTCCGTTGAAGCCCTGGTTAACGACGTTGGCTCCTCCGTAGTTGAGCAAAATGTTCTGGTTGTCGGTCAGGCTCCCACCAATGCGATAGCCAAACTCGCCAATCCGGTCGTTCCATTGCAACGACCCTTCCCAGCCCCAGGTTTTCAGGAGACCAATATTGGCTGTTGGTGCGCTGGCGCCCAATACGGCCGGAAAAGTCTGTGGCAGCAGCATGTTCCGGTTATATTTAACGAAATAATCGAAGCTACCTGATAGACGGCGATTCAATACGGAAAAGTCAAGCCCGAAGTTGGTCGTTTCGACCCGTTCCCAGGTACGGTTCAAGCTGACTAGGGTCGACGTTGGCGATACCGTTACTACCGGGCTGGCGCCAATGATGGGAAAACCGGCACTGGTTGCGCCCCCTGTGGCAGCTACGTTTAGTAACTGGACATAATCATACAGATTGATACCACTCTGATTGCCCACTGTTCCATAGGATGCCCGCAGTTTCAGATCGTTCAAAAAGGTAAGCTCTTTCATGAAACCTTCCTGCGAAATACGCCAGCCACCGGATAAACCATAGAAGAATTGCCAGCGGTTTGAGGCATCGAATTTGGAGGAGCCATCGTAGCGTGCATTCACTTCGAGTAGGTACTTCTGTTGGTAAGCGTAATTGAAACGCCCGAAATACGACCCGATGGCGTAGTGATTCTGTACTTCGGTTACGCTCTTCGTCGTTGCGTCCCCAATGCCCAGGTTGAGTGAAGGCACATTATCATTAGCGATATAACTTGTACGAGCCTGATATTGATTGGCTTCGTCGCGCTCGTAGTTGGTGCCGACGGTCACGCTGATGTCATGATCCTGCCCAAAGGTTCTGGCATAATTCAGGTAGGCATTGAGCGTAGCATAGGCGTCTTTATTCAGTCGGCGCAGATAGTAGGAATTTTGTCGGGTTGGGTTGTCTGCAGCCTGAAGGGTACCCAGGTAGTTGTACCAGGGGATAACCTTTTGCTGTTCTTTGATATCGGTAGCCGTCCAGTTATAGCCCGCCTGTGCAACCAGGCTCAGATTCTTGCTTAATTGGTAGCTAAGCCGGAAATTGGTAAATACCCGGTTGTTGTACTCCTTATTCTCGCCACCTAGCTCGGCCTGCCAGTTTGGGCTGTATTGCGTTCCCCAGGCATACGGTTTGCCATCGATGGTCGATACCGGAAGGCCCGGTTGCTGGTACTGCCCCATCACATTGCCAATCAGGGTCGGTTGGATAATGTCATTCTTTTCAAGCGAGATGTTCGATTCGAGTTTCAGCTTATTCGTAAACTGGTAATCGTGCGTCAGGCGGATGTTGTAGCGGCTATTGGAGTTCTTTCCCCACTGAAGCAGGCTGCCATCGTTCAGATAACCCAATGATACCCGGTAGCCCGCCCGGTCGCTCCGGCCCGAAATGCTTAAATTATGCTGGGTTGAGGTAGCATTGCCCCACAGCACATCGACCCAGTTGGTGTTAAAGAACGTCTGGTCTTTTACGTCGCCAAAGCCTGGGTTCAGTGGGTTGTTGGCTGGCGACACGGTTCCTCCGTTTGTATAGTCGATATAGCCCGAAGCAGGCGGGTTTAGCATCAGTTGCCCAAATTTATACCACAGAAACGACGTAGGGGCCACGCCATAATAATCGTTGGTTGTCCCATCGACCAGCCCCTGGCCAAACTGCTGCACATTGATCAGATGCGGTTGTAAGCCAGGTACTTTCTGCGAAACGGACCCGTCGTACTGAATGGTTGTTTTGCCTGATTTCGCTCGTTTGGTCGTTACCAGTACAACGCCCCCCGCAGCCCTTGCGCCATAGATAGCGGCTGAAGCATCTTTCAGAAACGACATATTCTCAATATCGTTTGGGTTGATCGAGTTGAGGGCGGCCTGACTACTTACGGCGACGCCATCGATAAGAATCAGCGGTTCGGTACTGTTGGTCGAGGTTGCTCCCCGAATCTGAAAGTTCCAGCTTGCCCGCCCTGGAGCAGCCGATGCACGGGTAACGATTACGCCCGGTACCTGCCCCTGCAACGCCGAAAGTGGGTTATCGACAACCCCTCTGTCCTGAAATACCTTGTTATCAATCGTTGCAATGGAGCCGCTCAGGGTAGCCCGTTTCTGCGAACCATAGCCCACAACTACTACTTCATCCAGACCACGGGCTTCGCCTTTGAGCTGAACATTCAGTGATGTTAGTTTCCCTACAACGATCTCCTGTCGTTCGTAGCCGACGAAAGAGAAAACCAGAATGGCTGATTCGTTCGGCACCGCTATTGTATATTTTCCGTTGGCATCGGTAGTTGTACCGCGCGTCGTGTTTTTGATGGCTACCGTTACGCCGGGTAATGGACTATTCTTTTCGTCCGAAACCGTCCCCGAAACCGTCTGGTCGGCGGGGGCAATAGCTATTCTTGTTTCTTTATCAGGTAATACTGGTTCGGACTGACTGTTACCTCGGTCTGTATTTTTCAGGATGATTTGGGAGCCGACTACTTCGTAAGTAACATGCAATGGTGTTAAAAGAGCATTCAACACGTCTGAAAGTGGTTGACTCTGCACCGAAAGGTTCACTTTTCGATCGGACCGGATTACCTGTGGGCTGTAGATGAACCGCACAGAAGCTAGTTTGCCAATCTGTTTGATGGCCTGTTCGACTCGTTGATTTTCAATGGTGACAGAGATGGGCCGATTCAGTACTTCCTGGCCTTTCCCATCGAGGGCCAGTACCAGGCTGGAACACCAGACCAGGATAAAGACCTGATAGAACGCTATTCGCATGATTTTTTGAAAAATCAGTCGTGGTTTTGTATTGGTTCGCATAGATATATGGAAAGATACTCGTTTACGTTTGGCACAAAAAATCCCCTTACCCAGGCAAGGTCTGGATCATCATCAGGGTATTGACTGGTATAATGCAGGGGTAATTCCGTTTGGGCACCGATGGCCTTACGGCTTTGAAGAGTGGGCTACCTGATTTGTAGCGACAGGGTGAGTAGGTTCATACGAATCGTGTAGGTTTAGATTGGTAAACTATATGTTGGCAACGTTGACTGGCTCAGCGGCAGCCTTTGCTGTAAACAACCACTTGAGCATCAATGACTTCGTATCGGGATTCGGTGGCTCGGCAAATCAGATCCAGTTTCTCAAACAGTGATTCTGGGCCAAATTCAGCGGTCAGCTCGCAACCCGCCAATAGATCGGCATCGTAATTAATGACAATGCCATAGGCGGCTTCCAACTTCTTAAACACCGTTACGACGGGCGTGTGGTCAAATACCAGGGTCTGGGGTTGCCCCGTTGATGTGGCAATGGGTTCGGGCATAGCTACCAACGAACGCTCCATCCGCCGATCTATCTCCTGAAACGTCACCTGCTGATTGGGCGTCAGAATAAGGGCGGGTTCACTATCGCTCATATCCCCCAGTTTCCCGGTGGCTGGTGTTTTAAAAACCGAAACCTTCCCCGTTCGAACGATCACTTTGGCTTCCTTATCATTCGGATAAGCGCGTACGGTGAAGCTAGTTCCAAGCACTTTCGTGATTAGCTGGTCGGTGTAGACCATAAAGGGTTGCTTGGGCCGACGGACGATGTCAAAAAAAGCTTCGCCAACCAGAAAAACCTCCCGTTGCTGCACCGTAAATGAGCGGGGAAAACGGATCTGGCTTCCCCGATACAGGGTAACTTTACTTCCATCGGGCAATCGAACCAATTGACTGGCGTTGGTTGTATTCCGAACTTCCTGTAGTGTACCTGTCTTTTGCTCAATCGTCTGCTGATAGCTAGCGAGTGGTGTGCTGGGCATACGCCAGTACCAAAAAGCACCTGCTCCTAATCCTACCAGCGTGATAACAGCGGCTATTCGTAGCCAGCTCCAGAACCGACCGGGTACTGGCTGCTCTTCAGGCATTGGGTCGGATTGCTCTAAATCCTGCGCTTTCTGCCGATTCATGCGGATACGGGCCACCTCGGTACTTAGCTCTTCGTCCGACAATTCGTCCTGAGCCTGCTGCATCTGACTGACAAATTGCCGGGCAGATAGTACTAGGTCGACTTTATCAGGATTCTCCTGAAGCCACTTGCTCCAGAAAGCCTGTTCAGTCGGTGAGTTCGTAAGTACCCACTGGCGAAACCGACTATCCAGCACAAAGTCATCGAACGTATAATGTATATAATCAGGCATAGGTGCGGCCGGCAATTCCCCGTTTGCAAGGAAGTAGACCACCTACCTCTGGTCATACTCTTTTTTATATGAATTTTCCTGAAATTTTTTGCCTGTTCGTTTGATACGATACCCTTGAAGGCCAAACCAACAAAAACGGCCCTCCCGACAAGGTATGCAGGAGGGCCGTTCATCTATGAAGAATGGTTTTTAGGAGAAAATACGGAGGGGTAGCGAATTTCGGAGTTGGGACATGGCCCGGTAAAGAAAATTGGCAACGGTCTGTTTTTCAACCTCCATCACCTGGGCAATATCATCATTGGAAAGTCCCTCATAAAATTTCAGGAACACCACTTCCTGTTGTCGCTTGGGCAATTGAGCGACGGCCTGCCGTAAATTTTGCTCAGTACTAATCTGCGTTTCTTCGGCAACCCAGCTCGCTTCGATGGTTAATTCATCGATGCTATGCATATCGAGGTCGGTGTCATCCTCTACGGCAATAGTCCAACCGCGTTCCCGACGAAGTTTTCGCAGCAGGTTGTTGCGCAAAGCCTTGATCAGGTAGATAGTAACGTAAGGCGTATCGACAATGGCTTTCCGACGATTCCACAATTCGAGGAATAAGTCCTGAACACAATCCTTAATCAGGTCCCGGTCTTTCGTGAATCGGGTAGCGTAGTTGAATAGTACACGATACCTGGCTTCCACCAATTGATCGAAAGCTTTCTCATCATCCGCCCGAAACCGAGTCCAGAGCTGCGCCATGCGCTGTTCGTCTACAGGAATTGAAACGGAGTTCGCCATAATAAATGCGTAGCGGTTAAAAACGTTGTGTCGTACATATTCATTTTAAGCTAATGACAAGCAAAAGCCGCCTACTTAATCGTACTGTTTAAAATGAAATGTACTGGTAAAGTACAATTTCTGGGTTAGGCCTGTAGCGGTAAAGAGCCGCTTAGGCAAATGGGTCAGTACTGCCTTTCCTGAATATATTCTACTAAAGTACTGTATAAGTACAAGATGTCAAGGGGTATATTGCATTTTAAAAAGCTGTAAGTGGCTATTATTCTATGCAAACGCTTGCGGAAACGTTTGTATTCTGGATTAAAGCGTAGAAAGATTAAATTTTTCCATGTAAATTTCTGTGGATAAATCGTTCCAGGCGTATCATTGTTTCTGGCTTTAAAGCAGGAGGTTATTAGATAAGTCCTAAAATTGATGGGCGGATGCGTAGATTCTTCAATGGTGTCATGCTTGTGTTGAGGCATCATTAATTCACGCAGATACCTTAATTTAGAAGGCACCCGTACTCTTTATTTTTTATAGAGATTAAATGGTGGGCAGGGAAAGTCGTTGGCATCACAGTATTGAGAAATTGTTTTTCCGGCGGCAACTTCCGTGAGACAGTAGTCAAATAGCGCGTTTAAAACCCGCTCCAGATTAGCCATGCCGGCATTGCGTCGGGCTCTGTCGTGAGCATTTGCCTGTATGCTTTTCGTTTCGTTTTCCCTGATGTAGCTCTTTTGGAAGTCGCAGTAGTCGCGGGTTAGCCTGGTTGTGTCGGTCCAGACGGAGTCAGAAAAGTTACCCATTGCTATACGTTTATCGCTGTATACAGGTGTATGGATAGCCAGCGTGTAGGCTTTTGCATAGGTTTGTGGCTTTTCCAGCAAGGACTGGGCCTTTAAGCCGGACATATATACCGTAAAAATCAGTACGAACGAGAAGCGTTTCATAGTACCCTGGATGTCGAAATAAATATACCTCATCTGGGTAATAACGCAGTCCTTAAACACGAAAAGCGAAGAAGGAAAACAATTGTCGAGGAAAACAGGCACTCCGACTGATGGGCTCTTTCGATATGAATTACCACTGGTAGGAGGTAGCGCGGTATCGGGTGGAATTGTGTCGATACGAGCGGCTTTGTGTAAGTCCGCACTTACCAAAAGTAGGTTAGGCTTAACCGCGCAAAAAAGGGCGTACCGGGCGTAAAGTGTATTTCTTCGACCGGAGTTGCTTCTCCTTTCAGCCGACTCTCCGTAGCAAACTGGGTTTCTTTCCAGCGCGTGTTGAATAGATTCTGCACCGACAGGCCAAGGGTATACTGCCGACGGGCGTAGTTCAGTTGCATATCGGTTACGAAATAGCCTTTGGCTACAATGCTATTGTCTTCATTAGCTGGTCGGTCGGCCATGTAGCGGTAGCGTAGGGAGCCGCTGAGGCCATACGCTGTTTGTAGGGACAAGCCTCCTGTGGAGGTAAATACCGGAGCCAGCGGAAGATAGTTTTGGCCTGCTTCTGCATCCAGTGAGCGAGGGGTGGCTGTGTTCAGGTCAATATCCGCAAACAGGCTTTTGGTAAGCTGATACCGGGCCGACAGATCGATTCCCTGGCGACGGGAGCGCCCACTAGGTTCGACTACGCCCTCATCGCCTACATATATAAACTCCTGCTTCAGGTACAGATACCAGGCGGCTGCATTGATAAACAATTTAGGAATTGGTTTAAAGATAATTCCCAGGTCGGCCCCGTAGGCACCAGGTAAAATCTCCCGCCCATTCTGGGCCGTAACAACGCGGGCATCGTTGGAGTGAAAGCCCTTACCGCTGTTTAAGTAAAGCTGAAAATGCGGATTGACGGTGTAATAGAAGTTCAGTTTGGGCGATACAATGGCCTGCGATGTGCGTCGGGTTAATGCGGGATTGGTCAGTAGATCGGTGTATTGTGAACGGAAATAATCGACCCGAACGCCCGCGTTGATACTGAAGCGACTCGACACCTGAATGACTTCATCGGCATAGAGGGCTGCGTTGATTTCGTTGACGTTTCCATACTGAATCTGATTCAGGGTCTCTACCCGGTTTTTAGTATGTGATAATTCCGTATCATGGGTAATATCCTGTCGATACTGAGTGCCGAAAGTCGTGGTCCAATGCGTTTGGCCAATGGAAGTTTGCGTGGCATAGCTGCCGTTGTAGCCGAAGAGGTTCCGGTGTTCTTTCTGGCGAATCTGATCGCCGTTAAGGCTGTCGTTGAGGAAGAACGTGAAGTTGGAATACAGCTCGAAGTTATAGTTGCTGTAGTAGAACTGGTTTTTGATCGTATGATTTTTGGGCGTTACGGTGATCAGTTGGGCGTTCAGATTCGAACGACTGGTCTCGCCACCTTCGGTCGGATCGATGGAGCCGAACCAGCCGATCAAGCCCGATTCAACGGCCCGGTCGGGTATCTGGCCCGAGTGATTCCATTTACTCCAGAAGGTAGAGGCTGTCAGGGTCAGATTGGTGTTGGGCGCAATGTGGCTGTGGTATTTGCCTACTACATTCACCCGCTTGAAATGCTGCGGATTATCGAAGTAGGAGTTGGAATAGGAGTATTCAGACGCCAGGAAAGCGGACTGATTGTTGGCTTTGCCTTTCTGTCCTAACAGATCGATGCCTGCCACGGCCCGATAGGTATCATATTGCCCCGCTTCCAGCTTGGCAAACGAGCGATCCAGCGTGGTACGGGTTCGGAAATCAGCCCAGCCTGCCGTTGCCAGATTGCCTTTATCACTCGTGTAAGGCCCTTTTTTGAAATCGACCCCTTCAACCAGTTCAGGAATCACAAAATGCAGATCGGCGTAACCTTGCCCATGCGCATGCGACACCATATTAACCGGCATCCCATCGACCGTCAGCCGAATATCGGTACCGTGATCCAGATCGAAACCCCGCAGAAAGATTTGCTCAGCCTTACCACCACCTGCATGCTGCCCAATAAACAGGCCAGGCACCAGCCGCAGAATTTCCTGAGAGTTCGTAATAGGCCGCAGGCGAATGTCCAGACTGCTAATCAGTTGCTGGGTATTAGCCTTCAGGGCCGACACCGTTACTGAACTCAAATTTACCGGGGCTACCGTCAATGCCGTCTGAACGTGCGTTGTCTGGTCGTCTGTAATGGTAATGTCTTGGGTAACTGTTCCATACCCAATGTGCGAGAACTCAACTTTGTAAGGTGATTCTACCAGACCATCGAAGCGATAACGGCCCAGTTCATCGGTCAGCGTGGCTTTACCCAGACCTATCAATTGTACCGTAACATCCCGTAGGGGTAAATGAGTATTGCCATCAAACACGACACCCGTAAGCGTACCCAGGTGGGCATAGGCGGTCTGGAACGTCAGCAATCCGATAACAAGTGTCGTGAGTAGGTTTTTCGCCATTTCTTCATAAGGCTTCACGCTGTTGGCAACGGCTTTGCTAGTCTCATCCGCCAGGTTAGGTAAAGCGATAGCAAAGCTAATACGATAAGGCCATAGGGAGCATAACGGGCGAAGACTTCAATCCCTTTTGTTAACAGATTAGGCTGGCCTGATACCCGCTCGGTAAGCCAGGCGAGGGCGGCAATACCTGCCAGAAAAGCGCCTGACAGCCTGGCGAGGGTATAGGCGGTTGTACGACTCAGGAGCATCAGCCAGGGAATGACTACCAGGATGATGGCCAACTGCATTAGTTCAATACCCAGATTGAAGCCCAGAATGCTCAGCGCCATCGGACCGGCATCGAGTTGTAGGTTCGCCAATGTACTGGCAAAGGCCAGCCCATGGACCAGACCAAACCCAGCCGCTACCCAGGCTTCACGACCGGGAAAAACAGGTCGGACAGCGTGAATAGCCGATACCAGAATCGATACGGCAATCAGAATTTCAACGGGTTGAGATGGTAACCGAACCCAGCCAATTGAGCCTAACAGTAAGGTGATGGAATGACCGATGGTAAACGCGGTTACAATCAGCAGCAACCGTTTCAGGCTGTAGCGAACTCCACCAAATTGCCCCCAACGTTGCCTGTCTACCAGCAGTGGCGCAGGTAGGAGCAGAACGAGTAAAAACAATAAATGGTCGGTGCCTTCGGCAATGTGCTGGTTGCCTAGTTTAATCATAGCCATAAAGCCCGTCCAGACGCTGCCCGACGCCAAATTGACCGGGAGCGGCAGTATGCGGTTATTCACAATGTCCAGACTGATTTCGCCCACCTGAACGGGGTTCGTTTCGGCCAGTTGCCCACGTTCCCAGTCCTGACGGACCGACACCAGAATTTTGTGGGTCATTACCTGATGCAGCACCACATCGTAATGAAACATAAACTGCCGCACATCGCTTCCTGCCGGAGGAATCAGCTGTACCTGCGCTGTTAGTTCGCGGTACACGCCGGTAATTGGATTCTGACTTTCGTGAGCGGTTAGCTCCCCAATCGATACCGTCCAGAAGCGCCCATCGGGGCTTTGTGGACGAATGTGCGTTTTGAGGTAGTCCCGTAGTTGAGGCCCCAGCCGTTCCACCAGCCCTTCTGACGAATCGTTGACAGCATGCCCCCAGGCGGATTGTAGCTCGACCAGTGGAATCTGTAGTTCAGCATCGATGCGGTTTGCGTGGACATTGAGCAATACCACCGAGTTCGGCATAGGGTGGGCATTGGCCGGGCGGGAATACCCAAGGGCTGTTATGATCAGGATAATGCTCATCAGCCATCTGGATAGATGGTTGATGAGACGGCCTGATGTAGTTCGTGGCAAAAGCTTTATAGTCATAATAGTATGGTGCACTTCATTCGCCAATCGACGAAATAAATGGCTGAATTCGGAACGCTCGTCTTATCAGTAAGCTTAGTTGCCGCCGTAATCACCCGAATGATCACGCCATACGGAGTGGGAGTGGGGCGTATT
>Ga0209933_1001316_pt1 | contig 24766 bp, 17 predicted proteins | sample ThiBiot_300_biof_FD_183944 | JGI IMG/M metagenome (GOLD analysis project Ga0209933, IMG submission 183944) | Wastewater bioreactor microbial communities from Cape Town, South Africa - Thiocy_cont_300_biof (SPAdes) | ecosystem: Engineered > Bioremediation > Thiocyanate > Unclassified | place...
ATGACAATCCAGGAGTTTGGGAATTCTTCTGTTGCTACGGTTCCGACTTTGTTTGATCTTATCAGAAAAGGTAAAATGGAAGGTCAGCAATTCACACCGGGTTCTCATATCTTGTTTACGTCTGTAGGAGCCGGCATGAATATCAATTGTGTGGTTTACAAATTTCCGGAAGGGAAAATTTAAATTACAATAAAGTAAATCTATATTTTAAACGTCAATAACAAAAAAGGAATAGTTTTTATTCCTTTTGTTTTTTTATAATATTATGCAAAAGACCATCTTATTTCTTCTCGGTATATTTTTACTTCTGGAAATTTATGTTTATCAGGCTTTTAAAACACTTTATTCTAATCAGAATGCAAGATTAATCTATTGGATCCCAACGATTCTGGTTTATGCTTTTTTGTTTTACTCGGTTCTCACTTTTGACAGAGCTTCGCACAAGTATCTCAATCTTCAGATTGTATTTTCTGTGATTTTGATTTTTGTATTACCAAAGCTCTTGGTAGCTATATTTCTTTTGATCGAAGATTTAATGAGACTACTGAATTTCGGTTACAATTATGTCGCAACAGAGAATCACGGTTATCCGTCAAGACGAAAATTCATAAGTTTGGTTGGACTTGGTTCAGGAGCTATTTTGGCGGGAATTATTTTGGATGGAATTATCTTCGGAAAATACCGCCATAGAGCAAGAGTAGTAAGGCTTAAACTGAAGAATCTTCCGGCAAGTTTCAAAGGTTATAAAATCGTTCAGATTTCTGATGTGCATAGCGGCAGTTTTCAGAATCCAAAGCATCTGCAACACGCCATTGATTTGATTAATGAGCAGAATGCAGATTTGGTACTCTTTACTGGTGATATGGTGAATAATTATGCGGATGAGTTTGTCCCGTTTATCGATTTGTTTTCCCAGATCAAAGGAAAGGATGGTAAGTTTGCAGTTCTCGGAAACCACGATTATGGCGAATATGGAGTTTGGAAAAACATTGACGATAGAAAAAATAATATTCCTAAACTTATCGAAAATGAGAAAAAAGCTGGTTTCGAAATGCTAAGAAATGAACATCGGATAATTGAAAGGAATGGTGAAAAATTATATATTCTTGGGGTCGAAAACTGGGGGATTCCACCGTTTCCACAATTTGGAGATCTGGATAAGGCTTCGGAAAATGTGCCTACAGATGCAGTTAAAATCCTGATGTCACACGATCCTTCCCATTTTGATGCGGTAGTTAAAAAGCATCCTAAAAACATCCAGTTGACACTTTCCGGGCATACACACGGGATGCAGTTCGGGATTGACTTGAAAAACTTCAAATGGTCACCTGTGAAATATAAATACCCGAAATGGGCAGATCTATATGGGAGTGAAGGCAAATATCTATATGTTAACCGGGGTTTCGGGGTAATTGGTTATCCCGGTAGAGTAGGAGTGTTGCCGGAGATTACTGTTTTTGAATTGAGTTAATTTATCAATTCTCTTTTTAATAATAAAAAAGCCTGTTTATCAATACAACGATAACAGGCTTTTCTATATGGTTTCTGTACATCCGCTGTACACTTCCTTTACCTTGGTTTTATTTCAAGCTTGTTATTAATAATTGAAAAATAAATCTTTTTATTTGATAAATCTTTAATCTTTATTAAAACAAATAATCCTTCATTCTCGAAACAGCTATTTCATTTTCATCGATTAACTGAAACAGCTGCTCAATACGATCTTCGAATCTGCGACCAATGTTGATCCTTTTATAAAATGGAAGTTCAAACGGTAACTCGGCGGAATTGAAAAACTGCCATGCATTGGCATAGATCATAACGTGTTCATTGTTCTTCAAGCTTTCCAGAAGCATACTTTCATAATACTTCATTGGTGTTACCTGGAGCACATAATCATTGAACGGAAGTTGCGAATAAGGCGACTGGCTTTCCGGAACTACGGTCAAATCATTCTGGATGTGAACTTCGGTTTTTTCGGTCAGTTTTCGCCACAGAAAATTGAGTCTGGATTCTTCAATATTGGATACGTAATTGAAGTCCAGATTTTTAATTTCTGAGTAAGAAATCTGATGATGTTTTTGTCTTAAACCACGAACCGGTTTTTCCAAAAATTGCTCTAAATTCTGCTTAGTTTTTTCTATGTTTTCTGGTGTGGAATTGACATTATAAAATGCAATTTCGTGGCCGGAAAAAGAGATAGCTTTAATTAGCTTTTGGAGCTTTTCCACAAGAGGAATTTCTACGAAAAAAGTAGCTTTGAATTCGTGAAGTTCTAATAAAAGCAGAATAATTTCTGTCTTTTCTTCGATAGCTTTTATCAATTCTTTTTCTGAAATATTTTTTTGATTTAATATTTTGTTTTCAGAAACCGATATGTTAAAAGTTAATAAAATCACTTAAATTAAAATTTATATATTATTTGTAAATAATTTAAAATCAGATGTTAAAATATATTTTAATTGAATTGATTATTTAGATTCTGTTATTTTTCTAATTTCTTTTTAAGATTATTTATCATATCTATTGACATTGATGAAATATCAAACTTATAATCCAATCCCCAATCTTGTTTTGCAGCAGAATCATCAATGCTTGCCGGCCAGGAATCTGCAATCGCCTGACGGAAATCCGGCTCATATTTTATCTCAAAATCCGGCATCGTTTTTTTGATTTCAGCAGCCAGTTCTTTTGGTGTAAAACTCATTCCTCCAAGGTTATAAGAATAACGGATTTTCACCTGTTCTTTCGGAGCAGTCATCAGCTTGATTGTTGCGTCAATAGCATCGTCCATATACAACATTGGCATCGCTGTATTTTCGCTGATGAAGCTCGTGTATTTTCCATTTTCTACAGCTTCATAAAATATCTCAACAGCATAATCTGTAGTGCCTCCACCTGCTGGTGCTTTCCATGAAATCAAACCGGGATAACGAATGCTTCGGATATCAACGTCGTATTTTTCGAAGTAATATTCGCACCATTTTTCACCTGCCATTTTGGAGATTCCGTAAACGGTTGTCGGATTAAGTACAACTTCCTGTCCCACATTTTCTTTAGGAATTCCTTTTCCGAAAACTGCAATGGAACTTGGCCAGAATATTTTTTTAATCATACCTTCTTTTGCCAATTCGCAAAGATGAATCAATGGGTCAAGGTTGAGTTTCCACGCAAAAAGTGGTTGTTTTTCCGAAGTTCCGGATAAGAGCGATGCTAGATGATAAACAGTAGTAATGTTATGTTCTTTGATAACGTCTGTAACGGCTTGAAAATTAGTAACATCTAATCTTTCATAATAACCTGCTTCCGTAATGCCTTCTTTCCACTTATCGAGACCAGAAGCAATCACATTTTCTTTACCATAAATTTCTGATAATCTTAAGGTTAGTTCTGTTCCGATTTGCCCTAGTGCGCCGGTGATGAGAATTTTTTCTGTCATAGTTTCATTTTTACTTTTCCTGATTCGCAAATCTAATTAAATTTGGGATTGAGAATCAAAAAGAATTCCAATAAATTTTTTAAAAATATCATAATATGCAAAATCAGTCACCCATAATAGAAGTTGATGAATTAATTAAGATATCTGAAAATCCGAATCTCAGAATTTTTGATGTCAGAACTGGTCCTGTTGCCAAAGAAGAATATTTTAAAAAACATCTCAAGAATTCAGTTTTTGTTGATTTGAATTCTGATTTGGCAGAAATTGATGACCCAAAGAGCGGAGGACGTCATCCGCTGCCAGAGTTTGAAAATTTTATCAAAACTCTAGGTAAATTAGGTATTGACAAAGATTCTCATGTTGTGGTTTATGACGATAAAAATGGCGCTAATGCTGCTGCAAGATTTTGGTGGATGTTGCGTGCGGTTGGTCATGATAATGTTCAAGTTCTCAATGGAGGATTACAATTGGCGGAAAATCAAAATTACCCTTTAAGTTCTGGTGAATATTCTTATTCTGAAACTGAATATATTTCTGAATTCAACGATTGGCAATTGCCACAGGTTTGGATGGAGGATGTGAAAAAAGCAATTCAAGATTCTGATGCTGTGATAGTGGATGTAAGAGAGTCTCCGCGTTACAATGGTATCACAGAGCCGATTGATTTGGTCGCAGGACATATCCCGAATGCCCAGAATTTTCCTTTTATTGATAACCTGGATGAAAAAGGTTTGTTCAAGTCTCTAGAAAAACTTAGAAATATGTATTCAGAATTATTTGAGAATTATGACAAGAACAAAATCACGTTCTATTGCGGTAGCGGCGTAACGGCTTGTCATTCTTTGTTAGCATTAGATTATGCAGGCTTTGAAATCCCCAATTTGTATGTTGGAAGCTGGAGCGAGTGGAGTAGAAATGAAGTTTAGTTATGAATTATAAGTTGTGAATTATGAGTTTTCAAATGCATTCATAATTCATAACTCTTCACTTTTAAAAGCTTGCTCGGATTTGCATACTTCCGATATGAATAGTTCTGTCACCGGAATTTCGCCCTTCGTAATTCACATTGAGTTGAATGAAGGAATTAATGGCTTGTTGAATATATAAAGTCCAGACTTGGTTTTTTCCTGCTTTCAGACCTTCTAACATTTGATTTCCGACAATGCTGTAGCTGTTGCCTGTGAAGTCATTGTTGATGAATGAAAAGTTAGCTCTAATGGACGTCTTCGCTTTTTCCCACTGAAGCGTTCCTGATATTTCGTAGGTTTTTAAAAGTTCTTCGCCGTCGGTTCTTTTTTTCTGGCGCAATGCTCCAAATAATTCTGTTTGCAGAGTTTCGGTTAATTTGTATGTAGCTTTCGGTTTCGTTTCCCAGTTTTGAAGAAGGTAGTTTCTTGTATTGTAAACTTGTGAGCTATTGGTCACATTCTGGAGCGTGTTTTCCCAATCTGCACGAAAAGTTTTTGTAAAGGAATAACCGAGATTCATAAAATGAGATTTCTGAGAATGTTCCTCATTGCTGAAATTAGCGTTCACCAGATTATCATTGTCCGTGTATCGGTAACTTCCATTCCATCCCGATTTATCATTGGAATTGAATAAAGCCGAAGCCAGAATATTCTGAGTTCTCAGTAATTGGTCAGCTTGTTTTTCGAATGGATTCCAAACCAGGACTTTGCTACCTTTAAGATAAGAATTTTGAGAAAGTAAGGATAAGTTAAAGTTCCATCGTTTAAGGAAAGCATTTTCCGAACTGATGATGACAGAAGGATTGACGAATAATGCGACCTGAAGCTTATTTTTATTAGAAGCAAGATAATTGACGCTGTTGGTATAAACCCTGATGTATTGAGCCAAATCTGCATATTCTGCCACTTCAAATTCGTCTAATTGCTGAATGCCGTCGTTATTATAATCCGTCCATTTGTAAACACCTTGTCCGTCGGTTACTTTGATATATTGAAATTCACGTTGCGCTTCCTGTCCATTTCCTAGTTCGTAGAAAAGCTGCAGACGCATTCCGTTTTTGAATAACTGCTGATTGTAAAGGATATTTCCTACAACAAAATCCTGATTCTGATCGTTTGCAAAAGTCTGATTCTCATAAAAGAATTTTCTATAATGAATCAAAGTCGATAATAGAGTAGTCTCGGTTTTGATGATTTGACTTTCCGCCTGAATCCCGAGAATATTATTCATCTTTTGTAAGCGATTATCCAGAACAGAGTCATTGCCTCGGAAATACATTTTTGCCAGTAATTTGGTTCTTACAGAATCTGCAATTTTTTTCTGAATGAAAACCTCTTTCCAACTGAAACTGGTCACATCCAACAATTGCGTGGCGTTATATTTTTTCTCGTTATGTTCCATAGAACCGCCCAACATCCAGCTTCCTTTTTTACCAGCTAATTCGGTTGAAACCGCTCCTCTGATAAAAGTGGTGTTAAGGTCTGTGGATTTGGTATCCAAATAAGAAATAGCTCCGAGGTTGGTGAATTTTCCAACTCTCCAGGTGGCATCCAAATCATTTTTGATTCCTTTGTAAGTGTTGGTTTCTTCAAGATAATTGATTTTATAATTAACAGATGATTTTTTATTAAAGTCATTCAGAAAAGAAAAGATAAATCGATTCTGCGTAATCTGACTAAATTCATTGGTTAGGTTAAAGTCTCTCCAGAAATCAACATTGTTAATTCTGTCCAGAATGTGAAAATTCTTCTGTATGACCTGATATTCGACCATTGGTGTTCCTGTCCAAGTATTTTTTCGGAAGGTTTTATTAGCATAGATTCTTGCCGCATATCTGATATTCTGCTTATTATCTTTTGATGAATAAAGGTTGAGATCGTAATTGCTCATCGAAACATCAGTTCCAATAACACCTTCATTTAATGCATATTCAACGTTAGCAGAATAAACCTGTGATTTTTCCGGAGCAGGTAATTTTCTGACCGCCATATAATCTCCCAAACCAGTTCCTACATACTGGAAAACGCGGCCGTTGTTGGTGGATTGCTGCAGTTGGTAATCGCCTTTTCCACTTCCGAAATAAGTGAAAGACACCTGGTAGAGCACCTGAGTCTGGTCAGTGGAAAACTCATAGTGGAAAGAATCGGTAGTGAATACTTTTTTGTAGAGAATTTTATTAACGTCATATTCGGTTTCCACACCAGACGGCGAATACATAGAATTCTGATTGTTTCCTGCATTAACCAGTGTTTGCTTGTCTTCATCGCTAAGATTCAAAGATAAAGGCGCATTTTTATTGTCATTCTCCATAAACCAGCTGAATCCGGCTTTCAGTTTTTCTCTTTGATGCCTGATGCTTCCTGTAATCAAAAATCTTGTATAATTGCGATTGGTGTAATTATAAGATACGTTGATAAAATTCTGTTTATAAATTGGCCGAAAACTGGTGAATGTGATTTCGCCTGTATTATAATTAATAATATAATCTTGATTTTCGCCACGTTTCATCAATATTCCGTCGATGTAAACCTGTTCCGAACCCGAAATAATCGTAATAAACAATTCTCCATTTTTCCCAGTCAATCGATAAGGCCCTTGATTGCCTTCAATGCCTTGGAATCGCATTCTGAAGAATTCACTTCTTGCAACGCCACCGGAAACGTCAACGGAAGTTTTATTACCATTCTTTTCCCAACTCGTGAGAAATTGCAAACCCATACTTCGTCTTTGATAGCGTCCGAAATAAGTCGTTTCATCATTCAGATCGAGATGTCCTGCCCGGATGATACTATGGTTTTTGATATTAAGCTGAAGATAGATTTTGTCAAATTCCTGCAAGGTCTGAGTGTATCCATCAGCCTGAACAGGAAGATTATGGTCCGAAATGGAAGCCAAAATCGAAACATCAGGACTTAACTTTCCGGAAATCTGCATATCCATAGAACTCTGAACCGATGAGCCCTGATTATTTCCAAAAGTAATACCTCTGATAATTGAACCTTTGGAATTGAGTTCGCCGAGGATTCTTTTCTTGTCGTTTTTTACAAGGACTTCTTCGTCATAAATGACGCGATTCTGTTTTTTGATAAAATCAAGCGTGTCTTTGGTGTAAAAGTCCTGATTGATTTTAGAAATAATAACACTGTCTTTTTTAAGGGAATCTTGTGGAATATTTGGATTTTTCCAATTGAAGATCTGTGCATTAATCTTGATTATTGCAAAAAAAATACAGATTATTAGGAAAATTTTATTTATCTTCGACACCCTTTTCTTATGATGTGTAAATGTAGCAATAATCGAGGTTATGGCGAGTTAACAATTATTTAAAACGGAAAAAAGGTATATAAAATTATAGTTGATATTAAAATTTTATATTTGCCGAACAAAAAAAACGGAACAATTTTTAAACTTTATATTATGAAAAAATTTTATTCTTTATTAGCAGCTTTAGTTTTAACTGTAACAGTTAACGCACAAGTTTTTTCTGAAAATTTTGATACATTGACGGGCGGAGCAGCTTATTCAGGTGGTAATTCAGGAGGATGGAGTGGTGCTATTGCTACAGGTTCTTTGACAGGAAAATTGTCAGGATGGACTATTACTTCTGGAGCTGGGGGAGATAAATGTCTTAAATTAGGTTCAGGAAGTAATATGGGAAGCGCAACTACACCTGAGTTTTCTACTACTGCTACAAACCTAAAATTAACTTTCAGAGCTGGAGCTTGGGATAGTACAAATGAGAAAACAACAATTACTGTAAGTGTAGCAAGTGGTACAGCAACTGTAAGCGGTGGTGCGATTACGTTAACAAAAGGTACATTCAATACTTATACTGTTAACCTTACCAATGTTACAGGCCCGCTTAAGATAAAATTCTCTGCGGATGTTGCAGCTAACAATCGTTTTTTCCTAGATGATGTATTGATTGAAGATGCAGCAACAATGGCAGTAGGAGATGCTACAAAAGGAAAAGCTAACTTGGTGAAAAATACAGTTGTAGCAAACGAATTGATTTTCGGTGCTTCTGCAAAAGTTTCAGTTTATAACGCTGCTGGTCAGGTTGTGAAGACTGCTGAAGTTTCTGAAAATTCAAAATTAGATGTTTCTGGATTGGTTAAAGGAACTTATGTTGTGACAGGTCTTGTTAACGGACAAGCTGTTTCTCAAAAAATTATCAAGAAGTAATTTAAAATATTTCTATTGTATATATAAGCGCTGTCAGTTTTGGCAGCGCTTTTTTTATTAACCGAATATTATTTAGAATATAACAAATTCTTAACTGTAAGTTTCTGATTGTTATTGTTTTATTAATGCTTTGGTAATCTAAAGTAAGATGAATCGTGATAGATTTGACACAAATAAAATCTAAATAATCTAATTATGAAAAAGATCTATTCTTTCTTCGCAGCAATTGTTTTAACAGCAGCAATGTATGGGCAAACAACAGTTTTCAATGCCACTTTTGATGATGTGGATGGAACAGGAGGCAGTGATGGTAACTGGTCTTCCAGTGTTGCAAGTAATGCGCTTGCAAGTTATACAACAGGAGGCAACTGGGATTTGACGAGAGCTTATAAAGGTGGAGGTTGTCTGAAAATGGGAACTGCAAGTGTTTTGGGAGTATTAAAAACACCAGGCATTACTTTGACAGGTAACGGAACACTTACTTTCAGAGCGGCAGCCTGGAACGGAAATAATGAGCAAACTACTTTGAAAATTTCTGCTGTAGGAGGAACTTTGAGCCTGTCTACGGTGACCCTTGTGAAAGCCAGTTACACAACTTATACCGTTAATATAACCAATGCAACCGGAAATCTGGTTATTGCTTTTGAAGGTAATGCATCTGCAAACGGCAGATTTTTTATTGATGATATAAAAGTCACAGCTCCAACAATGGCTGTTGCAGATGTTATCAAAGCAAAAACCAATCTGGTTAAAAATACCATTGCAACAGATGAATTGATTTTTAGCATTTCTACAAAAGTATCTGTATATAATACCGCGGGACAAATGGTAAAAGCTGCTGATGTTACAGAAAATGGAAGATTGGATATTTCTGCTTTGCCAAAAGGTAATTACATGGTAACAGGTCTTGTTAATGGACAGGCAGTATCTCAGAAAATTATCAAAAAATAATTTTACACTAAATCTATAAATGAACGTTGCCAATCCTGGCAATGTTTTTTTGTTTAAAAGCTATTGAGTTTAATGTTTATTATATATGATTTAAAGCAGGCTTAACATTTCATCACATTAATATGTTTACATTTGCGGAAGGAAAAAGGGGGAATTGCTGGGCTTACAGAATGTTAATTTTTGCCAGTAAGAAATTCAGAAACATTGACTGTAATGATGTTTATCAATATAAAAATGTTAAAAAATAAATTAAATTTTGCTGAATGCATTTTTTTGTTAACTTAGCATCCCTTTATAACAATTAAAAATATAAACAATTTTTTTAAACTTTAATAAAATGAAAAAAATCTTTACAATTTTAAGTATTGCGGCGGTATCTTTAGTATCAGCTCAAAATTTATTAGTTAATCCTGGTTTTGAGACTTGGACCGATACCACTACAAAACCAGACGGATGGAATGCTGTTGCTGGTGGTTCTTTAGAAACAGGTATTAAACACTCTGGAAATAACTCAATTAAATTAATCCCTGTTGCAACAACGACTAACGCTAGTATCTCTGCTGTAGATGTAGCTGCTCAGGCAAATACAGTATATACAGTTGGATATTGGGTACTAGATAATGTAGCTAATTCTAGAGGAAGACATTGGGTTCAATTCAGAAATGACACAGCTAATATTAGTGTTACTAATAGCCCGTTTCAGCCTGCAACCTACACATCAGATAGTCCACAATGGGTTTTCGTTTCTGCAACTGCAACATCTCCGGCTGGAACTACAAAACTAAGATTCGATTACAGAGTTTATTCTCAAAATAATATCATTACCGATGCTGTTTATTTGGATGATGTAGTATTGGTTCAAGGGACTTTAGCTGTTGCGGATATCAAGGATTTTGATAAACAAGTTCAGTTTAATACAATCGTAAAAGATCAGATTACTTTCAAATTACCAGTTAAATCTACTGTGAATATTTATACTGTAGATGGTAAATTGGTATCTTCTAACAGAGTTGAAAACGGAGGTTCTGTAAATACTCAGTCTTTAGTTAAAGGTGCTTACATCGTAACTGTTGATAATGGTGCTAACAAAATCAACAGAAAAGTTATCAAAAACTAATTATAGTTTTTACTTAAAAATCAAAAAGGCTTCCAAATTTTGGAGGCCTTTTTTTATTTTATATGTGTTTTTCGGAGTTCATAATCATTTCTGCTAGTATTTGCAATGTCATCCTAAGCTTGTCGAAGGATGTTTTTTATTAATAAACTCCTCGTCTAAGATTATTAATCAGAGCACCAAGATTCAGAACCAAGGTATATCGTATCCTGTAACCATAGTCTTTGAATGAGGGCTCAAATCCTAAACTGGACGCTACAGGAAAATAGATTTCCAAAAAATCTGGCACCACTTTTACCTTTACGCCGGAATCCCAAATGAATTCGGTGCTTCTGCTCTTATTTTTATAAATCCCCGCATCAGCATACAGGTTGAACCATTTCCAAAGATGAGAATCAACATTAATACTGGTGATGAATTGATTCACAGATGTATTAAACATCGATTTGAAACCGCCCTCTGCCAGAATAAACTGCTGAGATAGGATTCCCGAGGTGGCACTCTGCCCCAATAATCCATAAGAAAAAGAATAGTTGGAAACACGGGATATCCCATAATTGAACAAAGCATTCTTCGTGTCGTTCCTCAAAAAATAGCCTGCAAACCAACGGAAGCTGATTTTTTTGTCTTTAGCAAATTCCCAGCGGTAAAATGCTTCAGCAGAAATTTTCTGAAAATCTTCCATCCATTGCAAATTGCCCGAGATGTATTTTTCGTGAATCAATCGGTTATCGGAATAGGAATAACCAAGATTCCAAAGGTTATATTTGGAATACAAGTTATTCTCAATCATCAATGGTGTCAATTCCCGCTCATAATAGTTATATGAGAAATATAAACTTCTTCCGATGGCACTTCTGGGATTTTTGTTGAAATTGAGAGCCGTTGCTGCTCCAAATTTTTTATAAGCCAAATCCGTATTATAATGAAAATAGGAACCCGAAACTGCAAAATTCCAGCTCCTGAAAAAGCTGTTCGGTGGAAGAATCGAATAGCCAAGTGCACCCGAACCCGTCAATTTCCCTGTTCCTGTACTGTAATACGGTGTGAACGAATAATCAAATTTCTGGTCAAAAATCCCCTGATTCTTAAAATTGAGACCAACCAAAATCTTATCGTAAGCATTGAATGTTAATCTCGGTGTTAAAAAGATTTCATTGTATTCAGGGTTTTGAATGTCTTTAATCAGCTTGAATTTTATTTTTTTTGTGTTGGAAAATAAGCCTTTTGTATAGATATAATTGTCTCTGTAATTGGATTCAGGAAAAATGTAATTATCATTTAAAACAATTTTTGCCACATTTTCTTTTGGAATCAGAATCGAGTCTTTTGCTTTGGAGCTGCCATCTTTCCAATAAGTTGTTTTCTCATCATTCTTATTTTCCGATTCAATTTTTAAAGGGATATTGGAAGCATTTTTATTTTTGATATTTACCTGATAATGATCGTTTTGTTCTTTAATATTTTTCAAATTAAAATTAATCCTGTGCTTCTCATCCATCATCGGACTCAGAAAGACTGATTTTCCGGAAGTGAATTTTTCAATATTATTGAGGAAATCTTTACCTGTTGTTTTGGTCTTATAATTAGAAGACAGATAATTTTTCAGGAAAAAATCAAACGAATTCTGCCCTTGGTATTCCGAAATATAATTCAAAAGACTCCCCATTTCAAATTGACTTATTGCAGTTGTATTAAAATTGCTCAACAGATAATAAGGCGTTGTTATTTTCTGGTCGAGATTCTGCGTGTAGATATAATGATAAGCCAGTCCGTAACGCTCGGAAAGCTTCAGCTTGGAAGCATGAAATAATTTCAAAGGTTTGATTCCGAAAATCTTTGCATTATCGGGAAGATTCCCAAGAAGCTTATGATTGGGGTAGAAATTTTTCAGATATTGGATTTCGAGGTAGGATTTCAAGCCGTTTTTCAGCCAGTGTTCTTCCGTTTTATTAGTAATGAAATATTCGTCCATTATTTTCTTTGAGATGGCACTGAAGTAATCTAGATCCGTCTTTTCATAATCCGTAAACATCTGGAATTTGAATTTCCAGAATTTGATGTCATCAATACCGATAAATTCTTCCTTATTCAGGAATTTTTGAGTAATGAACAATTTGTCAGGAAGATTTCCAACTCTTGCCTTTATGAATTTGAGTTGTGTCGGCAAAAGAAAACTTAAAACCTGTCTTTGATATTCAGTGATCTGATAACCTATTTGGATATTGATTTTCTGACCGTCAACATCTAATAAAAATTCGGGATAAATCTCTCTGGACAATTGAAATTCCGGGTCATTGATCGAAGTTCCTTCAAATTTGGAATCTGATTTTTGATTAAGGTTAGAATAAATTTTCCAACTGTTTGGAATTTCAAAATTCACATTCCAAAATGAGCCGGCGTTGGCAGTTTCTTCCGTATCTCTATATGAAACGTTACTTTGATTTTCATTTTCATAAGTTTCCGGAACCAAGAAAAAATATTTTAAAAGAATGCGATTGGCGTCCACACCATAACCTGTAAAACGGGCGTCAGGCAACTGAATTTGATATTTCAGATTAAGTCTAATACTCTTTCCAGATTCCAAAGGCTGCCCAAGCGGAATAAAAATGTTTTCCTGAGTTTTATTAAGGATTTCTGAGGAGATATTCCCGTAAGAATATTGGAGATTTTCTAATTTCCCCAGTTTATCATCTTTAGCAAAATACAAATCCTTTTTTCTGTCTTCAACTTTTCTTTTGAGAAGTGGTGTTTTGCGATTTTGGTAAGCCGAAACCCAATTCAGCAGCTTGATTTGATTGATGGATTTCTGATGCGGATTATGATAAATCAAAGTCTGTTCTACAGAAATCGATTTTTGATCATCATTCAGTTTTACATTCAACAAAATGCTGTCTTGCTGAGACTTTGCCCAGAAAAAAGGAAGAAATAAGACCAAACATAAAAGAAATCGCTTCATCAAAAAATATAAGTAATTAAAACTACTACTTTTTTTCTGATGAAGCGAGATGTTATATTGTTAAAATTACAAAGAATCCTGATAAGCTTTCCAGCCTTCGTTTTTGTAACGTAAAGCTTCTTGTTCCGGCTCGTCTGCTTTATAGATGCCGCGTCCAACGATGATGAAATCGGTACCGTAATTTTTAATCACATGTTCCGGAGAATTGTATTGCTGGCCTTTGTCATCGCCACTTGCACCCAAATTCACACCTGGTGTAAACAATAAGATTTGGTCAGAAACTTGATTTTGTGCTACACAACCGATTATACTTGGGTGATTTTCTATGATTTTCAAAGCTTCTTCACGATAATGAGAATCTGTTAAAGTTCCTTCAGAAGACATTCCTAAAATCGCGACCACACCAACATTAATAAAGCAATCTAAGCTTTTGCTTCCTCCAATAACGTGGGAAGTTACCAAATCTGCCCAGTTGGAAATCTTGTAAGTTCCGTAAGAAAACTGCAGTTTCTGAGTGTTCCCGATGTCAGCAAATTTCCGGTCTTCCATCAAAAGGAAATTATGTTTCGTTGCTATATCTTTGAGCGGAAGAATGGTTTCATCAGCATCAAAATCGTTCAGAATATCGATATGAGTTTTAAGAGCCACAATGTGAGGACCAACAATGTCAGCGAAATCCAATAATTCTTTTGTGGTAATAAAATCTGCCGATGCAATTAAGTTTGATCTTTTTTCAATAGCGATTTCAAGGATTTTCTTAGCAAAAGAATGTTCCGCTACTTCCAGTTTTTGTTCGTAAGACAGACGTTTTTTCTCTTCAAAAACCACTTGGTTTCCGTTCACAAAATCTCTGATTCTCGATACTTCCTCATCATCGATGTAATTAACTTCTCTCAGGATTTCCACAACCTCAGAGATATTGAAAAGCGAATGAACTTTGTAACCTTTAGCTTCTAGTTTTTCTTTTCCGCCTTGCTGTCTATCAAGAACTACAACAATGTCAGAAACCTTGATGCCTTCATTTTCAACCTCATCAATGGTTTCTACCAAAGATTTTCCGGAGGTGATGACATCTTCTACCAATAGACAGTTTTGTCCTTTCTCGTAGATTCCCTCAATCAGTTTTTTTGTTCCGTAAGCTTTGGCTTCTTTTCTCTTAATAATTAATGGGAGATAACTTTCCAGCGACATTGCTGTCGCCATTGGAAGCGCTGCGTAAGGAACGCCACAGATGATATCAAAATTATCCAGCGGCAACATTTCCAAGAGATAATTAGCTAGTTTTTTCAGGATTTTCGGATCAGAAGCGAGTGGCCGCAAATCCACATAAAACGGACTTTCTATTCCGCTTTTCAGTGTAAAACGCCCAAACTTGATAATCCCGAGTTTATAACACTCGAGGAAGAATTCTTTTTTACTTTCCATTGACTTTCTTTAGATTTCGACAAATTTAAGGCTAATTTTTATTAACCACAAAGGCACAAAAGTTTGAAAATCAAAAACACAATTTTGTCATTCCGTAGGAATCTAAGCAAACTCTGTAGGGATTCCTACGGAATGACAACTAAATGCTCAAAATATTTCATTGAATTTTTCACCACTTTCTTTTGTGACTTTTGTGGTTTATTCTTTCCACTTCGGATTCGCAGCAAAAATCTTTTCATTGATTTTGCAATCGTCGGAATGTGCGCCTTTCAGAAAACCAATACTCATCAGAAACTCACCGACGATTTCGCCGCCTGTGAATCTAAAGGTTTTTTTGAACAGTTTTACCCATTCTTCCTTTGTTTTCGGATGATGATGTTCCAACCATTTTTCGAATGAGCCAAATTCCTTTTTGAGTTCCAAAATGGTTTTGGCGTTTTCTATGGCTGCATTGACTTTGAGTTTGTTTCTGATGATTCCCGGGTCAGCCAATAATCTCTCCCGGTCTTTTTCTGTGTAAGCGGCAATTTTCTCGATACTGAAATTGCTGTAGGCTTTTCGGAAAGAATCTTCCTTTTTGAGAATCGTTTCCCAACTCAATCCAGCCTGATTGATTTCCATTATGAGTCTTCCAAACAATTCATCATCGTTATGGATAGGGAAACCGTAGTGATTATCGTGGTAGTTTTTGTGCAACGCTTTCCGGTCTTCGGGCTGCATTGTTTCTATGGCTTGGCAGTATGACATCTTATATTTTTTAAATTGAGTGTAAAGGTAATTTTTTTTACCGGTTATTAAAATTTCCCTAAAATAGGCAAAAGGAAGAGTAAAGTAAACAAAAGAAAGAGTTGAGTAGACAGTCAGAGGTCTTGAATAAGCATTCAGAAGAGTTAAGTAAGTAGTCGGAAGACTTGAGTCGATAGTCAGGGGTCTTTAGTGAGCATTCAGACGAGTTCAGTAGACAATCAAAGATCTTAAGTAGATTATCAGTCAAAGTTTAAAATTTAACAATAATATCTGGTTTGAAATATTGTTTAATAAGCTGTGAATATGATTAAGGATTAGAATTAACAATTTCTTATCTTCGTGCAAAGCTTTTTTAAAATGTATAAATCAATATCTTTTTTCTTTTTACTTTTCTCTTTTGTCTTTATCAATGCTCAGATTGAGGAAAAAAAACTGGATGAACTTATTCAAAATTCTCTTAAAACTTTTGATGTTCCGGGAATGTCTGTTGGCGTTGTGAAAGATGGAAAACTAATTTATGCGAAAGGTTTTGGTGTTCGCTCGCTCAACAATAATCAGCCGATGGATGCCAATACCCTGGTTGGTATTGCTTCTAACAGTAAAGGTTTTACCTGTACAGCTCTTGCCATTTTAGCAGACGAAGGCAAACTCAATTGGGATGATAAAGTGACCAAATACATACCGGAATTCCAGATGGCTGACCCTTACGTTTCTCAAAATGTAACGATAAAAGATTTGATTACGCATAGAGCAGGATTGGGATTGGGACAAGGTGATCTAATGTTTTTTCCGGAAGGTGGTAATTTGACAGTGAATGATATTGTTCATAATGTAAGATTCCTCAAGCCGGAAAATCCTTTCAGAACAACTTTGGATTATAATAATATCATGTTCATTGTTGCCGGAGAAGTGATTCATAGAGTTTCCGGTTTGCAATGGGCAGATTTTATCGAGCAAAGAATTATGAAACCTGTCGGGATGACGGCGAGTTTCGGTTCTTATAATAGAGCGAAAAATTCTCAGAATATTATCGATGCACACGCTCCGGTTGATGGGAAAGCGATTTCTGTTCCACACGACTGGAACGAGACGGCGAACGCTGCAGGCGGTATAATGAGCAATATTCAGGATATGACGACTTGGGCCAATTTTCTTCTGAATGGATTTGTGACCAAAGACGGGAAACGTCTGGTTTCTGAGAAAAACGCTCACGAATTATGGAGTCTTCAAATTCCGGATAAAGTTGGATTGACTTCGCCTTATGATACGCATTTTTATGGGTATGGATTGGGCTGGTTTTTGAGCGATGTTAAAGGTCATTTGCAGGTTCAGCATTCCGGAGGTTTGATAGGGACTGTAACCCATTTTACATTGATTCCGGATTTGAAATTGGGGATTGTGGTCTTGACGAATCAACAATCTGGTGCGGCATTTTCTACGATTACCAATTCTGTGAAAGATGCTTATCTGGGTGTTGAAAACCGTGATTGGCTGAAGCTTTACGGTGATAGAAATAAAAAAAATGAAGAGACTTTTGCCAAGCAGAAGAAAGATGTTTATGATAAGGCTTCGAAGTTCAAATCAGATTTGAAGGACGACCAATTCATCGGCTGGTACAAAGATGATTGGTTCGGGATTGTTGAGGTTTCCAAACAAGGCAAAGGTTATAGAATTATTTCTAAATCTTCTCCAAGACTTAAAGGTGATTTGATTCCCTATTCTGCGAATTCTTTTGTGGCAAAATGGGATGACAGAAGTTATGATGCGGATGCGTTTTTTATTTTGAATTTTGATGAAAACGGAAAAGCGGTTTCTGCGAAAATGAAACCGATTTCTGATGTGACGGATTTTAGTTTTGATTTTGAGGATCTGGATTTGAGGAAGATTAATTAGGATTTTATAATGGAACCCCTTCAGAGTTTCAAACTCTGAAGGGGGGTTCGACTTTAACCGATTTAGTTAAATTAATTTATGTTTACAAAAAATCATAAAACCGAAATCTCCGAAAAAGGATTTACAATTATTAATGATGTTTTTTCTGAAGAAGAAATCAATCAAATCATCAATGTAATTGATTCTATTGATACTTCAAAAGAGACATTTAGAAAGTCGGAAGACCTTTTTGCGATAAGACAATTTTTGAAAGAAGTTCCAGAAAGTCATCAATTCATTTTTAATGATAATATCAAAAAAATTGTTAATGAGGTTTTTGGCAAAGATTATTTTGTAGTCAAAAGTATCTATTTTGATAAACCGGAGAAATCCAATTGGTATGTTTCTTATCATCAGGATTTGACAATTTCTGTTGATAAAAAAGTAGATTTGGAAGGTTTTGGACCTTGGACAACGAAACAGAATCAATTTGCAGTTCAGCCTCCGATTGATTATTTGAAAAATATATTTACGATTAGAATTCATCTTGATGATACAGATGAGAATAATGGTGCTTTGAAAGTGGTTCCGAATTCTCACAGCAAAGAAATCTACCGCCCAGAAACTATTGATTGGAATGTTGAAACAGAAGAAATCTGCTCTGTGAAAAAAGGTGGAGTTATGATTATGAAACCTCTTATTCTACACGGCTCCAACAGAACAGTCAACAACAAAAAGCGAAGAGTGATTCATATAGAATTTTCTAACCTCGAATTACCAAAAGAATTGGAATGGTCTGAAAGATTGAATTAAATCCAATTAACCTTTTGGATATTTTTCGGGATTTTGAGAAGTATTGAAAACGGAGTAGATATATACAGTTTTTTCATTTTCATCAACCGTAAAGAAAGTAATATATGGAAAAGTTTTAAAAGGTAAAGTTCTCAAGTTTTTATATCGTGATTGGGAAAATGGGTTCGTTTCTAATCTTTGATAAACTTGTTCCAATTGTTCATCAAAAGACTTTAAAACGGCAATGGAAATTTCGGCATAATATTCAAAAGCACTATTGATTTCTTCCTGAGCTCTGTCAAGAATAACAATTTCATAAGCCATATTTATGACGAATATTGTTTAAAGCTTTTCTTGCGGAGATAAATTCTTTTTTATCAGCTTTTAATCTTTCATCCAATATTTTTTTTTGTTCATTAGAAAGCTCAAAAGATGGATTGCCGTCAATTTCAGGATATTGTTTTTTCAATTCCTCCCACTCTTTGATTGGGATAAAAACACCCGTTGGATTTCCATTATGGTCTTGTATAATTTGTGGTTTCATTTTTTCTCAAATCTTCTTTCTCAAAATTACAATTTTTTATTAGATGAAAAACCCTTTCAGAATACAAAACTCTAAAAGGGTTATTTATAAATGAACCAAAAAAATTAAATTGGTTTGAACTCTAAGTTTTGTTCTTTTAATAATTTAGCTTCAGCTTCTTTGTAATAACCGCTTGCTAATTTGTTATAAATTGATTCGAAAGCTGCAAGTGTTTCGTTGATTTCTGCATCAGTGTGAGAAGCGGTTGGAATTAATCTAAGAAGAATCATTCCTTTTGGAATTACCGGATAAACTACAACAGATGTGAAAATTCCGTAATCTTCTCTTAATTCTTTAACTAATAAAGTCGCTTCAACAGGTGTTCCCTGGATGAAAACCGGCGTTACACAAGTGTTGGTGTCACCAAGATTATATCCGATTTTTTTCAATCCACCTTGAAGTTTTTCAACATTTTCCCAAAGCTTAGCCTTGATTTCCGGTCTTGTTCTCAATAGTTCCAATCTTTTCAAACCTCCGATTACCATTGGCATTGTCAGAGATTTAGCAAAAATCTGAGATCTCAGGTTGAATTTCAAATAACGGATAATCTCTTTGTCTCCAGCTAAGAATGCCCCGAAACCAGCCATAGACTTAGCAAACGTAGAGAAATAAACATCAATCTGATCCTGGCAACCTTGCTCTTCACCAGCTCCTGCTCCGGTTTCTCCCAATGTTCCAAATCCGTGAGCATCGTCAACCAAGATTCTGAATTTATATTTGTCTTTAAGCGCGCAGATCTCTTTCAGTTTACCTTGTTGTCCTCGCATTCCGAAAACACCTTCGGTAATTACTAAGATTCCTCCGCCTGTTTCTTCAGTTACTTTTTGAGCTCTTATTAAGTTCTTTTCAAAACTTTCGATATCATTGTGTCTGTAAGTAAAACGTTTTCCGGCGTGTAATCTAACACCGTCCACGATACAAGCGTGAGAATCTACGTCGTAAACAATCACGTCATTTCTTGAGACCAAAGCATCAATCGTAGAAACCATTCCCTGATAACCGAAATTCAAAAGATAAGCAGAATCTTTCTTAACGAAATCCGCCAATTCTCTTTCCAGTTGCAAATGCTGTTCAGTTTCTCCGGACATTGCTCTGGCTCCCATCGGATAAAACATTCCAAACTCTGCAGCGGCTTTGGCATCAGCTTCCAAAACTTCGGGATGATTACACATACCCAAATAATCATTAGCACTCCAAAAAATAACCTCTTTCCCCTGAAACTTCATTCTCGGTCCAATTGGTCCTTCTAATCTTGGGAAAATATAGTATCCTTCACCATAATCTGCAAATTGTCCCAACGGACCTGGATTTTGTTTTATTCTTTCAAAAATGTCCATTTTTTCTAACTGATATTTTTATTGATTGAAAAAACCTTTTGTATGACAAAAGGTTATGAATTTTGTGTTTAAATTTTATTTGATGATTTCTGTTTTGAAAACTTCATCATAGTTGTGAAAACAGTTGTTGATAAAGCCTTGTTCTTCCATCCATTTGTCGCTGTATACTTTAGTGATATAGCGGGAACCATGGTCTGGAAAAATTAATACTATCAAGTCATCTTCTTTGAACTCATGGGAATTGGCATACTGAATCAAAGCCTGAGTTACTGCTCCAGTTGTGTAACCGCCCATTATTGCTTCCTTCAAAGCAATCTCTCGGGTTCTGTAAGCTGACATCTCGTCATTAACTCGTACATATTCATCAATCGTATCAAATAAAAGCGCACCCGGAATCAAATTTTTTCCAAGACCTTCAATCTGATAAGGATGAATTTCTGTTTTATTGATTTTTCCTGTTTCGTGGTAAGTTTTTAGAATAGAGCCATCCGCATCTACACCAATCACTTTGATGTCAGGATTTTGTTCTTTCAGATATTTTGCGGAGCCGGAAAGCGTTCCGCCAGTTCCTGTGCAGGCAAAAAGGTGAGTTATTTTGCCTTCCGTCTGTTTCCAAATCTCAGGGCCTGTGGTTTGGTAATGTGCATCAATATTCAATTCGTTGAAATACTGATTGATGTAAACCGAATTAGGAGTTTCCGCAGCAATTCTTTTAGCTACTTCATAATAAGATCTTGGGTCATCTGCAGGAACAGAAGCCGGGCAAACATAAACTGTTGCGCCAAGTGCCTTTAAATAAGCGATTTTTTCAGCCTTTGTTTTATCGCTAACTGCAAGAATGCATTTGTAACCTTTGACGATACAAACCATTGCAATAGAAAAACCGGTGTTTCCGGAAGTAGTTTCTACGATTACAGAATCTGATTTCAGGATTCCCTGTCTTTCTGCATTTTCTATAATATGAAGTGCAATTCTATCTTTTGTAGAATGCCCTGGGTTATAAGATTCCAACTTAGCGTATACTGTCGCAGGAATGTCCTTGGTAACCTGATTTAACTTGACTAACGGTGAGTTGCCAATCAAACCAAGAATATTATCGTATACATTCGTCATTTTATATCATTTTTTCTCTCAAAAACTGTCTGCAAAAATAAAAAAAAAATTGCAATGTTTTTATTTTTGAGCTGTGAATCTGATTTTGCATTGAAAATATTATTAATAATTCAACTGATTTTCTGCAATTTTCAAAAAGCGCACCAAAATTTTAATTTTTGTTAAAAACTTAAATAACTGAATCAAAAACGTTAAATTCGCCGATATTTCATTTTCCGTATGAAGAATTGGACTTTTAAACGATGGAACACTATTCTTGGATGGGTAGTTTTTGTAATTGCATTTATCACTTATTTATCAACCATAGAACCCAACTTCAGTTTTTGGGATTGTGGAGAATACATTTCTTCCGCTGTTAAATTGGAGGTTACACACGCACCGGGAGCTGCACTTTTCCAACTGGTTGGAGCCGTTGTTGCATTATTTGCTTTTGGTGACGGTCAGCATTATTCTTTGGTGATTAATGCGATGTCTGCGTTATTTAGTGCGTTTACAATTCTGTTTTTATTCTGGACGATTACCCATCTTGTAAGACGATTACTCAATAAAGAATTCGAAAATATTACAATTGCCGAAGAAATTGCAACCTTATTTGCAGGAGCAGTTGGTGCTTTATGTTTTACATTTTCGGATACATTTTGGTTTTCAGCGGTAGAAGGCGAGGTTTATGCAATGGCAAGTATGTTTATTGCATTGATTGTCTGGTTGATTACCAAATGGGAAAATGAATATCTGGAAAAAGATAATGAACGTTGGATTATCCTTTTGTTTTTCGTGATCGGTTTGTCTATCGGTGTACATATGATGTGTATGTTGGCATTGCCGGCAGTTTGCCTGATTTATTATACAAGAAATTATAAGTTCACCTGGAAATCTTTCCTTTGGGCTAATGGAATTACGCTGGTAATTCTGGCGATTGTCTTCAAGATTATTTTCCCTGTCATAATGACGTTATTCGGAAAATCTGAAATATTCTTTGTTAACGGACTAGGTCTGCCTTTCCACTCAGGGACAGTTTTCGCATTTGTTATTTTGTCAGTTCTTTGCTATTTATTCATTACTTATACAAGAAAAACCGGGAAATCATTGTATCAAACAGTTGCATTATCAGTTGTTTATATGATAATTGGATTTTCTTGCTGGCTGGTCATCCCGATCAGAGCTATTGCCAATCCGCCGATGAACCTTAATGACCCGGACAACGCTTTAGGAATGCTGGATTACTATAACCGAGAACAATACGGTGACTGGCCAACTTTGTACGGACAAAATTATACTGCTTATCTTGACCCGAATGGAATCGAGAAAAATGAAGACGGAAGTTACAAAACTGAAAAAACAGGTGATACTTACGAGAAAGATGCTACAACTGGACAATATCGCAAAGTAGGAGAGAAGTTCAATTATGTTTACAGCAAAGAACACGTTGGTTTCTTGCCAAGAATGTTTAGTGAGGATAAATCAGTAATGCCGAATTACATCTCAATGTACGGTGCGCCGGATTTCACTTTCAATTATGGGAATGAGCAAATCTCCGAAAGTCCGGAAGCAAAACAATTCTTTGATGAACTTCGTCAAAAATATGAGAACGGAACCATCAAAATGGATGATTATCTGAAAGCGAAACAATTCGGAATTATCAATGTTCAGAAACCGACTTTAGCTCAGAATCTTGACTATTTCATCACATTCCAGAATTACTATTACTTCGGAAGATATTTGCTTTGGAATTTTGCAGGTCGCCAGAATGATGTCGAAGGGCATATGGAAAATACGAATGGAAACTTCATTACAGGGATTCCTTTCATCGATAATAATATTTGGGGCGACCAGAGCGAGATGCCTGCTAAATTCCAGAATGAAAGTACAGTGAAGTTCTTTATGCTTCCATTAATTTTGGGATTACTAGGATTTTTCTTTCAACTTAATAGAGATTTTGGAAGATTCTACGCGATATTATCTTTATTCATTTTAACAAGTGTCGGGATTGTATTTTACACAGGGATGAAGCCATTCGAACCTCGTGAAAGAGATTATGCGATGGTCGGTTCCTTCTACGCATTTGCGATTTGGATTGGATTAGGTGTCGCTGCAATCTATTGGTTGCTTCAGAAAAAAGTAAAAAGCAAATCAGCTCAGATTATTGTAGGCGTAGTTTTATTAGGAATTCCTTTTATGATGGGCTTTCAGAATTATAATGTTCACGACAGAAGTGGACGTTACACAGCTTATGATTACGCTTATTCAAGTTTAAAATCTTTACCGAAAGACGGCATAATGTTCGTTTATGGTGATAATGATACGTATCCGGTTTGGGCCATTCAGGAGACTGAGGAATTCCGTCCGGATGTAAAAGTGGTCAATTTCACATTGTTATCGACGCCCTGGAACATTGACCAGGTTAAAAGAAGAACATATAATTCAATGCCTGTTCCTTCAACTTTAACTCATGAAGATTACCGCGAAGGTTCCAACGACCAGGTTTATATGATGACTAAAGATGATTGGTCTAATATTTTTGCGAATCTAAAAGACCAGGGTGTGCCAGATACAGAATTTGCGGCTTTCAGAAAATATCTGACCCAGGATTCGATTACGATGAAAGAGGCTATTAATTTCTTGAAAATGAAATCTCCTGCAAAAGATGAAATCGTTAAAATGATTTTTGGGGAAGAGCGTTATGAGAAATTCAACTTCCTTCCGGTTTCCAAATTTGTACTTCCGGTGAATGTGAATAATGCCATTAAATCAGGCATCATCACGCCAGCCGAAGCGCAAAAAGCAGAAAAACAAATCGTCATCGATTATAAAGGTTCTAGTATGTTCAAGAATAATATGATGATGCTGGATATCCTTGCGAACTTCGATTGGAAACGTCCGATCAACTTCTCAAGCGGTGGAATCTATGACGGAAGCAATCTATTCTTCCTGTCCAATTATCTTAAGTTTGATGGATTCAGTTACAGATTGGTTCCAATCAAAACGGAAGAATCTCTGGACGGCGAATTGGGAATGGTAAATGCGGACGAGCTTTACAACATTGTAAAAAATTACAGATGGGGTAATTTCAAGGATTTGAAAGTTCATTTTGATGAGACTTGTACACAGAATATTGTAAGTTACAGGTCATCTGCAAGCAGAGCTGCGGAAGCTTTGGTTCTGAAAGGCGAGAAGCAAAAAGCGATCGAAGTTCTGGATTTGGCAAGCAGAGAAATCCCGGTTTCCAAATACAATGACCCAAGGTCTTTGAGTTCTATTGTTTACGCTTATATCGTTGCCG
>Ga0209933_1001317_pt1 | contig 24708 bp, 22 predicted proteins | sample ThiBiot_300_biof_FD_183944 | JGI IMG/M metagenome (GOLD analysis project Ga0209933, IMG submission 183944) | Wastewater bioreactor microbial communities from Cape Town, South Africa - Thiocy_cont_300_biof (SPAdes) | ecosystem: Engineered > Bioremediation > Thiocyanate > Unclassified | place...
CTGATTTTACAGGTGAATCTGCCTTATAAAAATTCTTATAAGCATATTCCGCGGCTTTTGCAACATCAATTACACCTGCAGATCTTGACAGGTTTTCAAATCCATTATTTGCACTCGTGTTGGTAGTTTTAACCAATGATTCTATTATCTGCTCCGGTTTAAGATTAGGCATATAAGCTAATAGAACAGCTGACGCTCCCGCAACGACTGGTGACGCCATCGAGGTTCCTTGCAGATATTCGTATTTTCCATCTGGAACTGTTGAATAGATTTCAGACCCAGGTGCAAAAACATCCACCATTTTTTTATCATAATTAGAGAAGCTTGATTTCAGTGCGTTGGCATCATTCGTGTTAGATCCCACCACAATCATGTTGCTAATGAAAGGCTTTTCATCTGCAGTAGATTTGAAGTTGGTTGGAAAATACTGATGTTCAGCAATATCTTCATTCTCATTACCAGCAGCTTTTACCAAAAGAACGCCTTTGCTTTCTGCATACTTGAATGCATCCCAAACTACATTTTTCCCGGGAGAAACCGGTTTTCCAAAGCTCATATTAAGAATTTTCGCTCCATTGTCAACGGCATAACGAATGGCATTAGCCACATCTTTGTCTCTTTCATCACCATCCGGAACGGCTCTTACTGTCATAATTTTAGCCACTTTGGAAGCAACCCCATATTGAGGCTCAGAACCATTAGCTAAACCCGCGATGATCCCCGCAACGTGTGTTCCATGCTTTGCATCCGGACCTTCGTAATGGTTATTGCCATAGTTTTTCTCCGAATAATCATCATAATTGTCTCCAACGATTTCTTTTCTTGGATCAAAATCCAGATTATAGCCTTTTTCAGCTTGTGGCGTAAAATAATCCAGCGCTTCCTTCATCTGTCCTTCCATATAGGTTTTCACTTCAGGAGCTGATTTACCTGCAACCTGAGGATCATTTGCAACCTGAGAAAGAACCTGCATTGCCATTGCTTCTTGCTGGCTGGAAGGTTTGATGGTTGCTAAATTCTCCTTAGTCAGCGTTTTATTGCCCAACAATTTCACCATATCGGGTATGGAATTGTTGATCATTGTATAAAGCTGTAGATTTTGTTTAGCTTCCTGACTTTTCTTTGTAAAAATATCCTTGGACTTCATGTACATCTCAAACTCATCCGGCATTTTGGATTGATTCTCTTTATTCTTTGCAGAATCCGCCCCTTCAAAAACCGACTGATATTTTTTCACGACTCTCGTCACCTCCATATTATCAACATCAATGTCACCGTTTTTACCTCCTAAGAAATTCCAACCATGGATATCATCCACATATCCGTTTCCGTCATCATCTTTTCCGTTATTTGGGATCTCGTTGGAATTGGTCCATATATTTTTCACCAATCCCGGATGGTCTACTTCTACTCCGCTATCCAAAACACCGACAACCACAGTTTTTGGCTTCAGTCCTTTAGACTCGAGAAACTTATAGGCATTTTCTGTATTAACTCCATAAACTTTTGTAGTTGCATAGTTTTTATGATACCAGGTTTTTTGGTCTTTGTCTTCCTGCGGAGAAGCTGTCTGCGCCTGAACCAATCCAAATCCTGCATATAAAAAAGCTGCCGCTATCAATAATTTTTTCATATTAAATAATTATTTGTTTCTGTTAAGGAAAATCTCGTTTAAGAGTTTCATGGATATTAATCGAGTTTTATATTTTTGATATAAGTCAAACTTTCCGGTCCAATGTTACAAATCAAGTCCAAAATTGAAAGATCTTTTATAAATCCGTTTCTGTCTGAAAAGCTCTGATAATATTCCGGCATTTCATATTCTGATTCTGATTTGGCTGAAAACTTTCCTCTGTAATCTTCTGCTTCCGGATTTTTAAAATATTCGTTGGTGAGCTCATACTTTTTTTCGGTCTTCAGAATAGCAAGAATGATACCTAACGCGTTGAGATTGAAATCTTGCAGTGAAGACACCTGTTCTGCATAAATGTTTTTGAGCTTATCTTCATAAAACTCAAAATAAGGCGTACTCTGATAAGCTGTTTTGATGGACTTCCAATGCAGTTTTTGCCAATCTTCTGCAAAAGAAATCACGATGTCTTTGATTTCCCGTTTGCCTGTATGTCTGATAGGAATGATCAGAGGTAATTTTCCGTTGGCACCGTAAATTGCCGCACGGTTTCTGTAGGTCTGCTTTGGAAAGTTTTCGAATTGTTCGAAAGTGACTTCATTTTCTTCATTCAAAAATACTGAGAACCAAGAAACTGGCGGTAAGTAGAATATTGGTAAAAGAACTTTTTTCATATTTATTTTTGATAATCCTTCTTTAATATTCAAAATTTCAACACAAAGCACACTAAGTTTTTTTACAACTAAATGTTTTTAGGCTAACAAAGGCGCTTCGCTTATATAAGCTTTGAATGATTATTTGAGGATATTAATTAAAAAAAACTTTGTCAAAGATAATAATCTCTGACAAAGTGTTGAATCTTTATTTCGGAGGGCAAATCCCATAGCCCCGATAGGAACGGCATCCTTTTTTGTTATTGCGATTGTCAAAAATTTCAACAGAATGCTTCACGTTGTTCGCAATGACAAAAAAGATATAGTGGATAGCGGGATTGAGCTCCTAATTCATATTAATCTTCTTCGTTTTTCTTTTTGAATAATTTGGCGAAATAATCCCAGCCGAAGAACAATACCAAAATAATCACAGCTACCCACCAATACGATGTTTTGTTGGCTTCGCCTGTGTTGGTGGCTTTGAACATCCTATCCCAACGGATTTTTTTGCCTGGCGCCTGATAAGTGGAACCAGCATCGGAGAACAATCCTTCTACACTTAGCCAAGTGAACATCGGCCTTCCGACAATATTCTCTTCCGGAACGACTCCAAAAAACCTTGCATCCAAAGATGCATCACGGTTGTCTCCAATCATCATATAATAGTTCTGCTTGATGGTATATTGATTGGTTTCCTGTCCGTTGACATAGATCTTCCCGTTTTTGTTTTCAAGCTTGTTGTGCTCGTACTCGGAGATAATCCATTTGTATGTTGGTAAAGTTTCTTGATTGAGTGTTACAACATCGCCTTTTTTCGGAATTCTAAGCGGTCCGTACCAATCCTGGTTCCAAGGTTTGTTGATCGGATAAATGGATTGTGTTGTATCCACATTTTTTGTGTAGGCCGTTTTATCAGCATTCAGTTTAAATCTTACTGCACCTTCTCCTTTTTCTTCGATGATTTCTTTCATCTCAACAATCTCCGGAAGAGCTTTGATTTCTTTTGCTGTCTGATCTGTCAAACCCTGAAAAGCATATACAAATCCTGTATTGGTCTGATTTTCCTGCACCGGAAGAAATCCGTATGCTTTGTACAACTGAGGAATATTAAGCTGTGAACTCGTCGTAACCAGATAACCGTGTTGCTGTTGTTCATCACCAAGAATTTTCTCCGGTGCATTGTTCACAAATAATCTTCCGGCTCTGAACTCTATAACATCTCCGGGAATACCGACACATCTTTTTACGTAAGGATCTTTTCTGTCAATTGCCGTATGCACAGAATCCTGCGGATAGTTGAAAACAACAATATCATATCGCTTGATCTCATCATAACCCGGAATTCTAAGATAAGGTAATTTAACCGCATCAATATAAGATTTGGGGTCATCTTTCGGATTGCCTTTTTGACCCGTATCGAAAATCGTTCCCTGCAAAAACGGCAAAGCAACAGGTCTCATTGGCATCCTGTAACCATAAGCCCACTTATTTACAAACAAGAAGTCTCCAACTAACAATGTACGTTCCATTGACCCTGTCGGAATCCCGAAAGGCTGCGTGATAAATGCGTGAATAATGGTTGCAAAAACCACCGCAAACGTTACCGAACCCAGGAAAGTTTCTTTCTTTTTGCTTTCTTCCTCTTCTTCTTCAGTTTCTATTTCCGGATCTTTCCCATAATTGACCGTTGCCATAAAAATAAAAGGCAGAATCACAGTCAATATTCCATTTACAGCGCCTCTTTTTCCGAATTTTTTCATCAGGAAAAGATGGAAAACAGACATCATTATCGGACCAACGATTGGTAAATAAGATAAAACCGCCCACCATTTCGGATGTTTGGTCTCTTTGAGAATGATTAAATAATTATAAAAAGGAATAAAAGAAAATAATGGGTTGTAGCCCATTTTTTTAAATAATTTCCAAGTTGTAAGCCCCATCAAAACACTGATGATGAGTACATACACGGTATAAGTAATAATATAATCCATAAATATCGCTTTTAATTTTAAGCGTAGCTTCTATATTAGTTTTTTATATGCTGCTTTTGTTACAGTTTTTACAAACTTAAAACATCTTTCATAGAAAAAACCCCTTGTTTTCCAACAATCCATTCTGCTGCAATCACAGCACCCAATGCGAATCCATTTCTGTTAAAAGCTGTATGTTTGATTTCTATCTCATCCACTTCCGATCTGTAGAAAACACTATGCGTTCCAGGAACTTCGTCCTCACGAATGGCAAAAATCCCCAATTCTTTATCCTTGGTCTCATCCAGTTTCCAAGCTTCGTACTTAGAATTCTCAATAATTCCCTCTGCGATGGAAATAGCAGTACCACTTGGCGCATCCAATTTATGAATGTGATGGATCTCTTCCAGCTGAACAGAATATTCGGTAGTTTTTGACATCAGCTTTGCTAAATTTTCATTAAGCGCAAAAAAGAGGTTCACTCCCAAACTAAAATTTGAGCCATATAAAAACGCTGTATCTTGCTCTAAAGTGATCTTCTCAATTTCCGGTTTTTTGTACAACCAACCTGTTGTTCCGCAAATTACGGGAATATGATTTTCCAGGCAAACTTTGATATTTTCAAAAGCAGCTTCGGGATTTGAAAATTCTATGGCCACATCAGCTCCGTTCAGAGAATCTTTGGTTGGCGTTTCTCTCAATCTTGCAACTACTTCGTGACCTCGGCTTTGGGAAATCTCATCAATTATTTTTCCCATTTTTCCGTAACCTACTAATGCTATTTTCATTTTATAATTGATATAGATTTTTAATTTTAGAATCTGAAAGTTAAAGTCATTCCTGCTTTTGTTTCAAAATTACTGAACTGATCATTGATGATGGAAGGTGTCAATGCCAGATCCGGGTCGTGACGACCTTCGTAAAGATGTGCATCTACAACAGCATCAACAATATTAAGTATATAAATCAAACCGGTAATTCCAATCGCATAATCCCGCTGTCTTTTGGATCTGTCCTGAGCATTACCAAGAACCGTTTTGTCGATTCCGTTAATATTGGAAAACTCGTGGGGCAGACCATTTAATTCCGCAACAAAGGCATTTCTGTACCGCTTGTATTGCTTATCATTCCAAAGCGCAATCCCAACTCCTGTTCCTACTGCTCCCCAAACCAACGGGATTTTCCAATATTTTTTATTGTAAAATTGTCCAAGGCCGGGCAAAACTGCAGAATACAAACCTGCTTTTGCAGGACTTAGCTTCGTGATTTTTGCAGGTGCATTTTTTTGTTCTATATCACCTAAAACCTGGGCTTCCGACATTGGTTTTGCGGCAGGAATACTGTCCTTTGGAAGATTTTCAACCCGAATAGTATCATTAGGATTAACCTGTGAAAAAGCCAAACAAAAAGAAAAGAACAAAAAAATTGAAAATATTTTCTTCATTTATCTAATGTGAGCCAAAATATTTTCCAGCTCTTCTTCATTTTTAAAATCGAGAACAATTTTTCCTTTTTTCCCATTTGCCGAAGTTTTGATTTCGACATTCACATTCAGAATATCAGATAGATTTTTCTGAGCTTTTTTCACGTGATTAGGAATAATGATTTGCTTTACTGCTTTTTCTTTATCCTGAGGATTCTTCAATTGCGCAGCTAATTGCTCAGCTTGCCTTACATTCAGTTGATCCTGAATAATTTTATTGAACAAAGTCTGACGTTTTTCATCTGTATCCAAGCCCATAATCGCTCTTCCATGGCCAGCCGAAATTTGACCACTTCTGATCCCGTTTTGAATATCCGGCGACAGCTTCAACAAACGAACACTATTGGTAATTGTACTTCTCTCCTTTCCAACACGCTGGCTAAGATTCTCCTGAGTCATTCCAACTTCATCCAAAAGTCTTTGGTAAGTTAAAGCAACTTCTATCGGGTCAAGGTCTTCTCTTTGGATATTTTCTACCAAAGCCATTTCCAGCAATTCCTGATCGTTAACCAAACGGATATAAGCAGGAATAGATTTTAATCCAGCAATCTTAGAAGCGCGGTAACGTCTTTCTCCGGAGATGATTTCGAATTTTTCTCCGTCTTTTCTCAGTGTAACCGGTTGGATGATTCCAAGACTTTTAATCGATTCGGCAAGGTCGCTCAATGCTTTTTCGTCAAAATAAGTTCTTGGCTGATTCGGATTTGGGTAGATGTCTTCAATAGAAACTTCTACGATATTTCCTACCAATGTTTTAGCACCCTCATCAGACGCCGAATTGATATTGGTTTTACTTTCAGCATTTAGAATAGCGCCTAGACCGCGACCCATTGCTCTTGTTTTATCTCTCATTTTATAAATGATAATTAATGATAATAGATAAACTTATCTAAAGATCATTTTAATTTTTAACTAATTTTTCGTTCTTCAGCAGTACTTCTTCTGCTAACTGAATATATTGAATAGCGCCTTTGCTTTCCGCATCATATTTCAGGATACTTTCTCCAAAACTTGGCGCTTCGCTTAAACGCACATTTCTGCTGATAATGGTTTCAAAAACCATCTCCGGAAAATGAGAATTAACTTCCTCCACGACCTGATTGGATAATCTTAAACGGCTGTCATACATCGTCAGCAATAATCCTTCTATATCTAAATCCTGATTATGGATTTTCTGAACATTTTTAATTGTATTCAACAATTTACCTAATCCTTCCAAAGCAAAATATTCGCACTGGATTGGAATTATCACAGAATCTGCTGCTGTTAAAGCATTAATTGTAATCAAACCTAAACTCGGTGCGCAATCGATAATGATATAATCATATTGATCTTTAATCGATTTTAATGCTTCGCGCATCATGTACTCGCGATTATCACGATCAACCAATTCTATCTCTGCTGCTACCAAATCTATATGGGAAGGAATAATGTCAACATTGGGAGAACTCGTCGGCAAAATACATTTTGTAGCTTCTGCACTATGTTCCAATAAATTATATGTAGAAAAATTAACTTCTTCCACACCCAAACCTGAAGTTGCATTGGCCTGTGGATCAGCATCTATCAAAAGGACTCTTTTTTCCAAAACACCCAAAGCTGATGCAAGATTAACAGCAGTTGTCGTTTTACCAACTCCACCTTTCTGATTTGCAACGCCTATAATTTTTCCCATAAACAATAATTTAATCATCAAAAATACAATTTTTTACCACTTAGAATGTTTTGAAAAACACAGCCAGCCGTTAAAGTATTGTTAATTAATGAGTTGACAAATAAAAAAATTATCCACATTTCGCTAAAAAATGTGGATAATTATAAAACTCTGATTAATTTGATATCAATATAGCATTGATAATCAATCTATTCGATTCTCATAGAAATTGGCATTCTGAAAGAAGATCTGACAGCTTTACCATTCAATTGAGCTGGCGTCCATTTTGTTTTTATAGATTTTATGGTTCTTTCTGCTTCATTATTAAAATCAGCGTTTTGTCCCGTAACTTTAATATTTGTAATACTTCCGTCTCTTTCCACTACAAAAGTAATAATACCGGAAACCATTCCTGAATGATCCACTGATTCCGTATCAAAGTTCTGAGACACTTTTTGGCGGAAAGCATTGATTCCACCTTTGAAATCCGCGGCAACATCTACTTCAGATCCAGTTCTTATTTTATCAGGATCTTCGGCCGGCGCAACCGGTGCCATAGTCGGTTTATAAGTATTTGCCGGAGGCCCTGCTTGAATTGGCGGCGCAACAGGAAGCGTAGTTTCTACTCCCGGAGATGTGGTGGAACTAACAGCAGCATTTTTTTTGTCTTCTTCTGTAGGTACAGGTTTATCATTTTTCACTACTCTTACTGGCGTATAGTTTGTAGATTCCACAGTTTTAACTTTTGGAGGAATAGCTCTAGATTGTTGAATTACAGGCGGCTCATAAATATCAACCGGTGTTAAATCAAATACTGGAGGGCAAGCATGTATAATTTCTGAGTCATTATTTGATATTGCGGAAACAATTAAAGGAATCACTGATAATGACCCAAAAAAAGCAACTCCTACAAGTAATGCTTTTGTTAATTGATTAGAATACTCGTTTCTAAGAACATAAGCGCCATAAGCTTTATTTCTATTTGCAAATACAACTTCGTCCAAGTGATCTTTCCCAAATGCATGTAATAGATTTTTCATAACAATAAAATAAATTTTAATTAAACGATTGATAACAATTTTAACAATTGAATGAAAACACATCAAATAACATTCCATTTTACCAACCAAAAATCAAACAAATTATGAAATACATAAATTTTATTCAAAACAAGAATTAAAATTATTATACTTGTATCTTAAAATTATAATTAATTTGATGCAATGAAATTCAAATTGTTTATTTGCTTGTTTTGGTGTTTCTGGATTGGTGCTCAGGAAGGCTTTGTATTGGAAAATACCGAAAAGACTGTTATAAAATTCAAGTTGATTAATAACTTAATTTTCATTCCGATGAATGTTAATGGTGTTGAACTGAATTTTATGCTGGATTCCGGAATATCAGAAACATTACTGTTCAGCCTTGAAAACAAAGAGGTTGATTTTAAAAACATTGAAAAAATCACTTTCAAAGGTTTAGGTGAAACAGTAAGTGTTGAAGCTCTGAAATCAATCAAAAACAATATCAAAATCGGAGAACATTTTGTGGACAGATCCCACACCGTTTTCATTGTACTGGATGAAGATTTTAATATTTCTCAAGATATCGGAATTCCTGTGAATGGAATTATCGGTTATTATTTTTTCAAAAACCATCCTATTGAAATCAATTATAATAAAAAAACAATTACAGTCTATAAAGACAATTCTAAATTTCCGAAACGTATCAAAAAGTATTCTGATTTCCCAATGAGTGTGGAACTCAACAAACCTTACATGTATGCGGATGTGGAAATGAAACACGAGAAACAAAGCTCAAAATTGCTTCTTGATCTTGGCAATACAGATTCGGTCTGGCTTTTTCCTGTTCTTATCAAGGATTTTGTCTATAACCGTCCTAATATTGATGATTTCCTTGGTAGAGGTTTTAGTGGTGATATTTTTGGAAAAAGAAGCAGAATCAACTCCCTGTCGATTGGCAACTTCCAGCTTAATAAACCAATTGCAGCAATGCCGGATGAGTTTTCTATCCAACATCTGAATATTGTTAAGGACAGAAAAGGCTCTATCGGATCGGAAATCCTTCGGCGGTTTTCTGTCATTTTCGATTATCCCGGCAAGAAAGTTTACTTCAAACCTAACCAACACCTGGACGATCCTTTCCTTATTGACGGAAGCGGACTGGAAATAAAACAGGATGGACTAATCTGGGAACAAGAGCAGGTGAAAGTGGAAACCGCGAAAAAAAATTCTGCAGGAAATGAAATCAATGTCCTGGATAACAGTGATAAATTTCAATATAAATTTTCTTTGAAGCCGATTTTTGTCGTTTCCGGAACCAGAAAAGATTCACCGGCGCAGAAAGCAGGAATATTGAAAAACGACCAGATTGTTACGATTGATAATAAAGCTGCTAAAGAAATGACAATGAGCAAGATCCATTCGATCCTGAAAACCGATACCAGCAGAAAAATAAAGCTGGAAGTCAAAAGAAATAATCTCCCGATTAAAGTTGAATTTGTGTTAGAAGACCCAATTCCTTACATAGAGGAATAATTATTGAAACAAAATTTCAAAAAAACTATGAACGAGACACTAAACAGCATAAGAAACAGACCAAGGTTTAAGCTTTACACCAATCTTTCTCCTGATGAATATGAAGTGAATCTGAGAAAATATCTTGATGAAAACCGGGATAGATTCTATGGCAATATCAACCGGGAAGTAGCAACTATTTTTGTAAAAACTGAAGATGAAAATTATTGGAAACCGAATCTTGCGCTTAGAATCGAAAAAGAAGATGACGTAACCGTTATCAGAGGTATTTTTGGGCCAAGTTCTGCTGTATGGACTTTTTTTATGTTTCTTTATTTTCTTTTTACAGTAGCCTGGATGACATTTTTTACACTTTATTATGTCGAGAAGCAAATCAAATCCAATAATTATCCGTGGGCGCTGCCTTGCTCATTTGTTGTATTAGTTTTTATTGCGTTGACATATGCAGCAGCAAGATTTGGACAACTGAAAGGGAAGGAAGAAATGAATGAATTAAGAAAATTTGCAGAAGAATCTACTTTTCCTATTGAGAAAGAAGACTAATTATTTTATTTTACGGCTTTCTAAAGAATGCGTTAATTTTAGTCCGATTTTCATTAACAGATATTGAAAAGGCTTCTGTCGTTTGTAATATTTTCCAATGAAAATATTCATTGCCCCAAAAAATCGATCAAGATATACTTTATCTTTAACGGTACTTTCGCCTTTGTAATGGAGGAGCGAATATTTCCCATAATAGAAATTCTTATAACCTTTTCTCAAAATAGTATAACAAAGATCTATGTCCTCGCCGTACATGAAGTATCTTTCGTCAAAACCACCAACCTCTTCATAAACCGATCTTTTCAGCAGAAGATTAGCGCCTGTCATGATTTCTACTTCCGCTATTCCAAACTCATCAACATCGTTTCTGTAATATGTTTTTGAATTGTTGTTGAAAGTCGTGAATAATTTTTCGAAGGAATTAATCAAAGCAGGAACCGACCTTTTACTTTCCGGCAAGAACTCACCTTTCAGGTTATGCATTCTAAGACCGAGAGCGCCAAATTTTTCCTGGTTATCAGCAAAGTCTAGAATTTCCTGGAAATAATCCCCTTCAATTTCAGTATCGGGATTAAGTATGTAAACGTATTCTCCTTTAGCCGATTTTACACCAATGTTATTAGCCTTTGAGAAACCATAATTCTTGTCAAGTGCCAAGAAATCAACCTCCGGAAATTCAGAAATCAATGATTTCCAAGTAGAATCCGGAGAATTATTATCTACAACAATAATCTCATATTCAAAACCCTGAAAATATTTTTTAATCGAAAGGATACAGTTTCTCAACAGATCCTTCACTTGATAATGAACAATGATGACACTTACTTTCATTAGCCGGCTTCGTTATAAGCAATCCTGTTGGTAATAGATCTTCCCAAAGAGATTTCATCCGCATACTCCAGCTCATCGCCAACTGCAATCCCTCTGGCAATACTTGAAAACATCACCTGAGAACCCTTAAATTTTTTATAAATATAATAAGCTGTTGTATCGCCTTCCATAGTTGCACTAAGCGCAAAAATCAATTCCTTTACAACACCTCCGTTCAGTTTTTTTTCCACGCTTCCTATTCTTAGCTGGCTTGGGCCAATCCCTTCCATTGGAGAAATCTTACCACCTAAAACCAGATATTTCCCTTTGTATTTCCCCGTATTTTCTATCGCCATAACATCTCTTACATCTTCTACAACGCAAAGTAATTCATCGTTTCTTTTTTCGTCGCTACAAATATCACAAATATCAGAATCTGAAAAATTGTGGCATTCCTTACAATATTTGATATCTGTGACCAAGTTTTGTATTGATGCTCCCAAAGAAATCCCTTGTGAAGCTGGCTGACGAAGCAAATGCAACGCCAGACGAAGCGCAGATTTTTTCCCGATTCCGGGCAAACCTGCAATTTCTTCAACGGCTTTTGATAAAACTTTGCTTGGATAGTCCATTATAAGAAAACAGATTCAAAACAGAAGAATCTGAATAGGAAATTTAGTCTTTATTAATTCTTTTATAAGTCTGAAAACAGAAATCATGATCATTCTTATCGTCTTTGGAATGGCATTCTTCATCCGTTTTCTGCCAAGTTTCCGGGTCGATCTGTGGAAAAAAAGTATCGCCTTCAAAATCTCCGTTAACCCTGGTAATTTCCAATCGGTCCGCAAGCTCTATGGTTTGCCCGTAAATATCTCCGCCTCCTATTATAAAAATATCTTCATCAATTTTTTTAGCAAATTTGATGGCCTCTTTCAATGTGGATACAATTAAGATATTTTCCTCAAACCAGTTTTCTTTTCTGCTGACAACAATATTCGTACGGTTTGGCAACGCTTTGCCAATGCTTTCATAGGTTTTCCTTCCCATCACAACAGGGTGATGTTCTGTAAGAGTTTTGAAACGTTTGAGATCTTTTGAAAGATGCCAAATAAGCCGGTTATCTTTCCCCAAAGCATTATTATTTCCTATTGCTGCAATTATCGTAATCATATCTCTACAAATCTAAGATTTTTATGCTTAAATTAAGAAATATTTATGAATTTTTAGTTTTTATATTTTCGTATTTTTGAACATTCCTATTTACTAATAATTTTATTCCTTAAATAAGAATAGATAATATCATACATTAATGAAAAAAATTTTCTTAGCATCTTCTCTTGCTCTTTTGGTATTGGCAAGCTGCAACAAAGACAAAGAAATCCTTAATACCCTGAATGATTATAACATCAATCAGCAAAATAAAGGTTATCATTTTGGAGATAAGCTAAAACTACCTCAGGACGTTTTGGATTATGCCGAAGCCGTTACCATTACTTATAATGATAAGGAAACCAGCAATCTGACAATAGACCCAAACATTTTTTCATTGGGTGAAAATGATGTGACATTCAACATCAAGACAAAAGGTGGTGAAGTTCTAACTCAGGATGCAACCATTAATGTTTTTGCCAAAGTAAAACCCCGAGAGATCTCATACGAAGTTGTCAATCAATATCCACATGATCCTAAGAATTTTGTCCAGGGTTTTCAACTGGATGGAAATACAATTTATGAATCCGATGGACAACATGGTGAATCCAGAATCCTTAAATATAATCTAGGCTCTACAACACCCATTGCAAGTACATCTCAACCCCAGGAAATTTTTTCTGAAGGAAGCGCGATTGTTGGTGATAAAATATACCAATTAACCTGGCAAAACAAGAAAGGATTTATTTACGATAAAAGTTCTTTAAAGCTATTAAGCGAATTTGCTTATACTGCTGAAATTGCAGAAGGCTGGGGACTAACTTATGACGGAACAAACCTGATCTTATCCGACGGAACAAAAAACATATACTTCCTGGATCCTGCAAATCCTTCCAAGGTTGTAAGAACAATTGCTGTTGCGAGCAATACAACAGGTTATGATCAGCTGAATGAGCTGGAATATCACAATGGCGCTATCTATGCGAATGTCTGGCAGAAACCAATTATCCTTAAAATCAATCCTGTTAATGGAGAAGTAACAGGAATTTTGGACTTAACCAATATTGCAAAACAAAATACAACAGGAAACGATGATGTCCTGAATGGCATAGCCTTCAAAGGTGAAAATATGTTAATAACCGGTAAAAACTGGAGTAGAATCTATGAATTAATTATTAAGTAATTCCACAAAAAATAATAAAAGCTTCAAAAATTTTGAAGCTTTTATTATTTTGACTATTGTTGAGGATTCTCAAAATTCTTCACAATAGAATGTTTTATACTCAGTTCAGTATTTTGATAAAGTGTTTTGTTCGCTTTATAAAAACTATTACAAACCTGAGATTTCATTTCATATTCGCCCTGCTCTACAACAATACTTTCTGTTTTCTTTGCACCAACTGGCAAAATGTAATGGTTATTTCCAGAGATGTCCATAGTAAAATCACAGTCTGACTCGTTACTGATAATCAAAACCATGCTTTTGTTAGAAGCATCGGTATTGAATAACTGATTAAGCAGCGAAACGGCCTTTTCCTCGAGAGTTAACTTAGCCTTGATCTGATCGGATTCAAGTATTACATTAGAATTCTTTCCGATGAATATTGGCGATATCACATTATTTGTAGCACAGCTTGTTAAAAGACAACAACCTAATAAAAGTAAAAATAATTTATTCATCCTTCAGCCTGAATTTGATATACGTAATTGTTTTTCCCTTGGAAGAGAACAAGTCTTCATAGTAAGTTCTGATGGCTTTCAGCAAAGGCGTATCAGGCTGATATTCTTCCGCGCCATAAATATCATGATGAGAAGTAAGAATCTGGTGGCCAAGACCTTGTAATATTCCTAAAGTGTAGCCGTGCAAAAACTCGGAGTCGGTTTTGAGATGGATTATTCCATCCTTTTTGAGAATGTGTTTGTATTTGTCTAGAAATTCCGGATTGGTAAGCCTATGCTTTGTTCTTCTGTATTTGATCTGAGGATCCGGAAAAGTGATCCAGATTTCGGAAACTTCGTTTTCAGCGAACAGGCTTTCTAGCAGTTCTATCTGAGTCCTTACAAAAGCAACATTTTTCAGCCTGTAATGAATTGCTTCTTTGGCGCCAAACCAGAATCTTGCACCTTTGATATCTATCCCGATAAAATTTTTCTGTGGGAAAGCTTTTGCCAAACCAACGGAATATTCTCCTTTTCCGCAGCCTAGTTCTAAAACAATTGGATTATCATTTCCAAAAAACTCAGCCCATTTTCCTTTATGCTTGAAATCATTGATTGCCTCTTCCCGAGTGGGTTGAATTACGTTAGGTAACTTTTTATTTTCCTCGAATCTGGCAATTTTATTTTTCCCCATTATTTTAAATTTCTACACGTATAAAAAACGTTATAAAAATAAACATTTCCAGATAATTTCAAAAAAATATTTAATAATATTTGAATTTTTTACAAAAAAACATTATTCTTTTTTGATATTGTCTGTAATCTGCATCAAATGAGAGTTTTGGAGTCTTTTGAGATAAATCGGAAGATACTTTTCTATATAAACTTTGGTCGCTTCATAATTATTCGACTCCAAAAATATCGAAATGTTATCCGAACTGTAAATAAACTGTAAGAAGTTAGGAATCAATTCCTTTGGCACTTTGAGCTTTATGAAATAATCATCTCCAAAATAATCCTGAAGATTTTTTATGCCCTGACTCATTTTTTCATATTTATAATAGCGCTCTTTCTTTTTCTTTTCTCCGGAAATGAGATCAAAAATACTGTCAATGCTAAAACTAAGACCCTGATTGAATGACAAAACAGGAAGCTCGGGAGAAGTTCCATCACCTTTCGGTTCGGGCAAACCAATCATTTTTCTAAGCTCAAAAGCTTTCTCGGAAGACTTAAGCATAGATACATCCTTTCGCAGATTACCTGTCGGTCGGAAGGAACTTATGATCACTTCCTGGATCTCGTAATAAGCAATCTGGAGTTCGACAAAATTTTTGCTGAGATTGAGCATCTGCTCTGTTACAGTGATATCTTTTCTTTCTGTTGCAATAGATGTAAACCTTATAATATCTCCTTCTTTTGCCTGTATTCTAAACTCTCCGTTATAATTGGCCAGAACACTTTTATGTGCATTAAGATTGGTAACATACATCTGATTAAGATAAAGACTTGACTTATCTCTGATGTAAATCTCACCGTTAAAGAATTGCCCGTAAACGGATGCCAGGCAAAAAAGCAAAGCAATAGTAAAAATCTTCCTCATAATAATTGGGCAAATTTATAGAGAATTAGAACTAATAGCATTACAAAAAAAAACCGATAAGGTTAAAATTTTATTAAACTTTATCGGCTTTTTGTTAAGTAATTAGAATTAAAATCTTTTTTATAAAATAATTGTTAAAATATCATACTTTAATCAGAATTCCTGTTCTTCAGAAGGATCCAACCAATATATTTTACAGGTGGTGATTTTTCAAAATCTTTCCATTCCATAATGTACCAATAGCTGGAAGTTGGTAATACTTTACCTCCTAGTTTTCCATCCCAGGTATAATTATTATTTGAATCCCCTTCAAAAAGTTTTTTGCTCAGTCTATCAAAAATCTGGAATTTCACATCGATTTTATACTTAAGGAGCGACATGTCCAAAACATCATTGACTCCATCTCCGTTAGGTGTTATCAGGTTATAAATTTCTATTACCGAAAATTCCTCTTCCACTGGCACACAATTATCAGCAGAAATAACATAAACCTTGTGAAAACCCGATGAAACATTATTAAAAACATTAGAATCCTGATAATTACCATTATCTAACGCATATCGGTATGGCGGAACTCCTCCTTCTACATTGACTTTTACATTATTTCCATTGATTTCTATGCTTTTGATTTCAGGAAGTTCAGCTGCCTTAATCTCAACATTTTGTTTATATAGACATCCATTAGGAGCGGTAAGAAGAACATAATACTTTCCAATATCCAGATTATTAATCTCTTGACTCAAACCTATTGGAGAATCAGCAGCATTAAACCATTCATATTTATCAAAACCCGGCCCTGCATTCAGACTTGTTATTGTGTTAGGGCAAATTATTTTATCATTTAAAACAGTTGATTTTGAAGGAATTTTAATATTAATTATCAACTCGACAACAGAATAGCAACCGGAAGTGTTAAAAAACCTCACATATAAAGTCTGTTGCTTGTTAATGCGTATTTCCGAAATATCATTAGCGGCATTAGCTTGTGCATCATTTATTTTAGTATAAAATTTAGCTGTTACGGTTGTGTCTGGAGTAAATAATGTTTTATAATTGTTTAAGTTTTGTATCAGTTTTTCTTTATCAAAATCATCATCACATTCTTCTACAGTGACACTTGGTTTAATTGCAGGATAAAATTTAGATTTTAACTCTATTTTCTGAATGGCAAAACAGTTTTTCACATTACTGATCCGAACATAAACAAAAGTATCGGCAGAACGATATGCTGTGTAATTTTTAATTTCATCACTAGCAATTTCAAAAAGTGCTCCGTTAGAAGTCTTATAATAAGTTTTTTTTGCGGTAGTATCAGCTGTAACATTCGCCTTGCTCAGATTATAATCTGCAATCCCGTTGGAAGTACATTCTTGCAGAATATCATCATGAGAAACAACTTGAGTTATCCGAACTGTTGCCTGCCCAACTTCACAGTCAGGAATAGATCCGATGCCACAATATGAATATTTAAAAGTATCAATTCCTGAAGTGCCTGGATTAGCAGTATATATTATTTCACCATTGGCTTGGGTAGTCGCAATTCCATTCGACGGTGGTGTATCTATTTTTACAGATGCCGGGTTATATGTTTGTGCACTCAAACTAAACTTAGGCTTAATAGTAACTGTTGAACAACCTTCATAATTTGAATTTGTATAAGTTGTACAGTTATAAAATTTAAATTCATCAGTTTTAACTTCTAAACATGATCCTTGCCGGATACGAACTCTATAGATACCTGCCTGTTGAGGATAGTAATAAAACTCTTTATTAGAAGGGTATTGACTTGTTACAGGTGCATTAATAAAATTACCGGCACTATTTTTTATCTCCCATTGATAAAAATCAAAACCTTCGGTTACTGCCAGCTTCACTCCAGGCAAACACTCTCCTTCTACTTTCAAGATTACAGGAGTTGAAGAGAATCCTGCAAAATATCCTCCATAGCCAAATGCTTTATTCCCACTAGCAATACCTGCAGTTACGGCTTTGGTTGATTTGACAGTAATGTTTCCTGTAACATTGGGGATAGAATAAGTAACCCATTCTTGATTTGCAGTAATTGTTGAGATATCGTATGGCCCATACTGAGAATCGGGAGTTTCACCGTTAACCGTTACATTGGCTCCTTTTTCGGTAATAATATTTAATTTAGTGTAAAATTCCGGATTATGTGGTTGGTCAGATAGATAATTGATATAACTAATTTCATCAATTTTGCGAGGAAGATAACAGTTAAGTGGCGGGATATAATTCATACCGCCTGTTGCTAGCGGACTGTCTCCAGCCTCAACACCACCAAGCAGTTGATATACATATACATTTTTATTCGTTTTTATATGTAGGTTATAATGCTCATTACCTCTATCAATATAATTTGTTTCCTCTACACGATAATAATCTCCCTCATTAGCCAAGGTTTTAATTGGCGTCGTGGCATCATTTAAATAAATAGATGTATTTTTTTGTGTAGCGACCACAATAGCCCCTTCCATATTATTTCCAATTTTTCCATAACCTTTTACTATCACAAACTCGTCTCCCAGCTTGTTGACAGGAACAGACTGATCCATTAGAATATCAGATCCAGCAGCCGTATTAGAAGCATATTGTCCATTGAAGTTACCATTGGTTATTGAAATAGGTTTATCGGAAGTAATTTTGGCACCTATAAACCCATCCGAATTATCAAGAGCATCAACAGTTCTTACATCCGCTATATAAGATTGTCCTTTATCCAGATTGAAGGTAATACTTGAAGGAATACCCAGTGCCCAAAAAAATATAGGTTTTTTAAAATCGCTAATTGTAACTTTTGTATTATCTTCAGTAGCAAGAACACTCACGGATGCTCCAAAGAAAAGACTTGTTTGTGCATTTGGAGCCATTACTGTGTAAAACTGAGTCCCAATACCAGAAGTTCCTTTGGAAGTAATAATCTCAGAATGATTTGTCACACCAAAACGAAGATTTGCAAAACATGGTCTATCACTTTTCACATATAGACCTCTTGTACCAACGATAAAAACATCATCAGGATTTGATGTTATAATGTAATCCCGCGGAATATCTATAACTTTAGGAGATCCTTTACTAATTGTTACCTGATCAATTAAAGTATTATTATTATAAATTAAAACATTGAAAGGTGTGACTTCGTTCGTAGAAAGATGAAGAAATTGCTCAAAACCGTTATTGTTACTTTGACCATCAAACATCGGAGCAAACCAATGTTCTCTATCCAGTTGCGCTAAAATTTTTGCAAAAAAAATAAAAATAAAAACAAAAAGTAAAATTTTCTTCATTGTAATAGCCTTCAATATATTACAAATGTAGAAAAAAGGATTTTATTGTATGATATTATTCAATTTCTATTTTTTAAAAGTATCCAACCGGAAAGTTGCATCCTTTTTGGATTCCCGGTTTCATTCCATTCCAGAATATACCAGTATGATGATGTCGATAATGCCCTGCTATTGAGTTTACCATTCCAGATGAACTGGTTATTTACATCACCTTTGAAAACCAGATTGCCATAACGATCATAAACTTCGAATCTTGGATCGGATTTTGTCAAAAGATCGGAGTAGTCAATAAAATCATTGATCCCGTCATCGTTTGGTGTGATGACATTTTTCACACCAATGATTGTAAAGCTCTGAACTGCAGTTCCGCAGGCATCACGCACGGTAACTATGTGCTGTCCCCTATGAACATTTTCATAAACATTGCTTGTCTGATAAGGCTGTCCATCCAGACTATACTGATAAGGCGGAATTCCGTTTGCTGCGAAAACAGTGACTTTATTACCTTCTATCAAAGCATTATTAATAACTAAATCTTGTGGTTCTGATATTTTGACAAACTGTTGGTAAGTACAACCATTGGATGTCAACTTCACCCAATAATCGCCAGCTTTTTGATTCTTGATTTTATTAACACTGGTTCCTTGTTCTCCATTGCTCCATTCATAATAATCAAAAGCAGGTTCTACTTCCAAATCAGTTGTTGTACTTTTACAGATGATTGTGTCTTTAAGAATACTTGATTTTTTCGGCTGTTTGAATCTTAATTTGAATGAAGAATAATTATCACAAAAATTGCCTGCCTTACTGATTCTTATATAAAATGTCTTTTCGGCTTGCGTCGGGCTTAGGGTTTGCGATTTGCTGATTGATGGCTTATCTGCTTTGAGCTCCGAAATCTTTTCATAGAATTTGACATCGGCTGGATTGAGCGTTTCGGTCGTCATCAGACCAATATAGTCATCCAGATTCACGGTTTTGCTTCCTTTCAGTTCATTATCGCAGACATCAAAGACCGGAATGGTAGCAGGAGCCGGCTGCTGAGGATAGTTCATCTGGAGTTGAGAACCGTGATAGAATCTTAAAGTATAAGCATCCGGTGTACAGCTAAATGCACCAACTTTTACCGTAATATCCTGAGGATTCTGTGTAAATTCAAAATTATTATCGGGATTAATTTGTATTCCGGCCTGTGTATAATATTCAACTTTGAAATTCCCGCTAAAATTGGTGACAATCTGATTCGTAAACTTAGATAATTTTTCTATATATCTTCCATCAAAATCATCATCACAAATCATTATCGGAGATGTGTCAATGATTGCAACCGGCGCTTTTTCTATTTTTACCTGCCCTTGTAATCGACAGCCACTTCCCAACTTAATACTGACACTAAAATTTCCTTCATCATTTAATACATCATAATACGATTGTGTTATAGGTACACTTAACGGAAGACCATCTTTAAACCAATGATACTCTGCAAGAGGATCGTTAATTGAAGGGGTTGGTTGTATCCTGTAAGGTATATTTTCACAAAGTGGATCCGCATTATCAAGAGTAAGATCATTTCCTATATTTACATTACCGGTAAAACTACCCGATTTCAGGAAAACAGCGGAATCATAAAGGCCACTTGAATCTCCATGATCAGCAATCACTAATTTTATATGATATTTTACTCCTTTTTGAATATTTGCAATTGCTTTTAAAACCTTAGTTTGTCCGTTAAAATTAGTTGGAGTATTTACACCATTAAAACCACCAAAATATTCAATATTTCTTTCACATAATGTTGCTCCATTAATCGATAAAGAAGTTACGGGAGTGCTGGTTCCTGGAACCAATGCAATATTCTGATAAGGATTAGTCGTATTGGCTTCTTTAATTAAGAATGCAAAAGCATCCGAATAACGACAATTTGTATTTCGGTATTCTTCAGATAAAAACATGTAATCAAAGCTGATTTTATCACTTTGCAGTGAAACAAAATCAAATTCTAAGGATGTAGCATTCAGAATATTATCAGTCGGCAAACCGGATTGTTGTAAAACATCAATAAGGTCATTATCCCCGCCCCAGCCGGAGACAAATTCGCTTTGAAGATTATTATTCGGCCCGGATGCTTTGGATACCCGTCCCGTAGAAAGAATAATACCTTCATCTATTTCAAAGTTACTTGATCCTTTATCAAAATACCCATAGCTAAGATCTGTACCTCCAAAAAGTTCTCCTGTGGCGGACACATTGGAAACAGTAATACAACTTGCATTTTGAGCACCAATAAATTTGTCAACTAAATCCTGAGCTGTATAAGTTATATTGGTATTTATATATTGTGCTTTTGTGTAATTTGTAACAGCCACACAAAAAAAAGAAATAAGAGAGAATAAAAATCTATATGTTCTCATTTAACATAACAAAATGGGGTACAAATTTACTCCGAAAATCCCAAACAAAAAATCCTGCCATAAAATATAGCAGGATTTTAACTTTTTATTATTTCAAATCTTAAGAAAGAGCAACTCTTACGAATCCTGTAACTTTAAGATCTGCGTTTACAGATTTTACATAGTCAGCAACTGATACACTAGGATCTTTGATAAAATCTTGGTGTACCAAAGTGTTGTCTTTGTAGAATCTCTGCATTTTACCTTTCAGGATATTGTCGATAATGTTTGCAGGCTTACCTTCTTCAGTTAATTTATGTCTTTCGATTTCCAATTCTTTATCGATAGTTTCCTGAGAAACCGCATTCTCATCAAGAGCAATTGGGTTCATCGCGGCAACCTGCATAGAAACAGCTTTTGCAGCCTCTTCAGCACCTTCAGCCTTAGCAGAAAGAGAAGTAATTGCAGCAATCTTGTTTCCAGCGTGGATATAAGCACCTAAGAAAGCTCCCTGAATGCTTTCAAAAGCCCCAATCTCGATTTTTTCTCCGATAACACCTGTTTGTTGGATCAATTTCTCAGCAACAGTTTGCCCGTGGAAATCAGAAGCAAGAAACTCTTCTTTGTTAGAATAGTTGATCGCCTGTTCAGCCAATTCATAAGCTAATTCTACGAAAGCTTCATTCTTAGCAACAAAGTCAGTCTCACAATTCAAAGAGATTACAGCACCTAAAGTATTGTCCTCATTTACTCTAGCGATAACAGCACCTTCAGAAGATTCTCTGTCAGCTCTGTTAGCAGCAACTTTTTGTCCTTTTTTTCTAAGGATATCAATTGCTTTTTCGAAATCTCCTTCAGCTTCGGTTAAAGCTTTTTTGCAGTCCATCATTCCTGCACCTGTTGTGTTTCTTAGTTTTGCTACGTCTGCAGCTACTGGTGTATAAGACATAATATTGATTATTTTTTTATTTAATTGTTGATTCCTCCTTCATGATTTTCAGCGTGCAAATATAGTGATTTTTATAAAAATAATTATCAATAAGAAACAATCTTAATAAAAATAGAATATTGTTATAATATTATCAGATTATGTGAAAAATCGAATTAATTTTTAATTTAAATTTCACACAACATTACAAGATTTGGTTTATTTTTACGTTTCAATTAAAAACAGATCCCCATTTATAATGAAGAAGATATTTTTACTTTCATTTTTTTTAGTTTCTATAAGTATATTTTCCCAAGTCAACGTTTTTGAAGCCAAAAGATCTACAGACAAAGCGGTTATAGAAAAATTTATCAGGGACAATCCCAATCACCCCGCTGTTCCGGAACTGAAACAAAGAATTCTGTCTCTTAAATATGGTGGAAACGCTCAAGTTGCAAAACCAACCGTAACTCCTATGACAGAAAATAAAATTGAAAAAACCTCAAAGATAGGAACAACAGCGGCAAAAGGTGAACCCTCTGAACAGGCAAAAAATACGGCAGCAGTTCTTACAAGCCTCTTCAATAATGACCCTAACAAAAAAGAAGCCATTGTCCAATTTGTTAACAAATCCAAATGCGTGCTTGTTATCAAAATCAGTGGAAAAAAATTCTATAACCTTACTGTTCCTGCCAACGGACAAAATTATATTTTGGTTGACAAAGGAAGCTATAATGTTTCTACTTCCATTTGCGATGCAACTTATAACCAGAATAAAGCCTTCACAAAAGATCTTATCATTACACTGAATGGTGCAAAATAATTAACTTATAAAACATCTTATTGAAACTATTATCCTTCATATTAATATTAACTTCATTTCTCACTTTTTCTCAAAAAAAAATCGGACTGGATTCTTTGCAGCTGAGAGATGTCCAGGAAGTTTTAGGCGACGACTATTGTAATATCTATATTTATAAGAAGAAAGATTTCAGCTTGACAAAATATGACTCGGTTGGGATTCAACTCGGGAAAGTAATGATGACTTTTCCTTACAAAATCCAAAGCGTGACCAATCCTCTCAACATTGTCATGTTTTCTGAAAATGCCCAGGAAATTAAATTCCTGGATCAAAATCTGAACGAGATACAGAAAATCAATCTAAGTTCAAATTTTGGTTTCATAAAAGCTGTGTATGCGGAAGACTTACAATTTGCATGGCTATTGGACGATAGTAACAAAACACTTATTCAATACAACTTCAGAAGCAATTCTGTCATTAATTCTTTTCCATTCAACATCAACCTTCAGTCGTTAAAGGACTTCCTTGTCTATAATAATAAGATTTATATTCTTCGTGAAAATGCTTTTGAAGTTTATAATACAAAAGCCACATTATTATTTTCGGAAGGTATTAATAATGCCAGAAAACTAAGCCGGAACAATGATGATATTCTAATATTCGGAAACCAAAGCATCACAAGATTTGACGGTAAAACCATTACTGAAATTTTCCAAAATCAAAATGCAAAAATTGTGGATAAAAATAACTCCGGATTTTTGGCACTCATAAAAGACAAACTTTATCTTTACAACCTTAAATAATTAATAATTGATCTTTGATAAATCATTGTAACTTTATCATCGATTATCACTCATCATTTATCAATAATTAGAACAATGCATATTGCTGTTACAGGAAATATAGGTGCCGGAAAAACAACTCTTACAACAATGCTGTCAAAGCATTACGGTTGGGAAGCACAGTTTGAAGATGTAGATCACAATCCTTATTTGGATGATTTTTATGGCGATATGTCAAAATGGAGTTTTGCACTTCAGATTTACTTCTTAGGAAGCAGATTCCGTCAGGTAAAAGAGATCCGTGAGAGTGGAAAAAATGTAATTCAGGACAGAACAATCTACGAAGATGCCCATATTTTTGCAGAGAATCTTGCAGAGATGAGCTTACTTTCTGAGCGTGATTTTAATAATTATTTATCCGTTTTCCAGCTGATGAAAGACTTTGTTTCGGCACCGGATTTGCTAATCTATCTCAGAGCAGATGTCCCGACTTTGGTAAGACAGATTTCCAAAAGAGGACGCGAATACGAAGCAGGAATCAGCATTGACTACCTGTCAAAACTGAATAACAAATATCAAAACTGGATAGAAAATTACAAGGAAGGAAAACTTCTTATAATAGATGTTGACAATCTGGATTTTGTAGAAAAACAAGAAGACTTCGGTTATATCTTGGAAAGGATTGATGCAGAGTTGAATGGTTTGTTTTAAATTATTTGGCCGATAATTTTCTACAGCCATAGGAGATTATAACTGCCAAACTTTTTAACACCGCAACAACTTATGATCAAAGTA
>Ga0209933_1001333_pt1 | contig 24421 bp, 28 predicted proteins | sample ThiBiot_300_biof_FD_183944 | JGI IMG/M metagenome (GOLD analysis project Ga0209933, IMG submission 183944) | Wastewater bioreactor microbial communities from Cape Town, South Africa - Thiocy_cont_300_biof (SPAdes) | ecosystem: Engineered > Bioremediation > Thiocyanate > Unclassified | place...
GTGGGCGAGGGCGGCGACACCGCCGAGGACCACCAGCTGTCGCTCGAGGCGCTGCACAAGCTCAGCGTCGACATCAGCCGCACAGTCGAGGAGACCAGCTTCCGCTTCGCGGCGACCCAGGCTTATGGCGACGTGCTGGCGGAGCGGTTGACCCGGTTGCGCGAACACGCGATCGGCGAATTCACCACCATCGAGCGCTTCCTCAACAATCGGGTGCAGCCGGCGCTCGCCACCTGCAAGGCGATGGAAAAGCGGCTCAGCGCCCTGACCGACAAGGTGCGCCGTTCGATCGAGCTGCTCGACGCGCGGATCACCCTGTCGATCCAGACGCAGAACCGCTCGGTGCTCGATGCGATCAGCCAGACCGGCCGCAGCCAGTACCGGCTGCAGCTGACGGTCGAGGGGCTGTCGATCATCGCCATCTCGTATTATGCGCTCGGGATCCTGGGCTACATCTTCGAGGGGCTGCACGAGGTGCTGCCGTTCACCAAGGGCGAGATGCTGGCGGTATCGGCGCCGGTGGTGGTGTTGCTGGTGTTTGTGGGAATCCGCCGGCTGCGGAGCCGGCACTCGTGACCGCCTTCACCGGTTCCCGCTGCGGTGGGAAGCTGGTAGGATAGGCCAGCGGCGCGGCGAGCGCGCGTCCTGGCCAATCTCGGACGTCAAGCAAGCTGCATGCCAGCGGCCCGGAAGCCGTGGCTGCAGGTGGCTGGCGCGCTCTACCCTGCGACGTGCCGTCGCTTGACTTGCAACCTTGTGCGCCGCCAGAGATTGCCCATGTGACTGAGCCCGCCCGGCCTTGCGGCGGCTGTTTGGAGGAATACGAATGAAAGTTCTGGCTCTTGGTTTGGTGATGTCGGCCCTGTTGGCAGGATCGGCCTTTGCCCAAGGTGATGCGGCGGCCGGCGCCAATGTGTTCAAGAAGTGCGCGTCCTGCCACGCCGTCGGCGAAGGCGCCAAGAACAAGGTCGGCCCCGAGTTGAACGAGCTGTTCGGCCGGGTGGCCGGCACGGCGCCGGACTTCAACTATTCCAAGGCGATGACCGAGGCGGGGGCCTGGTCTGGTCGTCCGAGACGCTGCACCAGTTCCTCACCAAGCCCAAGGACTTCGTGAAGGGCACCAAGATGAGCTTCCCGGGGCTCAAGGAGCAGGCCGACCTCGACAACCTGGTGGCTTACCTGCAGACTTTCTCGACCGCCCCGGCAGCGCCGGCCGATGGCGCCGCTCCGGCGGCACCCGCGGCGCAGTAAGCCGAATTTGACAGCGTTATCAACGCCCTCTCCGGAAACGGGGAGGGCGTTTTCGTTTACCCCGCAAATGGGGGGTATGCGACCTTATATTGCCTTATCGAATGTGTCGTATTGTGATGACATAAGCGCCCACCATTTCAGGGCCACAATGGATATCACCCTCAAGCAGATGCAGATCTTCCGCGCCGTGGTGATCGCAGGATCGATCACCAAGGCGTCGCGGCGCGTCGGACTGAGCCAGCCTTCGATCAGCCAGCAGCTGGCCAAGCTCGAGGAGCGGCTGGGCACGCAGCTGATCAACCGCAACCGCACCGGCACGGTCAGCCTGACCCCTTCCGGCGAATACTGGTTCAAGTTTTCCGACGAGGTGCTCAGGAAATTCGACCAGGCGATCGATGAGCACGAGAAGCGCTATGTCGACAGCCGGGTGTTCCTGCGGATCGGGCTCAGCCCGACCCTGCGCGGACGGTTCCTCTCGGCGGCGGCGCGGATCGCCAGCGAGGAGCAGGGGTTCGCCAAGTTCGAAGTGAGCTATTCGACCACCAGCAGCGAGCTGGTGGAGCAGCTCAGGCTGCATCAGCTCAACTGCGTGATCGTCAACGACGACGCGCTGGCCGAGGACCGCTCGAGCTTCGCCACGGCGCTGCTGTTCCGCGACCCGATGGTGCTGCTGGTGCCGGCGGAGCTACCGCTGGGGATGCTGGAGAAGGCCCTGACCAAGGGCGTCAAGACCAACCAGCTCGACCATTCGCTCACCCGCTATGTCGAGATCAGCGCCAATGTGCCGATGCGGCCGGTGTCGGATGCCTGGTATCGCTCGAACCTGCCCTATGCGACGCCGGCCTTCTCGGCAATGACCTACGTGGCAGCGACCGACATCGTGTCGGAGGGCCTCGCGACGACGCATGTGCCGCTGTCGCTGGTGCCCAGCCTGCCCAATTCGGTGCGCTCGCGGATCAGGATCTACACGCTTGGCGGCATGGATCGTTCGATCGTCCTCGCCATGCCCAAGCACCTGATGACGCTGCCGGGCTATGCCAACATCTTCAAGCGGCTGACCGACTTCTGCCGGCACGAGTACGCCCAGAACGTGCCGGCCGACAGCGTCCTGGAACTGCCGACCCCGGAACGGGCGCGGCACGACAAGGAACCGGCAGGCGGACGCGTGGTCGCCGGGGTGCAGCAGAATTACCAATAGATGACATAGGCAAACTTCCCCGCGCATCGGTCTTATGTGGCGCCAGAGTGCCAACAAGAACGATCCTGAAGGGGGAGACGAATGCACCTGAAACACCTGATGTCCGCCATGTTGGCGGGCAGCATGCTGGTCCTGCCGGGGATTGCCCTCGGCGCCGATGTGACCGCCGAGCGGCTTTCCGCCGCAGGCAGCGAAGCGGAGGCCGGCAACTGGCTGATGGTGCACCGCACCTATGATGCGCACCGCTACTCGCCGCTCAGCGAAATCACCCCCGAGAACGTCTCGGGTCTGAAGCTCGCCTTTGCCGTGCCGATCGGCGGCTCGGAGCCGGCCGGGTTCGGCGCCGGCTCGATGGAGGCAACGCCGCTCGCCAAGGACGGCTTCCTCTACATCTCCGATCCGTGGGGCACGCCCTACAAGATCGACGCTTCGGACGGCAAGCAGGGCAAGACCGTCTGGATCGGCGACACCGGCATCGACAAGGATCCGAGCCGCGGCATCCTGCTCGCCTCGCGTGGCCTGGCGCTGATCGACAACCTGGTGATCACCGTCCTCAATGACGGTCGCGTCATGGCGTTCGACGACGAGACCGGCGACGTGGTGTGGGACCAGCAGGTCGGCAAGGAGCCGGGCGAAGGCTTCACCAACGCCCCGCTGGTGGTGAAGGACAAGATCCTCGTTGGCCAGTCCTATGGCGACTGGGCGACCCGCGGCTGGGTTGCGGCGCTCGACGCCAAGACCGGCGAGGAAGTCTGGCGTTTCTACACGGTTCCCGAGCCCGGCCAGCCCGGCTCCGAAACCTGGCTGTGCGACCAGTCGGGCAATCCCGATTGCTGGAAGACCGGCGGCGCGGCGGCCTGGGTGACCGGCTCGTACGACGAAGCCAGCAACATCACGTACTGGGGCACGGGCAACCCGGTGCCGATGTACGATCCCGAATATCGTCCGGGCGACAACCTCTACTCCAACTCGACCGTGGCGCTCGACGCCGATACCGGCGAGCTGAAGTGGCACTTCCAGTACACCCCGGGCGACTACATGGACTATGACGAAGTCGGCGCCCAGCTGCTCGTCGATGCCAAGGTCGACGGCGAAGACCGCAAGGTGCTGGCGCATTTCGGCCGCAACGGCATCTTCTACACGCTCGACCGCACCAATGGTTCGTTCATCGCGGCCAACCCCTATGTGTCGAAGCTGAACTGGACCAAGGGCATCGACCCCAAGACCGGCAAGCCGGTTGAGTACGATGCGTCCAAGCCGCTCCAGGTCTATGCCAACGGCACCATGCGTCGTGGCGGCGAGACGGTGAACACCTGCCCGAACATCCAGGGCGGCATGAACTTCTGGCCTCCGGCGGTCGATTCGGTCTCCAACATCGCCTACGGCGCCGGCATTGAAGGCTGCTCCGACCTGACCGTCGAGCAGAAGTCGCCGGAAGACGTGGCGCCGGGCGCCACCACCTTCGCCGGCGGCGCGGCGGCAGCTTCGGGTGCCCAGACGGGCGCGATCTTCGCGTTCGACGTCACCACCGGCAAGCAGGTCGCCAAGATCGAGCGTCCGTATCCCAACTATGCCGGCGTGATGACCACTCCGGGCCTGGTGTGGACCGGCGAGATGGACGGCACCTTCGGCGCCTATGACGCCAAGACCCTGGAGCAGAAGTGGTCGATCAACGTGGGCGGCACGTTCAGCGCCCCGCCGATCGCCTTCAAGGTCGGAGACAAGGAGTATATCGCGATCGCGGCCGGCGGCAGCGCCGTCACCACCTTCGGATACCCTGAACTCGCCAACCGTCCGGCGGCCAACGTGCTCTACGTGTTCGCGCTCTGACGGCAGAACGATATCCAACCTAACGATGCCGGGCGGTTCCTACCGCCCGGCACAGCTCATTGAAGAAAGAAGAGTTCCCGAGATGTCGCTCCTCAACCGCAAATCCCTGGCGCTGCTGATGGCCGCCAGCCTCATCGCGGTCACTCCGTTGGCGCTCAACGCGGCGCAGCCGCCGGCCAACGCTCCGGCCGCGGAGACCGCCGCTCCGGCGGAGGCGCCCGCCGCCGATGCCGCGACCGCCGAACTCGACCCGCTGCTTGCCGGCGCTGATATCAACCGCGGCGTGGTGGTCTATGGCAGCCGCGGCGGCAACTGCGTCTCCTGCCACGGCTGGGACGGCAACGGGTTGGGCAAGAACCCGCGTTCGGAAGGCAATGCGGCGCTGCTGCGCGAGTCGGGCCTCGATGCGCAGGGCTTCATCGAGATCATCAGCTGCGGCATTCCCGGCACGCCGATGCCGTACCACGATCCGCAGGCCTACAAGGACGATCGCTGCTACGGCATGAAGGCGGCCGATTTCGAAGCCGGCCAGATGCCCCACAAGGGCAAGGCGCTGAAGAAGGAAGATATCATCAGCCTCGTGGCCTACATCCAGACCCACATCCAGGGGAAACCCAAGGCGACCTACGAGGATTGCGCGTTCTATTTCGGCGCCTCGGCCGAAAAGTCCTGCGCGTTCCTGAAGAAGTAAGCCATGCAGCTGCGCCTGCTGCCGTTCTGCCTGGGCCTCGTCGGCGCGTTGGCGGCCATGCCGCCGGCGCTTGCGCAGTTCGACGTCAACCTGGTGCCCAAATATACGATCTGGGACATCAAGTTCGGCGAGCCGATCAGCCAGATCCCGCCCGAGGAAGTGGCCGAGATCGCCTGCGGCACCAATGGCGGGCCGCCATCGACGCCGCTCAAGGATTTCGCGGAGTTCGCCAGGTGCCCGGCCGAGCCGACCGGGCTGCACGAGGTGTTTTTCACCAATGACGACGAGGCCGACTACATCGCCAAGGCGCTGGAGGCGGAATATCGGGTCATGCAGGGCGGCACCTCGATCTATGCCCATCCGGTGGTGTTCTCGGTGCTGATCGATGCCGAGGGGATTGTCCGCGGCATCCGCATCGTGACCGACGAACGCGCCGCGGATCGGGAGCGGCGGGTGGCAATGACGCTGTCGCGCAACCTAAAGTCGCGCTACGGCCGCTGGGCGCAAGCTTGCGAAAACCTGCCGCCGACCGACGGGCAGCTGCCGGTCGGCAAGATTTTCGTGCACGAGATCTGCACGGCGGACAGCCCGGAGGGCGATGCGCGGATGCGGCTCGAAGCCACCTATTTCCGCAAGAAGGGCCAGACCTCGATCAACCTCGAGACCCAGACGATCAACAAGAACTACTTCCAGTCGGCGACGCGGCTCGAAGTGGTGCAGAAGCCGTACGAACCGGACACCAGGCCGGTCCGCTAGGGCGGGAGAGGAAGACGTAAATGAGGATGGCGTTGTTGGCGCTGCTGGTGCTGCTGCCGGGCTCGGCGTTTGCCGGGCCGGCAGAGGACCTCAAGAGCGGGGCGCGCACCGAGTGCCGCGGCTGCGATCTTTCGAACCAGAGCTTCAAGAAGGCAAACCTCGCGGGCGTCGATCTTTCGGGAGCGAACCTCAGCGGGACGACCTTCCACCGCGCCAACCTCAAGGGTGCCAACCTGTCCAATGTCCTGGCGGAGGGCGCGAACTTCAACCTCGCGGACCTGGGCAGTGCCGATCTGAGCGGCGGGCATTTCAAGGACGCGATGTTCTACGAGGCGCAGTTGTCGGGGGCCAAGTTGGCCAAGGCCGACCTGTCGGCGACCCGCATGCAGCATGCCCGGCTGACCGGCGCCGACCTCAGTGGCGCGGATCTCGATTGGGCGGTGATGAAAGAGGTGCGGCTCAACAACGCCAATCTCACCGACGCCTCGATGGAGCGCACCAACCTCGAAAAGGCCAGCGTGGGCCGCAGCAAGTTCGACGGCACCACCATCACCAGCGCCGGGTTCCTCGAGGTGAGCGCGCCGGGGGCAAGCTTCAAGGACGCCACGATCTCGTTGACCGACTTCTATGGCGCCGAACTCAACAATGCGAATTTCGCCGGCGCGACGCTGAGCGACAATCGCTTCACCCGTGCCAAGCTGAAGCTCGAGCAGTTTGCCGACACCACGTTCACACGCAACATCCTGCCGGACGGGCGGGTGCAGGGGACCCAATGATGCGCATGAAACTAGGCCTCGCCGCGCTGGCGCTGACACTGGCGGTGTCCGGCGCCGTGGCGCAAGACGTGGTGAGCGGGGCGGCCAAGGTCGTCGATGCCGACATCATCATGGTGGACAAGCAGCGGGTGATCCTGTGGGCCGTCGATGCGCCGGAACGGCCGCAGAAATGCTATGTCGGCGAGCTGTTGTGGGATTGCTACGGCGCGGCGCGCCAGGCGCTCGGCGAGCTGATCGGTTCGGGCGAGGCGAGCTGCACGCTCACGCCCGGCGAGCCGGACAAGTTCAACCGGCGCTACGGGGTGTGCACCTCGGCGGGCAAGGATATCGGGGCCGAGCTGGTGCGACTCGGCATGGCGCGCGCCTTCCTCGAGCAGGGTGACGATTACGTGGCCCAGGAAGAGGAAGCCAAGGCCGCCCAGATCGGGGTGTTCCAGCCGGGCGCCAAGATCGATGCGCCGTGGGAATTCCGGAAGACCGATCCGCGGAACTATCGCTAGGGTTCTGGTGGCCTGCGATCTGACGGGCCGGTGGTGGAAGTGCACCCCCCACCCTGTCCCTCCCCCGCAAAGGGGGGAGGAGACCCTGCGGCGATTGCCTTCGCCCCACCAACACCGATGCAAGGGGACAGGGGTGGGGGTATCTCTTGCACTCGGTCTTTGTCTAATCCGCTGAAGCACTTGCCGCCGGCTTCACGCCGGTCAGCGCGATATAGGCATCCCCCAGCGTCTCGGTTCCTGCCGCGGCGATGATCTCGGCGGGCGTGCCGATGCGGATGATCCGGCCGGCGACGATCAGGGCGATGCGGTCGGCCTGCTCGACTTCCTCGACGAGGTGCGTGGCCCACAGGATCGAAGTCTGGTGCGTCTCGCGCAGCCCGCGGATGTGCTGGCCGAGCAGTTTTCGGGTGGTGGGATCGAGCCCGACCGATGGCTCGTCCATCAGCAACAGCGACGGCATGTTGAGGGTGGCGCGGACGATCTCGATACGGCGCTGGTTGCCGCCCGAGAGCGTGCGGACCGGCTTGTCGATCAGCTCGGTGACGGCGAAGAACGCCGCGGCGGCGTCGATCCGCTCGTTCAGCAGCTTGCCGGAGAGACCGAACAGATTGCCGTGGAACTTGAGGTTGGCGCGCACGCTCATGTCGAGGTCGAGCGAGCGCGACTGGAACACCACACCGAGGCGCTTCAGGATTTCCGACGCCTGGTCCTTGTAGTCGATGCCGAACAGCCGGACGGTACCACCATCGGGCGAGAACAGGCCCGAGCAGATCTGGAACAGCGTCGACTTGCCGGCGCCGTTGGGGCCGAGCAGGCCGACGATCTCGCCCGGAGCGATGTCGAGCGAGATGCCCTTCAACGCCTCGTTGCTGCCGTAGGATTTGCGGATGTCGCGCAGCGCGAGGACGGGATCGGTCATGGCTGGGCGGGCTCCCGTGCGCCGACCGAAGCGGCGATCCGGTTGGCGATGGCTTCCCGCTCGGTGCGGCTGCGTTCGCCGCGCGGGGTTTCGAAGCGGTAATCGGCAGCGATGCGGGCAGGGCGACCGCTCAGCACGATGGCGCGGTCGGCCAGCATGGCGGCATCCTCGGGCAGGTGGGTGACGAGCAGCACGGTGGGGCGGCTGGCGGCGATCAGCGCGAACAGCACCTGCTCCATCTCCTGCACCAGGGTGCGATCGAGCGAAACGAAGGGCTCGTCGAGCAGCAGCAGGCGCGGGTTGACCGAGAAGGCGCGGGCCAGCGCGACGCGGCGCTGCATGCCGCCCGACAGCTCATGCGGGAAATAGTGCTCGAAGCCGGCAAGCCCGACGCGGCGCAGCATCTCGGCGGCGTCCTGTTCGGTGGTCTGGGGGCGCACGGCGCGGATATTGTCCAGCGCCGTCAGCCAGGGCAGCAGCCGCGCGTCCTGAAAGACGAAGCCGGCGGGTGGCGCGGCAGCGGCGGCAACGCCGTCGACGCTGACAGTGCCGGAGAACAGCGTGTCGATGCCGCCCACCATGCGCAAAAGCGTGGATTTGCCGACGCCGGAGGGACCGACAAGCGCCACCACCGAGGAAGGTTCGACCACCAGATCGAAGCGCTCGAGCAGCGGTTCGGGCAGGAAATCGAAGCGCTTGCCGTCGATGGCGATATCGAGACGGGGACCGGTCATCGCGGTTGCCGCCATCTGAGCACCCGGCGTTCGAGCGGACGCAGGATCAGGTACTCGAACACGAAGACCACCAGGATGAAGGCCGTGGTGTAGGCAAAGATGCCCTTGATGTCGAAGAACTGGAAGAACACCGAAATGCGGAAGCCGACGCCGCCGTCGGAGCCCAGCACCTCGAAGACCAGGACAATCTTCCAGATCAGGCTCAGCCCGGTGCGGGCGGCGGCGAGCACGAACGGCATCAGCTGCGGCACCGAGATCAGCCGCAGCTGGCGCAGGAACGGCATGCGGAAGGCGCGGCCGAGATCGTCATAGGCGGGATCGAAGCTGCGGACGCCCTCGCGGATGGTGGCGATGACCAGCGGCAGCTTGTTGAGCACCACGGCGAGGATCAGCGCGAACTCGGTGAGGCCCAGCCAGATATAGAGCACGATGGCGATGACGATGGCGGGAACGTTGAGCCCCACCACCACCCAGGCCGAGAACAGCCGGTCGGCGACCCGCGAGCGGCCCAGCGCGATGCCGATGGCGGTGCCGAGCGCCATGGCGACGACGAAGGCGATGCTGGCGCGGGTGAGGGTCTTGCCCAGATCGGGCAGCAACTTGCCCGAGCTGGCCAGGGTCCAGACATGCACGCCGACATCGACGGGGGTGGGGAACAGACGCGACGGGAACAGCATGGCAAGGACCTGCCACACAGCCAGAAGCAGCAGCAGGCTGACCAGCTCGAGGGGAAACCCTCGCCTCGCCGGGCGCTGCTGCTGCCTGTCCGAAGTTACGGCTGCGGTCCTGCCGTCGCGCAGTTCAACGGCTATTTGCGATAGCCTTTCCAGAAGGTGCCGTCGGCCAGCTCGGTCGAGTCGCCGACCACGTCCGGACCACCGAACTTGGCCATGACGGCGAAGGATTCTTCGGCCGGCTTCATGTTGGACGCAGAGTACTTCGTGATGATGCCGGCACGGTAGTCGTCGCGCAGCTGGGTGAACAGCGCGTCGTCATCGCCGACATTCATCACGTCGCGGATCTTGTCCCAGAGCGCATCGTCGGTGAGCAGGGCGTTCTTGGTCTCGAAGCTGGCGTCGAGGAACCCCTTGATCGCGGCTTTCTTGGTGCGACCGGTCTCGTCGAAAAAGGCCCAGCCGAGCAGCGGCGGGGATGGCGGCGACCGAGATCAGTTCGGTCTTTCCCGCCAGCTTGGCGCGGGAGTTCCAGTTCCACAGGTTGAGCGCGGCCTGGGCCTGGCCGCCGGTGAGCAGCTCGTTGACCAGCGGCGGCGCGCCGAACTTGGCCTCGGCATCTTCGGTCAGGTTGCCGCCGGTCAGCTTGTTGTACTCGGCGGCGAGGATGACGTAGCTCTTGTCCACCGGGCTGCCGGAGACGGCGAGGGTCTTGCCCTTGAGATCGGCGACGCTGGCAATGCCGGCGGCCGGATCGACCATCAGCCCGCCGACGGTCAGCGAGTGCGGCACCATGGTGACCATGTTGCCCTGGTGGCGCTGGATCGAGACCCAGACGAAATCGGACAGGATGACGTCGACCTGCTTGGCCTGCAGGGCGATCTGCCCGGCCTTGCTGTCGGCGACGTCACGGATGTCGAGCTTCAGGTGATGCTTCTTGTCGAGCTCGAGCGCCTGCATGGCGGCGAGCTCCCATTTCACGGTGCCGGTCGCCTGCACGCCGAGCGACAGTTTCTCCGGCTCGCCGTGCTGGGCGAAGGCGCCGGAGACGGCGCCGAACACCAGGGCTGCACCCAGCAGCACGGCCTGAATTATCTTGGGCATGGTTCCTCCCGCGGAACGCGTCGATATCGTTGGTGAGTGCAGCGCTAGCACCCGGGATCATTGGGCTTGGCTATATCATGTATTGAGGCTGGCGGGTTGCTGGCGCGCGGCGGGACAGCAGATTGTAAATTGCGATAATGCTGATCGAAACTGCCTATGGGGGCCACTATTATGAAGACCATTTTTGCTGCCGCGACCGCTGTGCTGATGCTGGCCGGAGTGGCGCATGCCGAAGGCAATCTCGCGGCGAACGGCACCGACCTGAAACTCGAGATCAACACCGTCGACCTCAAGTTCAGCCAGGAGGTGTGGGAGCTCGAGACCGGCAAGTACTACAAGCTCGACATCACCTCGGACGGCAACGAGGAGATCGCCGTGGTGGCGCCCGAGCTGTTCCGCAATTCGTGGATCAACCAGATTGTCGTCAACGACCTCGAAGTGAAGAGCTATGGTCTCTACTCGGTGGAGTTCGACGATGCGGGCACCTTCAACATCACCTTCGTGCCGATCCGTCCGGGCGAGTATGACATCTATGTGCCGGGCTACGAGAACCGCGGGCTGAAGGGGAAGTTCATCGTCAAATGAGGTTCACCCGACGGACATTCGTCGCGACGGCGACGGCCCTGCTCGCAGCGAGCGTGGTGCCGCGTGCCGTCGCCAAGGGCACGGGGATGATTTTCGTGTCCACCGAGAAGGGCAACGAAGTGGTGGTGCTCGACCAGTCGCTGGCCGTGGTCAAGCGCATCGCCACATCGCGCCGGCCGCGCGACATGCACTTCAATGCCGCCAAGGAGCTGCTCTACGTCGCCTGCGGCGATGACGACGCGATCGACGTGATCGACGTGGCGACGCTGGAAGTGGTGGACTCGATCCCCACGGGACCATCGCCCGAAGTGTTCGCCTTCTCGCCCGACGAGAAGGTGATCTACGTCTCGAACGAGGAGGACTCCCGGCTCGAGGCGATCGACATGGAGACGCGGGTTTCCATCCAGGATATTCCGACCGGCGCCGAGCCGGAGGGCGTTCTGGTCATGCCGGACGGCAAGACGGCGTATGTCACTTCGGAAGTCGCCGACATGGTGCACGTGGTCGACACCACCACCGGGGCGGTGACCAAGAACATCCTCGTCGGCACGCGTCCGCGCCGCTTCATCCTGACCCCGGATGGGACGGAGCTGTGGGTCAGCTGCGAGCTGTCATCGGAGATCTACATCATCGATACGGCCACCAACGAGATCAAGGGCGACAGCCTGATCTTCGTGCCGCCCGGCTTCCGCGAGGAAGACGTGACGCCGGTGGGCATGGCGGTGACCAGGGACGGCTCGAAGATCCTGCTCAGCCTGGGGCGCGCCAACCACGTGGTGATCATCGACGGCAAGACGCACGACGTGCTGCAATATGTGCTGGTCGGCAAGCGGGCCTGGTCGGTGGATCTCTCCAGCGATGAGAGCAAGGCCTATGTGGCCAACGGGCTGTCCGACGACATCACGGTGATCGACATGGCGTCGATGAAGCCGATCCAGTCGGTGCCGGTGGGACGCGTACCGCATTCGGTGGTGATCGATGACTAAGCTGCATCGGGTCGGTTCGAACCTGCTCTACGGTCTCCTCCCCCTGGCGGCGGCGCTGTTTCTCGGCGGCGCCGCCTTTTCTGCCGAAGTCAAGATCGGCTATCTGGGGCTCAAGGACGACCCGCGCTATCACCCCGACCTCGTCTACACCCGCATCGAGATCGCGCCGGGCGGCAACCCGATCGACGGGGCGACGATGGGTGTGGAAGAAATGAAGGTGGTGTCGGACGCGGTGGACCAGCAGGTGGTGCTGGATCGCCAGGAAGCGACCGATGCGGCGTCGCTGGTCGCCAAGCTCGACGAGATGGTCAAGGCGGGCGAACAGTTCGTCATCCTCGACCTGCCGGCCGAGCTGGTGGACCAGGTGGCCGGCCAGACCCGCGAGTGGCCGGTGACGCTGCTCAATGCCACGGCGCCGGAGGATTACCTGCGCCAGCGCTGCTACCCCAACCTGCTGCACACCGCCGCTTCTGACCGCATGCTGTCCGACGCCATGGTGCAGCTGCTGCGCACCCGCAACTGGACCAAGGTGCTGATGCTGGTGGGGGCCGAACCGCGCGACAAGGCAATGGCAGCGGCGTTCCGCGCCTCGGCCGAGCGGCAACGCTTCAACATCGTGGGCGAGCGCGAGTTCACCCTCGCCACCGATCCGGCGAACCGCGAGAGAAACAACTCGCTGCTGATCACCGGCAACGCCGATTACGACGTGGTGTTCGTCGCCGACCACCAGGGCGAGTTCTCTCGCTACCTGCCTTATGACACGCAGCTGCCGCGCCTCGTGGTGGGCTCGACCGGACTGGTCGCGGCGGAGTGGCAGTGGAGCTGGGACCGCGACGGTTCGACCCAGGTCACCTCGCGCTTCGAGACGCTGACCAACGGGCGCCGGATGACCGGGCAGGACTGGTCGACCTGGATCGCCGCCAAGGCGATCGTCACCGCCTATGCCAAGGCGCGCAGCGGCGAGTACCAGAAGACCGCCGACTATATTCGCGGCAACCGGTTGAAGATCGATGGCGCCAAGGGCGTGCAGCTCAACTTCCGGCCGTGGGACGGGCAGATGCGGTTTCCGATCGTGCTGGCGACCCACAACGCGGTGATCGCAGAAGCACCGCTCGAGGGCTTCCTGCACCAGACCAACGTGCTCGATACGCTGGGCACCGATGAGCCGGAGCACAAGTGTCAGTAAGCGCACAGCACCTGTGGCTCGGGGTCTATGCCATCACCTGGCGGGAGATCGCCAAGTTCCTCCGCCAGACCGAACGGCTGCTGTCGGCGCTGGTGCGGCCGGCGCTGTGGCTCATCGTGTTCGCCACGGGTCTGCACGACCTGCTCGGCGTTTCGATCGTTCCGCCCTACCAGACCTATACGCCCTATCAGGAATATATCCTGCCCGGGCTGGTGGGGATCGTCATCCTGTTCCAGTGCATGCAGTCGGCGCTGTCGATGGTCTATGACCGCGAAGCCGGGGTGATGCGGGTGATGCTGGTAACGCCGCTGCCGCGTGGCTTCCTGCTGTTTGCCAAGATCACCGGCGCGACCATCCTGGCGCTGCTGCAGGCCTATGCGTTCCTGATCGTGGCGCGGCTGGTCGGCTACGGGGTGCCGGATTTCGGCTACCTCACCGCCATTCCGGCGATCATCCTCGCCGGGCTGATGCTGGGCTCGATCGGACTCCTGGTTTCGGTCTACACGCCGCAGATCGAGAATTTTGCCGGGATGATGAACTTCGTGGTGTTCCCGATGTTCTTCCTCTCCTCAGCGCTCTACCCGCTGTGGAAGCTCAGGGAATCCGGGGCCGAGATCGTCTACTGGCTGAGCGTGGTGAACCCGTTCACCCACGCGGTGGAACTGATCCGCTTCGCCATGTACGGGCAGCTCAACCTCGTCTCGCTCGGCGTGGTGGCAGGCTGCGCGGCAGTGGCGTTCCTGCTCGCGGCACGCGGCTACGACCCGCAGGCCGGGGCGATCCGCAAAGTGAAGCGGGACTAAGCTAGGGCGTTGAGCAATGTGCCCTCGCGGGGGAAGACGGTCGTGAGCCGCAGACTGCAAAGGGCCGACGGGAAGGATCAAGCGTATCTCTGCCTGCCGGATTGGAGCGACCCTACGATCGCATGGCAACCGGCCCTCCCGAGCCATCACGAGGGCGGTGCCTGGCGGCGGCTATTTTAGTGCGGGCTGACGCTCGCGAATACGTACGGCATGCCGACGTTGCGCACTTCGGGCGAAGGTGCGGGATCCACGGCACCCAGCGTGATCAGGACGCAAAGCAGGGCGCTAGGAAGGTTGTGTAGGACGCCGTCGACCAACTTGGTCACGGCACCGATCAGGCCATTGAGAGCGTTCGGCCGATCGGCCGGATGATCGGTGGGCTCGGTGTCGCGACGCTCGTCTTCATGGCCGTTATCATTGTTATCGGCCGCGACTCTCGCGCTATCGACGCTTTGATCAAAGTCAGATGAAGTATTCCATTGAGCATACATGGCCGGTGCTCCTCGCTCCAGGGGGTCCTTGCTCGTGTGGTGGCTGGTATTTACTTAATATGTCTCCGATCGGTGTGATCGCGTGATCCAACGACTACCTCCGTGCGCTGTTTAACTGTGGACAACAAGAGTTTGTACGCTATTTCGAGATAGCGCAAGCGAGCGCAACTCGCTAACGACTCGGATGAGTCGCTGTGGCATTTTACCAAAGGGTCAAAAAGCGGAATCCTGTTTCTGTTAAGTCCTCGTTAATCAGTGAGCTGCGCGAATCGCATTGTCCCTTCCCGGCGTCCGCCGGAATCGCGTTCTTTTTTGCAGTTGCGTGACGGTCGTGGTGCTGATCGCAGGGCGGAGTTGAAGCCGGACGTTTCAGGTGATCAGCTGCACTCATTACTATTGAGGAGGATATGATGGGTCTCAACGTTCTGTTCGTTGGGGGCACCGGGCAGATTTCGCTGCCGTGCGTCGAGTATGCGGTCAAGCAGGGGCACAAGGTCAGCGTGTTCAACCGCGGGCAACGCGACGCGGCGCTGCCGGCCGGAGTGACGTCGATCGTCGGTGACATGAAGGACCCGGCGTCATACCGGAAGCTGGGCGCCATGCAGTTCGACGTGGTGGCGCAGTTCATGGTGTTCACGCCCGAGCAGATGGCCGAGGACATCGCCACCTTCGCCGGCAATACCCGGCAGTACATCTTCATCTCGTCGGCCTCGGTGTACGAGAAGCCGGCGCGGCACTACGTCATCACCGAGAAGACCCCGGCGGTGAACCCCTACTGGGGCTACAGCCAGGCCAAGATCTCCTGTGAGACGCTCCTGGCCGGGGCCGGGAACCTGCCATGGACCATCGTCCGGCCGAGCCACACGGTGCGCACCGGGCTGCCGACGATGATGGGCGAGGGCGATATCGTCATCCGCCGCATGCAGCAGGGAAAACCCGTGATCGTCGCCGGCGACGGCACCTCGCCGTGGACGCTGACGCGCTCGAAGGATTTCGCCGTGCCGTTCGTCCACCTGTTCGGCAAGGACGGAGCGCTCAGCGAGATCTTTCACATCACCTCGGACCGCGGCTACAGCTGGGACGATATCTACAAGGCGATCGGGCGCGGCGTCGGGCTGACGCCGAAGATCGTGCACGTGCCCTCCGACACGCTGGTCGCCTACAACAAGGCCTGGGAAGGGCCGCTGATCGGCGACAAGACCTGGTCGGCCCTGTTCGACAACTCCAAGGTGAAGCGGGTGGCCGGCGACTTCACCTGCTCGGAGGATCTCGACGAGGTGCTGGCGGAGTCGATCGGCTTCCTCAAGCAGCGGCTCAGCTCGAACGCGCCGGTCAATATGGAACTCGATCCGCTGATGGATCGGATCACCGCGGAACAGGCGGCGCTCGGGCGCTAGGCACGGGTGGTAGGCAATGGGCGCGGCGGAGCATGGATGGCTTCGCCGCGGCGGGGCGGCGGGCGAACAGCCGTGGCCCCGAAAAACAAAAAGGCGCCCGAAGGCGCCTTTGTCATCTTCCCCTTGCGAAGGGAAGATATTGGAGCGGGCGAAGGGATTCGAACCCTCGACCCTAACCTTGGCAAGGTTATGCTCTACCCCTGAGCTACACCCGCACTCCATCGGCTCTTTACGATGCTTCGTTCCCGTGGGAAACTTGGCAGCGCCGAACCGCGCGCCTATATGCCCAATCGAAAGCGGGTTTGCAACCCATAATTCTGGTCTCATGAAAGCCGTGAAAAAGCTTGCGTCCATTACCCATCGGAGCGCAAGAAAACCAAGGAAAGACAGGCCTCTCGGCGGCCCGTCGCGGCAGGAAAGCACAGCATGTCCTTCGACGATCTCACTCCGGCTTCACAAAATTCAGCGGTTCCCGCGGGCGCCCTGATCAAGGATTCGACCGATCGGGCCTTCAAGGCCGACGTGATCGATGCCTCGCTGGAAGCTCCGGTGCTGGTGGATTTCTGGGCGCCGTGGTGCGGCCCGTGCCGCCAGCTGACGCCCAACCTCGAAAAGGTGATCAACGAGAAGGCCGGCAAGATCCGGCTGGTGAAGATCAATATCGACGAGAATCCCGGCGTCGCCGGCCAGCTCGGCATCCAGTCGATTCCCGCCGTGTTCGCCTTTGCCGGCGGGCGGCCGGTCGATGCGTTCCTCGGGGCGATCCCCGAGAGCGAGGTGCGACGTTTTGCCGACAAGGTGATCTCGGCCGCTCCGGCGGGCCAGCCGCAGGCCGGTTCGATCGAGGAAGAAATCGCCAATGCGCTCACCGCCGCGGGTGAAGCGCTGACCGTCGGCGACCTCAACCAGGCGGCACAGATCTATGGCATGGTGCTGCAGCACCAGCCCGAGAATGCTCCGGCGATCGTCGGCATGGCCAAGGTGTTCCTCGCCGCCGGCGAGCCGGACCAGGCCCAGGCGGTGCTCGACACCATGCCCGAAGAGGGCCGCAAGGGTGACGACTACACTTCGACGCTGGCGGCGCTGAAGCTGCTCGGCGAGGCGGCCGAGCTGAGCGAGACCGACGAACTGGCCGCGCAGCTCGAGCGGAACCCGGACGACCATCAGGCGCGCTTCGACCTCGCGGTGAAGTACAATGCCGAGGGCAAGCGCCTCGAGGCCGCCGAAGCGCTGGTGGCGCTGATGCGGCGCGACCGCACCTGGAACGAGGACGGGGCGCGCAAGAAGCTGCTCGAACTGTTCGAAGCCTGGGGTCCCAAGGACCCTGCCACGCTGAAAGGCCGCCGGCTGCTGTCGGCGCTGCTGTTCAGCTAACGCCGTTTGTGCGCCGGAGCCCAAACCGGGCCCCGGCTTTTGCGCCCAGGAGGCGCCTGTGCTGAAACGACCGACTTCCCCCGCCGACCTGCCCGCCAGCGTGCCGCTGTTCCCGCTGACGGGCGCCCTGCTGCTGCCCTATGCCCGGCGGCCGCTCAACATTTTCGAGCCGCGCTATGTCGAGATGATCGACCATGCCCTGAAGGGCGACCGGCTGATCGGGCTTATCCAGCCGCGAGACACCTCGGAGGAAAGCCCCAAGGGCCGGGCGCCGCTGCAGCGCATCGGCACTGTGGGGCGAATCAGCCATTTCGAGGAGGTCGAGGAGGCGCGTTACTTCGTCATCCTCGAGGGGCTGTGCCGGTTCGAGCTGATCAAGGAAATGCCGACCATGACGCCGTTCCGGCGCGGCATGATCGCCACCGATCCGTTCGCGTCGGATTTCGACCGCGAGTTCGGCGAAGCGGCAGTGGATCGCCCGCGCTTTCTCAAGATGATGCGCGACTATGCCGAGTTCGGCAATTTCGACCTCAACTGGGACGAGATCGAAAAGACCGGCACGGCGGACCTGGTCAATTTCTGCGCCATGGTCTCGCCCTATGGCGCAGCCGAGAAGCAGGCGCTGCTCGAGGCCGATACGCTCGAAACCCGCGCCGAGACGCTGATCGCCATGGCCGAGTTCGAGATGGCCAAGGGCGGCGACCGGGCGTCACCGCTCAATTGAGCGCCGATAGCCCGGCAGAGGCAGCCGCCAATCTCCGCCATGTGGTGGACGTGAAGACGCTCGAAATGCTGGTCTGTCCCCTGACCAAGACCCGGCTGACGCTCTCGGCCGACGGCACCGAGCTGATCTCGGTGGCGGCGCATCTGGCGTTCCCGATCCGCGAGGGCGTGCCGATGCTCAGCCTCGACGAGGCGCGGGAGATCGAGCAGGGCGACATGGGCCGCAACCTGCCGCGGCTGGGCTAGCGCCACGATCTGACGATAAGACAGACACGGGACGCGATGCGATCGCTTCCCTCCCCCTTGAGGGGAGGGGAGCCGCCGCCAGCTGCGAACGACTTGATTCCCTCCTGCCATTGCTTCATTACAGCCGCACCGAAAGGGGTATTGCCATGGAAAAGTTCACCAGCCTGACGGGCGTCGCCGCGCCGCTGCCGATCATCAACATCGACACGGACATGATCATTCCCAAGCAGTACCTCAAGACCATCAAGCGCACCGGGCTTGGCACCGCCCTGTTCTCCGAGATGCGCTACAATGAAGATGGTTCGGAGAACCCCGACTTCGTGCTCAACAAGCCGGCCTATCGGCAGGCCAAGATCATCGTCGCCGGCGACAATTTCGGCTGCGGCTCGTCGCGCGAACACGCCCCCTGGGCGCTCCTGGATTTCGGCGTGCGCTGCGTGATCTCCACCAGCTTCGCCGACATCTTCTACAATAACTGCTTCAAGAACGGCATCCTGCCGATCGTGGTGACGCCCGAACAGCTGGCGCTGCTGATGGACGATGCCGAGCGCGGCTCGAACGCGACGATCAGCGTCGACCTCGAAAGCCAGACGATCAAGGGGCCGGATGGCGGTTCGCTCCACTTCGATATCGATCCCTCGCGCAAGCAGACGCTGCTCGAAGGGCTCGACGACATCGCGACGACGCTGAAGGCAGATCCGGCGATTTCAGGGTTCGAGAAAAAGATGGGCCAGGACCGGCCCTGGCTCTGAGGCGGCGGCGATGGTCCTCCACATCTCCTCAGGCTCGCCGTTCGAAAAGAAGATCGGCTATTCGCGCGCCGTGATCGACGGCAACATGGCCTATGTCTCGGGCACCACCGGGTATGACTACAAGACCATGGTGATGCCCGAAGATGCCGGCCAGCAGGCGCGCAACGCCTTCGCCACCATCCAGCAGGCGCTCGAGGAAGCCGGCGGCACCATCAAGGATACGGTGCGGGTGCGCTACTACATCACCGACATGGCGCATTACGACGCGCTGGTCGAGGTGGCCGGCGAAGTGTTCGCCGACATCCGGCCGGCTGCCACCATGGTGGTATGCGGGCTGACACGGCCCGAGATGAAGCTCGAGATCGAAGTCACCGCCCGCTTCGGTGCCCACGGACGCTGAAGACGTGGACGTGCTGCTTCGGCCAGACTCGAGCCTTGCCGAACTGTGCATCGGCTTTGCCATGTTCGCCCGGCTGCAGCGCCGCGGCGGCGGATATCGGCGCGTGGTGCAGCAGCACCTGACCTCCCCGGCGTCTCCCCCGCCCTGATCCGCATGCAGCGGCCGGCACGGCCGCTTCATCCCATCGACCGCGCGTCTCCGGCTCTTGCAGGGCGGAGCGGCTGCGCATCCACACACCCCAGACTTCAGCAGGAAACTCCATGTCCGACGACACGTTGCTCGACCGCGCCCTCACTCGCCTCGACGAGGCTGCCAGCCATCTGAAGATCGACGCGGACGTCATCGAGAAGCTGAAATATCCGCGCGAAACCACCAAGATGCGGCTGATGATCCGCATGGACGATGGCTCGCGCAAATCGTTCCTCGCCTGGCGCTGCCGTTATGACGACACGCGCGGACCGACCAAGGGCGGCATCCGCTTCCACCCGGACTCGAGCATCGAGGAAGTGGAGACGCTGGCGTTCTGGATGACCTTCAAGTGCGCGGTGATGAACCTGCCTTACGGTGGCGGCAAGGGGGCGGTGCGGGTCGATCCGCGCACGCTCTCGAAGTCGGAACTGGAGCGGCTGTCGCGCGCCTATATGCAGGCTTTCGCCCGGGTGGTCGGGCCGGACCGCGATATCCCGGCGCCCGACGTCTACACCAATGCCATGATCATGGGCTGGATGGCCGACGAGTACAGCCAGATCGTGGGGCAGCTGAGCCCGGCGGTGATCACCGGCAAGCCGATCGCTCTGGGTGGCTCGCTCGGGCGCAACGACGCGACGGCGCGCGGCGGCTACTACCTGGTGCGGCACCTTGCGACCGAACTCGGCCTTGGCGCCGGGATGCGCGTCGCCATCCAGGGGTTCGGCAATGCCGGGCAGTATTATGCCCAGCTCGCCGGGGCCGACGGACACAAGGTCGTCGCGGTGTCGGATTCAGCCGGAGCGATCCATCGTGCCGACGGGCTGGACGTGACCAGGCTGATTGCCGGCAAGGCGGCCGGACGACAGGTCAGCGAGCTCGCGGCCGAGCTCGGAGCCGAAGTGATCGGCGCCGAGGCGCTGATCGAGGTGGAGTGCGACCTGCTGGTGCCGGCGGCGCTCGAGGACATGATCACCGTCGACAATGCCCCCTCGATCAAGGCCAAGGTGCTGCTGGAGCTCGCCAACGGTCCGGTGACGCCGGATGCCGACAAGCTGCTCGAGGCGCGCGGGGTTACCGTGCTGCCCGACATTCTGGCCAATGCCGGCGGGGTGACGGTGTCCTATTTCGAGTGGGTGCAGAACCGGCAGGGGTTTTACTGGGACGTCGAGGAAATCCACGCCCGGCTGCTGCGCATCATGGAGCGTGAGGGACGCGCGGTGTGGGACATCGCAAAGGATCGCAACACCACCATGCGCACCGCTGCCTATGTGCATGCGCTGTCGCGGCTCGCCACCGCCATCGAGGCGCATGGCACGCAGCCATTCTTCACCAGCTGACCTCCAGGCGCTGACCGCGGGGGCCGACTGGACGCCTAGGCGTTCGTCGGCCTTGCAGGCGTGGGGCAAGTAGCGATAAGTCCCGCGCCAGCACTATCCTGCAAGCGAGGATCACCCATGGCCCAGAAACTCTTCCTTCTCCCCGGCGACGGCATCGGCACCGAGATCATGAAGGAGGTCGAGAAGGTGATCGCCTGGCTCAACAGCCAGGGCGAGACGGACTTCACCTTCGATTCGGGCCTGGTCGGCGGGTGCGCCTATGACGCGCATGGCGAGGCGATCTCGGAAGAGGACATGCAGAAGGCGCTCGCCGCCGACGCGGTGATCTTCGGCGCGGTGGGCGGACCGAAATGGGACAAGGTGCCCTACGAGAAGCGTCCGGAAGCGGGCCTGCTCCGTCTGCGCAAGGATCTGAAGCTGTTCGCCAACCTGCGCCCGGCGATCTGCTATCCGGCACTGGCCGACGCCTCGTCGCTGAAGCGCGAGCTGGTCGAGGGCCTCGACATTCTGATCGTGCGCGAACTGACCGGCGGCGTGTATTTCGGCGAGCCCAAGACCATTACCGACCTCGGCAACGGGCAGAAGCGCGCCATCGATACGCAGGTCTACGAAACCTATGAGATCGACCGCATCGTCCGGGTCGCCATGGATCTCGCCCGCACCCGCAAGAACAAGGTGCACTCGGCCGACAAGAAGAACGTGATGAAGTCGGGTGTGCTGTGGGACGAAGTCGCCCAGGCGGTGGCCAAGGACTATCCGGACGTCGAGTTCCACCACATCCTCGCCGACAACGCGGCGATGCAGCTGGTGCGCAATCCCAAGCAGTTCGACGTGATGGTCACCGACAACCTGTTCGGCGATATCCTGTCGGATGCGGCGGCGATGCTGACCGGTTCGCTCGGCATGCTGCCTTCGGCCTCGCTCGGGGCGCCCGACGCAGTGACCGGCAAGCGCAAGGCGCTGTACGAGCCGGTGCATGGCTCGGCACCGGACATTGCCGGCAAGGGCGTCGCCAACCCGATCGCCATGCTGGCCTCGTTCGCCATGGCGCTGCGCTACTCGTTCAACCTGGTGGCACTGGCCGACCGGCTGGAAGCCGCAATATCGAGCGTGCTGGCGGATGGCCTGCGCACCGGCGATATCGCGCAGGACAACAGGAAGACCGTCGGGACTGAAGAGATGGGCGCCGCGATCCTCAAGAAGCTCGCCGCGTAGCAGCCGAAGGACTAATCTGAGAAGGCCCGGTGCCCCCGAGGGGGCGCCGGGCCTTCGTTCATCTGCGCTTCAGGTGCGCTGTGATTTCTCCGGCGCACCGGGGAGGTCATATTATGACTTACGACATACGCACGCTTCTCAATCGTGCCGTCGAGCACGCCGTCGACTACCGCGCTTCGCTCAACGAACATGCCGGTCGTCCGGAGCACAGCTATGCCGAAATGCGCGACCGGCTCAGCGAGCAGCTGCCCGAACGGGGCGCCGCGCCGCTGGCGGTGCTCGAGGAACTGGTCGGGCGCAGCCAGGGTGGGTTGATGCCGATCACCGGGCCGCGGTTCTTCGGCTGGGTGATGGGCGCATCGCATCCGGCGGGCGTCGCGGCCGATTGGCTGGTCAGCGCCTGGGGGCAGAATGCCGGCTACCATACCCCGACCCCGGCGGCGGCAGCGATGGAAGAGGTGGCGGAGCGCTGGTTGCTCGAGATCCTCGACCTGCCGCGCCAGAGCTCGATCGGCTTCACCACCGGCGCCACGGTGGCGGGCGCGGTTGGGCTCGCCGCGGCGCGAACCCGGGTGCTGCTCGATGCCGGCTGGGACCCCGATGCCGACGGGCTGTTCGGGGCGCCGCCGGTGCACGTGCTGATCGGCGACGACGCGCATTCCTCGATGTTCTCGGCGCTGCAACTGATCGGCTTCGGCTATCGCCGGCTGATCCGCATCGCGACCGACGACCAGGGTCGGATGAGCGTGTCGGCGCTCGAGGCGGCGCTGAGGGGGCTGAGCGGTCCGAAAATCGTCATCGCCCAGGCCGGGCAGATCAATACCGGCGCCTATGACCGGTTCGACGAGCTCATCCCGCTGGCACACGCGTCCGGCGCCTGGGTGCATGTCGACGGCGCGTTCGGGCTCTGGGCCCGCGCCACACCGTCGCTTCGCCACCTGACGGCAGGGATCGAAGCGGCCGATTCCTGGGTGACCGACGGACATAAGTGGCTGCAGGTGCCCTACGATTCCGGCTTTGCCATCGTGCGCGACCGCGAGGCGCATCAGCGCGCCATGACGCAATGGGCGAGCTATCTGCCGACCATCGCGCCGACCGACCGGGTGCCTTCGGCGTTCGTGCCGGAACTGTCGCGCCGGGCGCGTGGCACGCCTGTCTGGGCGATGCTGAAGACCCTGGGCCGGCAGGGCGTGGCGGAACTGGTGGAGCGGCATTGCGGGCTGGCGCGACGGATGGCGGCGCGGCTTGGCGCCGAGCCGGGTATCAACCTCCGGAACGAGGTCACCATCAATCAGCTGATCGTCGATTTCGGCAGCGGTGACGCGGCGACGCGCAAGGCGTTGACCGAGGCGGTGATCGCGGGGGTACAGGCCGGCGGGGTGTGCTTTGCCGGTGGGGCGGCGTGGCACGGCGATTGGGTGATGCGGATCTCGGTCACCTCCGGCGCCACCACGGAAGCCGACATCGACCTGTCGGCCGATGCCATCATTGCCGCCTGGCGAGCCGTCAGGGGCTAACGATGCTCGGGTATGCGCAGCGGATCGAACAGCACCGAACTGCGCTTGCCGTCGAGCGCGTCGAAAATGTCGCCAGGCTCGATCCCCATGTCGCGCAGCAGATAGGGCTGCATGCGGCTGAGCCCGGTCAGCGTGGCGCGTTCGGCGCGGCGCGCGCGCCAGCGGCGAAACAGCCGCCGGATGAAACCGGCATCGACATTGGACCGCTGCACGTCGTGCAGGGGGGCGTTCAGTTCAACCGCCGTCATGGTCGTCGTCCTTGCTGCGCCCCCGCAGGTTCGAGTTCAGTGGGGGTGGTGTTCGCCGGGCAGGCAGGCGTCGCAGATGGCGCTGATATGCCGATGGTCCGTGCCGCAGCAGCCGCCGATCACCCGGATGTTGGGGAGCATCGGCAGAATGCGGGCATAGCGCTGGGCCAGGTCGGTCCAATCGCCGATGTCGAGCGTTGGCGAGTTGTCGAGCTCGGCATGGCTCAGCATCGAGGCATTGACCCGCAGCCCGCCGATCCGGCTCACCCAGTCGCCACCGGTGCTGATGGTCGACGCGAAATGGATCGGGTGCACGCAGTTGATCATGTAGTAGGCGGGGTAGGCACCGGTGGTGCCATCGACCTCGGCGATCGCGACGCCGAGCGGCTTGCCGCCTGGCAGGTTGCCGTCGGTTTCGAGAGTGAAGCTCAGCACCACGGGCAGTTCCGACCGGCGGGCGGCCCGGGCGATGCCCACCGCCTCCGGCACATTGGTCAGGGTGTAGGCCGTCACGTAGTCGGCATTGGCGGCGGCGAATG
>Ga0209933_1001334_pt1 | contig 24417 bp, 22 predicted proteins | sample ThiBiot_300_biof_FD_183944 | JGI IMG/M metagenome (GOLD analysis project Ga0209933, IMG submission 183944) | Wastewater bioreactor microbial communities from Cape Town, South Africa - Thiocy_cont_300_biof (SPAdes) | ecosystem: Engineered > Bioremediation > Thiocyanate > Unclassified | place...
CGCCGCCTGATTGTCGCGCAAGCGAAATTCGTGAGCGAAATCAACCGGTCTGGTGGGGAATAGTTTAATGGTAGAACAGCGGACTCTGACTCCGCTAGTCTTGGTTCGAATCCAGGTTCCCCAGCCAATTCAATTCATCAGCCTGATCTAGCAGCCTTGTGGCGTACCGTTCCGCCGGGCCTTCGCCGAAGCGCGGGTGCCGCCGTGCTTGCGGGGAGTCGGGGCGTTCCGCTACAGTCGCTTTCCGTAAGCAAGCCAGAAAGTTCAGCCAGCGCCATGCCATCGATCCGCTTCGGCAGGAAGTCGATCAAGCTCCCCGAGAGCCGGATGACGCGCATCGGCATCGGTGGCGCCTTCGTCGCCGGCGGCGTTTTCTCCTTTCTGCCCGTGCTCGGCATCTGGATGCTGCCCGTCGGGCTGATCATCCTCTCGCATGATTTCCCGCGCATCCGCCGCTTCCGCCGCAAATGGGACGTGCGGCTGGCGCGCCGCTGGGCCCGCTTTCGCGGCCGCGGCGCCGTGACGCCGGCCGAATAGTCGGCTGCGACGCCGCTTGCGCCGGACGGGCGCGCGGCTTACGGTCAGCAACAGCGTTGGTTCCCCCGCGGGATTGGAGATCCTTGGGGGATGAAATGGGAATCCGGTCACGAGCGACCCTGACGGGGCTCGGATGCCGGAGCTGCCCCCGCAACTGTGAGCGGTGAGCGACCTCGCACAATGCCACTGGGAAACCGGGAAGGCGACGAGGAAGCATCGACCCGCAAGCCAGGAGACCAGCCAGCGCTCGTGACTTGAACCCGGCCGTCGGTGGGACGGCCAAGGAGCTGACTATGGCTGCATCGATTCTCTCCCCCTCCGCCCGCCCGGCTTCATCTGCGCCGGCGCTCGCAACCCGGCTCGTGGCCGGTTGCCTCGCGCTCGCCTTCGGGCTTGGCCTGTTCCTCGCGACGGGCTTCGCGGCGCCGAGCCTCATCCACAACGCCACGCACGACACGCGCCACGCTTTCGGCCTGCCCTGCCACTGACGAGGGCGCCATGCTGAAATCGATCGTTTTGAGCGCCTTCGGCGCGGGATTGCTCGTGGGCGTCGTTCTGACCGCCGTCCAGTTTTTCACGACCGAGCCGCTCATCCTCCGGGGGGAGGTCTATGAGCAGGCCGGCGAGGCGGCCGCCGCGCCGGCTGCGACCACGCCAGCCGTTGCGGCTACGTCGCATGAGCATGCGCCCGGCGCGGCCGAGCATCACCATGAGGAGGGCGCCTGGGAGCCCGCGGACGGGTTCGAGCGCTCGGCCTATACGCTTGTCGCCAATCTGCTGATGGGCGTCGCAGTCTCCGCGATGCTGCTCGGCGTCATGGCGGTGAAGGGCGACCCGATCACCGCCAGCCGCGGCCTCGCCTTCGGCGTCGCCGGTTTCTTCGCGGCGAGCCTTCTGCCCTCGCTCGGTCTTTCGCCGGAATTGCCGGGAACGGCCGCCGCGGAGATCACGTCGCGACAGATCTGGTGGCTCGGCACGGCCCTGGCGTCGGCGATCGGGCTCGGCCTGATCCTCTTGTCGCCGGCCTGGTGGTCGAGGCTCGCCGGCGTTCTCCTGGCCGTGCTGCCGCATGTGATCGGTGCGCCCGAGCCGCCGACTCTGGAGGCCGCCTATCCGGCGGCGCTCGGCGCCGAGTTCGTCGCAGCGTCGCTGGTGGCGAGCGCGCTGCTATGGGCGCTCGCCGGCGCCGCCTCGGGCTGGCTCTATGGGCGGCTCGCCGACCGGCGGCCATGACGGCGATCGGACACCGGAAGAGCGCGCTGGTCATCGGCGCCGCGCGATCCGGCAAGAGTCGCTTCGCCGAGCGTCTGGCGCTCGGCACCGGCCTCCTGCCCGTCTATATCGCGACGGCCGAGGCGCGGGACGACGAGATGGCGGCGCGCGTCGCCGCGCATCGCGCCGATCGCGCCGGCCGCGGCTGGACGACGATCGAGGAGCCGCTCGACCTCGCCGATGCGCTGGCGCTCAGCGCCGGCGTGGGACAGGTAGTGCTCGCCGACTGCCTGACGCTCTGGCTCTCCAACCTCATCGAGGCGGGCCGCGATCCCGACACCGAGGCCTCGGCGCTGGCCGCAGCCATCGCCGGGGCGGCGGGTCCGATCGTCCTCGTCACCAACGAGGTCGGCGCGGGCATCGTGCCGATCAATGCGCTCGCACGGCGCTTCGCCGACGCGCAGGGCCGCCTCAACCAGAAAATCGCCTCGGCGGTGTCCGACGTCATCCTCGTCGCGGCCGGACAGCCGCTTCGCCTCAAGCCCGCACCGGAGGTCACGCTATGACCGAACGCATCCCCGCGACCATCGTCACCGGCTTCCTCGGCGCCGGGAAGACGACGCTGATCCGCAACCTGATCGCCCGCTCGAACGGCCGGCGCATCGCACTCATCGTCAATGAATTCGGCGACATGGGCTTCGATGGCGAGCTTCTCTCCGATTGCGGCGACGACGAGTGCCGGCCTGATACGGTGGTCGAGCTCACCAATGGCTGCATCTGCTGCACCGTCGCCGACGACTTCCTGCCGACGATGGAAATGCTGCTGGCGCGCGAGCCGGCTCCGGAACACATCGTCATCGAGACCTCGGGCCTCGCGTTGCCGCAGCCGCTCGTGCGTGCCTTCACCTGGCCCTCGGTGCGGCACCGGGTGACCATCGACGGCGTCGTGACGGTGGTCGATGCCGCGGCGGTGGCGGATGGCCGCTTCGCGCATGACGAGGCGGCGGTGGCGGCGCAGCGGGCCGAGGATCCCTCGCTCGATCATGAGGATCCGATCGAGGAACTCTTCGAGGACCAGCTCTCCTGCGCCGATCTCGTGGTGCTCTCCAAGGCCGATCTCGTCGGCGCCGCGGCGCTGGCCGAGGTGGAGGCCATCGTGCGGCGCGAGGCGCGCCCGGCGGCGCGCAGCGTGCGCTCGGAAGGCGGCGTTCTGGCGCCGGAAATCCTGCTCGGCATCGGCGCCGCGGCGGAGGACGACGCCTTCGAGCGCAAGAGCCACCACGATCTCGAGGGCGAGGAACACGATCACGACGATTTCGACAGTTTCGTCGTGGCTGCGCCTTCGGCCGAGACGCTGGATGCGCTGCAGGCGCGCGTCGCCCGCGCCATGGCCGTTCCCGGCGTGTTGCGCATCAAGGGGCGCGCCAGTGTTGCCGGCAAGGCGATGCCGGCGATCGTCCAGGCAGTGGGCCCGCGCGTCGAGACCTATTTTTCGGCCGGCGGCGCGGCCGGGCGGCTGGTCGTGATCGGCGAACGCGGGCTCGACCGCGCGGCCGTCGAAGCGGCGCTCGGCTGAGCCATGCATCTCGTCGCCGGAGAGACGGAGCGGATCGACGACGGCGCGGCTGCCGTCGATCTCGGCCAGTCGCCCGGCGACATCGTGCTGATCTCGTCGGCCGATTCCGAGCTCGCGGCCTTCGCCGCGGCCGCGCGCCGCGCTCCGGATGGGCCGAGCCTGCGGCTGGTCAATTTTATGCGGCTCGGCCACCCCTATTCGGTCGATCTCTATGCCGAGAAGACGCTTTCCACAGCGAAGCTGGTCGTCCTGCGGCTGATCGGCGGCGCGGGCTACTGGCCCTACGGGCTCGACGTCTTGCGGGCGCTGGCGCGAGGCGGCGGGCCGAAGCTCATCGTCGTGCCGGCCGATGCGCGCTGGGACGACAGTCTCGCCGCATGGTCGACCATCGACGAGGCCGATTGCCGGGCGTTCTGGGACGCGGCGGTCGCGGGCAGTCCTGAGAACAGCGATCGCGCTCTGGCGCTGCTCCGTCATCTCGTCGGCCATGGCGAGCGGCCGTCGCCGGCGGCGCCTCTGCCGGTCGCGGGCATCCGTCACGAGAGCGACACCATCGGCAGCCGGCCGCTGGCCGTGATCGTCTTCTATCGCGCCCTGCTCGAGGGCGGCTCGATCGAGCCTGTCGATGCCCTTGCCGCCGCGCTGGAGGCGAAAGGGCTCGCTGTCCGCGCGATCTATGTGACAAGCCCGAAGAACGGCGAGGCAGCGGCGTTTCTGGCGGAGGCGATGCGCGACACGCCGCCATCCGTGGTGATCAACGGTACGGCCTTCGCACTGTCGGCCCCCGGCCGCCGCGCGGCGCCGACCGTTTTCGATATGCCGGGACGGCCAGTGCTTCAGGTCGTCTTCGCCGGCACCACCCGGGAGGCCTGGGCGCAATCGGCGCGCGGGCTTTCGCCGCGCGACATGATCATGAATGTCGTCCTGCCCGAGGTTGACGGCCGCATCCTGACGCGGGCGGTCTCGTTCAAGGAGGAACTGCCGCCCGATCCACTCGTCGACAGCCGCATCGTCGCTTACCGCGCCGACCACGAGCGCATTTCCTTCGTGGCCGCGCAGGCGGCGGCGCTCGTCGACCTTGGCGAGGCGAGGCCAGGCGAGCGGCGGATCGCGATCATCCTCTCCAACTATCCCGGCCGCGACGGCCGCTTCGGCAACGCCGTCGGCCTCGACACCGGCGAAAGCTGCGTGCGGGTCCTCGATGCCTTGGCGAAAGAGGGCTACGATACCGGCGGCTTTCCTCAAGATGCGGCGGACCTCATGGCGCTGCTCTCGGCAGCGGAGCGGAGCTGCCGGGGAGAGCAGGGCGGAGGCGAGGCGGCCTTCCTGCCGCTTGCCGACTATCGTGCCTTTCACGACGCCCTGCCGGCGGCGTTGCGCCAACAGCTGGCCGAGCGCTGGGGCGCGCCGGAGGCCGACCCGTTCCTGGCCGATGGCGGCTTCAGGCTGGCCCTTCTCCGCTTCGGCAATCTCGTCGTCGGTGTGCAGCCGACCCGTGGTCATGGCCTCGACGAGAAGGCCAGCTACCATGATCCGAACCTGCCGCCGCCGCATCACTACCTCGCCTTCTACGCTTGGCTCAGGACGTGCTTCCGCGCGCAGGCGGTGGTGCAACTCGGCAAGCACGGGAATCTGGAATGGCTGCCGGGCAAGGCGGTCGGTCTCTCGGCGGGTTGCTGGCCGGAGGCGGTGCTGGGCCCGGTGCCGCTCGTCTATCCCTTCATCGTCAACGATCCGGGCGAGGGCGCCCAGGCGAAGCGGCGCAGCGCGGCGGTCATCGTCGACCATCTGATGCCGCCGCTGGCGCGGGCCGAGGCGCACGGGCCTTTCGCCGAGCTGGAAACGCTGATCGACGAGTATCACCTCGCGCTCGGCGCCGATCCGCGCCGGCGCGATGATCTGGAGCGCGACATCCTCGACCGCGCCGCCCGGCATGGCATCGACCGCGATCTTTCGATCGGCGGGGCGGATACCGGGGAGGCGCTCAGGGCCATCGACGCGCATCTTTGCGACATCAAGGAAATGCAGATCCGCGACGGGTTGCATGTGCTCGGCACCAGCCCGGCCGCGAGCGCACGGATCGAGACGCTGGCCGCCATCGCCCGCATCCTGCGGACGGGCGGGCGGCCGGCGGATGCCTCGCTGGTCCGGGCGATCGCCGAAGATCTCGGCCTCGCCGGCTTCGACCCGCTGCTGCCCGACCGAGCGGCGCCATGGACCGGGCCGAAGCCGGAGAGCCTTCGGGCGCTCGATGACGCGCCCTGGCGGACGGAGAGCGATACAGCCGAGCGCCTCGAGACGTTGGCGCGGCGCTGCATCGAGGATGCGCTCGCCGGGACGCTGCCGCAGGAGACCGGGGCGGCGACGCGTGCGGTGCTCGATTTCGTCGTCACTGAACTGGTGCCGGCGCTCGATCGCTCGGGCGCCGACGAGATGAGGGGGCTGCTCGCCGCGCTGGACGGCCGCTTCGTGCCGCCCGGTCCGGCGGGCTCGCCCTCGCGCGGACGGCCGGACGCCCTGCCGACGGGGCGCAATTTCTACACCGTCGATACCCGCGCCGTGCCGACCGAGGCGGCGTGGCGGATCGGCCGCAAGGCGGCCGAGGCGCTGGTGATGCGCTATCTCCAGGACGAGGGCGCCTGGCCGCGCTCGGTGGCGCTGACAGTCTGGGGCACCTCCAACATGCGCACCGGCGGCGACGACATCGCCGAGGTGTTGGCCCTGATCGGCGCGGAGCCGGTCTGGGAGGCGGGGACCGGCCGCGTCACCGGCTTTCGTGTCCTGACGCTCGCCGATCTCAAGCGCCCGCGCGTCGATGTCACGCTGCGCATCTCGGGGCTCTTCCGCGATGCGTTTCCGGAGCAGATCGACCTCATCGATTCCGCGATCCGCGCCGTGGCGGCGCGTGACGAGCCCGACGACGCCAATCCGCTCGCCGCAGCGCGCAGAAGCGGCGAGGCTTCGGCGCGCATCTTCGGCGCCGCGCCGGGGGCTTACGGCTCCGGCATCGAGGCCATGATGGCGCTCGGCGCCTGGGATGGCCGCGGCGAACTCGCGGAGATGTTTCTCGGTGCCAGCGGCTATGCCTATGGCAGCGGCGAGGAAGGCGCGGACGCCTCAGATGCGCTGCGCTCGCGGCTTTCCGTGATCGATCTCGTCGTGCAGAACCAGGACAATCGCGAGCACGACATCCTCGACAGCGACGAGTATCACCAGCATCAGGGCGGCCTGGCGCTCGCGGCCGAGTATCTTTCGGGCGCTGCGCCGCGCCTCTATCACGGCGATCACGCACTGGCGGAGCAGCCGGTCATCCGTCCTCTGACGGAAGAGATCGGCCGTGTCGTGCGCGGCCGGGCCACCAATCCGAAATGGATCGCCGGCGTGATGCGGCACGGCTTCCGCGGCGCTGCCGAAATGGCGGCGACGGTCGACTATCTCGCCGGTTTCGCCGCGACGACGCATGCCGTCGGCGACCACCATTTCGACGCGCTTTTCGATGCCTATCTCGCGGATGAGGGCGTCGCGGATTTCATCGCCGAGGCGAACCCCGCCGCTTTCGCGGCGATGCTCCGCCGTTTCGAGGATTCCCTCGCGCGCGGCCTCTGGTCGCCGCGCAGGAACAGCACGGCGCGCCGTCTGGCCGAGCTTTCGGCGAGCGCCGGCTCGGCCATCAGGGAGGATGCATGAGCAAGGACGAGATCGAAGGCGGAACGGCGAGCGGCGCTGCGTTGGACCCTGACGCCCGCCATGCCGAGAAGATGCGCAAGAAGAAGGCGGTGCGCGACAAGATCCTCGCGACCAAAACGGTCGAGAAGGGCCTCATCATCGTCCATACCGGCAAGGGCAAGGGCAAGTCGACCGCGGCCTTCGGCATGGTGTTCCGCAGCCTCGGCTATGGGCTGCCGGTCGCCGTGATCCAGTTCGTCAAGGGCGCCTGGGAGACCGGCGAGCGCTTTGCGCTGGAGCGCTTCGGCGACCTCGTCTCGATCAATGCGATGGGCGAGGGCTTCACCTGGGAAACGCAGGATAGGCAGCGCGACATCGCCGCTGCCCGCAATGCCTGGGAAGCGGCCAAGGAGCTCATCCGCGCCGGCGAGCACCATCTCGTGCTGCTCGACGAACTCAATATCGTGCTCCGCTACGACTACCTGCCGCTTCAGGAGGTGCTCGACTTCCTGACTACCGAGAAGCCGCCGCATGTCCATGTCGTCATCACCGGCCGCAACGCCCCCGACGGGCTGATCGAGATCGCCGATCTCGTCACCGAGATGGAGCTGATCAAGCACCCCTTCCGCTCCGGCGTGAAGGCGCAGAAGGGCATCGAGTTTTGAGGGGCGGCGAGGCCTTCACCCCATGACCCTCGCGGTGATGTTCCAGGGCACCGGCTCGAATGTCGGCAAGTCGACCATCGTCGCCGGGCTGGCGCGGCTGCTGGTGCGACGCGGCCTCAGCGTCGCGCCGTTCAAGCCGCAGAACATGTCGAACAATGCCGCCGTCACCGAAGATGGCGGCGAGATCGGGCGGGCGCAGGCGCTGCAGGCGCGCGCGGCGCGGCGTCCGGCCAGCGTGCATATGAATCCTGTGCTGCTGAAGCCGGAAAGCGAGACCGGGTCGCAGGTCATCGTGCAGGGGCGTCGCATCGGCACCATGCGGGCGCGGGAATTCGGCAGCCGCAAGCAGGAACTGCTGCCGAAGGTGCTGGAGAGCTATGTGCTCGTTGCCGCCGATGCAGATATCGTGCTCGTCGAAGGCGCCGGCAGCCCGGCCGAGATCAACCTCCGCGGCGGCGACATCGCCAATATGGGCTTCGCGGAGGCGGCCGACCTGCCGGTCATTCTCGTCGGCGACATCGACCGGGGCGGGGTCATCGCCAGCCTCGTCGGGACGCGCGCCGTGCTGCCGCGGGCCGATCGCGATCGGATCGAGGGCTTTATCGTCAACCGCTTCCGCGGCGATCCTTCTCTGTTCGATGAAGGCGAGCGTGCCGTCGCCGCTGCCACAGGCTGGGCCGCGCTTGGCGTCGTTCCCTGGTTCGCCGGTGCGGGGAAGCTGCCCGCCGAGGACATCCTCGATCTCGCGCGGCATGAGCGCAGGACGGACGGCGGCGTCGTGATCGCCGTGCCGCGCCTGCCGCGCATCGCAAACTTCGACGATCTCGATCCGCTGGCCCAGGAAGAAGGGGTCGAGCTCGTGCTGGTCGCCCCGGGCGAGGCCATCCCCGTCTGCGATCTCGTGCTGCTGCCGGGTTCGAAATCGACCATCGCCGACCTCGCCTTCCTGCGAGGGCAGGGCTGGGACATCGACATTCTGGCCCATCGGCGGCGTGGCGGACGGGTGATCGGGCTTTGTGGCGGCTACCAGATGCTCGGTCGCAGCATCGCCGATCCCGATGGCGTGGAGGGCCCGGCAGGACGCGTCGAGGGCCTCGGCCTTCTCGACATCGAGACTGTTCTGACGCCCGACAAGGCCGTGCGGCCTTTTGCGGGTCGCGACGCGGAAGCCGGTCATGCCGTCGAGGGCTATGAGATTCATCTCGGGCGCAGCGACGGGCCAGATCGAACGCGCCCGTGGCTGCTGGGGAATGATGGCGGGGAGGGCGCGGTCTCGGCCGACGGGCGCGTCAGAGGCTCCTATATCCATGGCCTCTTCGCCGCCGACGGCTTCCGCCACGCCTTTCTCGCCGGGCTTGGGGCGGCATCGGCCCATGGCTACGAGGATGGCGTCGAGGCGGCGCTCGATGCGCTCGCGGACCATCTCGAGGCGCATCTCGATATCGACGCGATCATCAGGATCGCAGCCAGAGGGCGATGATCACCACCAGGACGCCGGTGAGCGCCGTCGCGATGCGCAGGACCTTCAGCGCTTTCGCGATGTCGCCCGGCGCCGCGTCCCGGCGGCCGGTGGCGTTGAGAAACGGATCCTCCACCATGTGGCCGGCATAGCGGCGCGGCCCGGCAAGGGCGAGGCCGAGCGCACCGGCCATCGCCGCCTCGGGCCAGCCGGCATTGGGCGAGCGGTGCTTCCCCGCATCATCCAGCATGACGACGAAACTGTCGCGGATCGACGTGCCGACGAAAGGTGCCGCCATCACGATCAGGCCGCCAGCGAGGCGGCTGGCGGGCAAGTTGACGAGATCGTCGAGCCGCGCCGAGGCCCAGCCGAAGGCGCGGTGCCGCTCGGAAAGATGGCCGATCATCGAGTCGGCCGTGTTGATCATCTTGTAGGCGAGAAGGCCCGGCAGTCCGAGCAGGGCGAACCACAGGGCCGGGGCGACGAAACCGTCGGAGAAGTTCTCGGCCGTCGACTCGATCGCCGCCCGGCAGACGCCGGCCTCGTCGAGACTCTCCGGGTCGCGGCCGACGATCATGGCGACCGACCGCCGCGCGGCCGCCAGACCGCCCTCGTCGAAAGCGTCGAACACGGCTCGGACATGGTCATAAAGGCTGCGGCTCGCGAGAAAGACCGAGGCGACCACGGGCAGCAGCAGGAAACCCCATTCGAAACCGGCGAGCAGTCTCTCGACGAAGAGGCCGGCGGCGAAGGCGAGGGCGGTGAGGACGATGATCGTCGCCAGGCCAAGGATGCGGCGGGGGATGTCGGAGCCCATCGGCGGCGCGGCGTTGAGCGTCCGGTCGGCCCAGCCGATCAGCGCGCCGAACCAGGCGACCGGATGCGGAATGCGGCGCCAGATGACATCGGGATCGCCGGCGACCGCGTCGATCGCGATGGCCGCCAGCAGCAGCCAGAGCCGCGCCTCGAGATGAAACGGCGTCACGGCGCGCCAGCCTTCGCAAACGTCAAGGTTGCGACGCAGCATGCCGATTGCCCCACGGCAACCATTTGTAACAATTCGATCATCGGATGTTCATGGATCCCGACTTAACATTGTTGCCCTCAGGCGGCGCGGGGGCCGGCCTTCGTATCACCGGAGCGTAGCATGGGCGACTTGCGGCCGTTCGATCCCGCTGTGAGCCAGTACCCGTTGCCGATGAGCGCCAAGCGCGCGCAGTTCGAGGCGCGGAACGCCCGCCGGCAGAAGCTGGTGCTGCCGAAAGGGCACCCCTACCGGCGCCTGCCGCCCTGGCTGCCCTATGGCGTGGCCAAGATGCTGTCGCGCGTCGTCGGCTGAGGCGACCGGCTCAAGCGCTGCGTCCATAGTAGGATCGATACCACTCGACGAAGGCGCTGACGCCGCTGGCGATCGGCGTGAACTGCATCGGCCCGATCAGCGCCGCCAGCAGTGAGGCGTCGGCATGTGTCGATCGCATGTCGCCGGGCTGCATCGCCATGGGCGTCATGCTGATGTCGACCTTCAGCGTCTCCGCGATCACGCGCACGAAGTCGAGGAGTTGAACCGGCTTGCCGCCACCGATATTCACCGTCCGCCACGGGGCGACGGGCGAGAGCGAGTCATGGGCGCCGAGCCGCTCGCCCTTCGCCGGAGGCTTTCCGGACAAGAGCGTGATCGCCGAGACCAGATCCTCGACATAGGTGAAGTCGCGCTGCATCTCGCCATTGCCGAAGAGCTGGATCGGCTCGCCGGCGAGGCCAGCGGCGACGAACTTGAACAGCGCCATGTCCGGCCGGCCCCATGGCCCATAGACCGTGAAGAAACGGAAGCAGGTGGTCGGCAGGTCGAACAGATGCGCATAGGAATGCGACATCGCCTCCATGGACTTCTTCGTGGCGGCATAGAGCGAGAGCGGATGATCGGCGGGATCGTCCTCGCGAAAGGGCTGGTTCTCGTTGCCGCCATAGACTGACGAGGTCGATGCCAGCATCAGATGCCGCGGCCGTGCGGCGCGTGCGAGTTCGAGGAGATTGTGCGAGCCGACGACGTTGGAGCTGACATAGGCTTCCGGGTCTTCGAGCGCGTAGCGCACGCCGGCCTGCGCCGCGAGATGGATCACAATCTCGGGCTCGGCGATGTCAAAGGCGCGGGCGAGGGCGTCGCGGTTCTCGAGCTGCGCCTCGATCGAGGTGAAGAGCGGCGACTGTTCTAGGATTCGGTTACGGGCCCGCTTGAGTGCGGGGTCGTAGTAAGGCGTGAAGGCATCGAGGCCCGTCACCCTGTGGCCCTCGGCGAGCAGACGCCGTGCGACGTGGAACCCGATGAAACCCGCAGTGCCAGTGATCAAAACGTTCATGCGAACTCCGGTTCGGGCGACCCAGGATCGACGGCCGCGCACGGCGGCCTGCTTACCGCAACTGACTTCGCCGTAGAAGGGCGCGCCCACCGGCGGATATTGCGCCGCAATCGGCCCCGGTCTGGCGCGCGGGGCACAGTCGGCGGAAAAAGCTGGGGCCGGAACGAGCCCGGGCGATTGGAGGTTGCGAAACCTTTCCCGCATTGCAATAGGTTCACGTGGGCAGGTCGGGTACTCGAATGACGGTGGCGGCGCGGTTCGGGGACCGGCAGCGGTCACCGTGAGTGCATGAACCTGTCCGTCCGGAGCCGCATCACAAGTGTCAGACCAGAAAGCCTCTGAAGCGCATCTCCAGGAACTGCGGAAAATCCATTCGATGCTGCACGCATCGATGGACGCGCTGATCCGGGACATGAACGCCAACGAGGCGGCGCGGCTGCTCATTCTTCTGGATGACCGGCTGACAACCCTCATCAACACCGCGGCGACCGAGCGCGAGCCGAAGCCCGACCGCAAACGCCCCGATCGTCCATTCAGCGGCGTCGCGCCGACATTTGGCGAAGCGCTGCCGGCGGAGGCGCCCGCAGAGCAACAGTCGACCAAGGCTGCCGATCCCGTCGCGAAGTCCGTGGCCAGCGAAGCCGCATCCAGCAAGGACATGCCGGGAAAGTCTGCGGCTTCGGTGGCCGAGCTGCCGTCCGATGCAAAGCCTGACGCCTCGGATTCAGCGGGTGCCGTAAAGCCGGAACCCCTTGGCGCGACATCCGTGGCGTCGACTGCCGGGTCGCCCGCCGCAGCCAAGCCTTCGGTTGCTGAGCCCCTCAAGCCCAAGCCGCTCACTCCCAAAGCGACGACTCCATTGCCAACGCCGCTCGCGGATGAGCCCGAGCCTCAGCTGAAAGCGGCCCGACCCCCGGAGGCCGAAGCGCTTCCCGATACCGGGCCGATCCTCTTCGTGCCGCCGCCACCGCCGCCGAGACCGGTCCGGGTCGAGGATCGCTCGGCGACACCGACCGGTCCCCTGCCGCCGGCGAAAGCCCCCGCAGGGGAGGCGGCGACGCATGGATCGGTTTCGCCGGCCGCCGGGAAGGCGGAAGCCCCCCCGCCAGTGCCGCCGTCTGTGCCGAAGGCGGCGCCTTCACCCGCGCCCCTCGATTCGCCCAAGGAGGCGACGGCTGCTCCGTCCGTACCGTCGCCCGACCTATCGCGCCCGATTCCGGCCCTCCCGCCCGTCGTCCCAGTCTCGGAGCGGCCCGAGACGCTTGCCGAGCCGGAGGACGCTTCCGACGAGCCGGATTGGGTCGAGGAGGATTTCGAGGACGGCGAGGATCTCGAGGAACGGGCCGAGGCCGGGAAGACGGCCGATCCGTTCGACGACGCCACGGACGATGTTTCGGAAGCGCCCGTCGAGGCGGCTCAGGGAAGTCCCGCGTCGGGCGGCGGCCTTTTCGGCAGTGGCCTCTTCTCCAAGCTGAAGCTACCCGGATTCGGCCGGCGGAAGGCCGAGGAGAAGGCGCCGCAGCGCGCAGCCGACGATGCCGATGATCTTCAGGATGATGATCTCGACGAGGGTCTCGACGACGATCTCGAGGAGGATTTCCTCGAAGAGGAGGACGAGCCCGCGGCTGCGGCGGCCGAGCACGAGCTCGATGTCCGCCGCCTGCACGCCGTCATTGACCAGCTCGCCGCCGACAATCTGCTCGACGAGGCCCTCCGCCGGACTGGCAACCGCATCGAATTGCGCAAGGTCGAGGAAGGGCTCGATATCGTCGTCAAGGGCCTGCCGGCGGCGCTCGGCACCGTCCGGCTGGACCAGACCGACGGCCATGTCGTCTATCAGCCGCGGTTTGGCCTCGATCTTCCCGAGCGCGAGCCCAACCGGGCTGATCTCGAAATCTGGCTGAAGGCGATGGGCGACGTGGTGGTGCACGTTCTCGCCGATATCGCGCAACGCCGTTCGAAGACAGGCGCTGCGGACAGCGAGCCGACGGCCTGAGCCTCAGCGGCCGGGCTCATTGACCCGCCGGCGCCCCATTTTTTGAGAACAGGAAACCCACCACCGATGAAGACGACGGCCAAGCTCCGACCGCATGATCCCATCGTCAGCGTCTATCCGCTGCCGCTCGCCGCCGAGGAGGCACGGGACGAGGCTCGCAAAGCCCGCCGGCTGCGCAAGCGCCTGCCGATGGGGCATCCCTATCGACGCCTGCCCCTGTGGATGCCCTACGGCCTCGCGCGGCTGATCTCGGGCTCCGACCCGAGTTCTCGGCCGCGCAACTGATGCCTCGACGGCCGCTCAGGTGCGGATCGGGTTCTCGAGATACCAGTGATAGGCCTTTTCGAGGCCGACCGGGAACGGCGTCGTCGCCTTCCAGCCGAGTTCGTTGATCCGCGAGACGTCCATCCGCTTCAGCATGGTGCCGTCGGGCTTCGACGTGTCCCAGGCGATGTCGCCGTTGAAGCCGGTCACCGACTTCACGGTCTCGGCCAGTTCCTTGATGGTGATGTCGTCGCCGGTGCCGACATTCACATGCTCGTAGCCTGAATAGGATTCGAGCAGGAAGACACAGGCATCGGCGAGGTCGTCGACATAAAGGAATTCGCGCCGCGGCGTGCCGGTGCCCCAGCAGGTGACCGTGGCGTCGCCTCGCTGCTCGGCTTCGTGGAACCGGCGCAGGAGGGCCGGGATCACATGGCTCTTCTCGGGGTCGAAATAGTCGTTCGGCCCATAGAGATTGGACGGCATGGCCGAGATGTAGTCTACGCCGTGCTGCTTTCGATAGGCTTGGCAGAGCTTGATGCCGGCGATCTTGGCGATCGCGTACCACTCGTTCGTGCTTTCCAGCGGGCCGGTCAGCAGCGCATCCTCGGGGATCGGCTGCGGCGAGACCTTGGGATAGATGCAGGACGAGCCGAGGAACAGCAGCTTCTCTGTTCCCGACTTGAAGGCGCCATGGATGAGGTTCGCCTCGATCATGAGGTTTTCGTAGAGGAAGTCGGCCGGGTAGGTGTCGTTGGCCAGGATGCCGCCGACCTTGGCAGCGGCCACGACCACGACGTCGGGCTTCGTGTCCTCGAGGAATGCCGTCACGGCGGCGGGATCGCGGAGATCCGCCTGCTGGCGTGTTGCGGTCACGACCTCGACGCCGTCGCTCTCCAGCCGTCGGACGACCGCCGAGCCGACCATGCCGCGATGCCCGGCGACATAGACCCGGCGGCCAGCGAGCGAGAACTCGGTCATCGGACGAAATCCTTCAGTGCAATGGAACTTGTGCGGCGCAGCATTGCCCGAAACCGGCAATGCTGTCGAGAGGCGAGGGGCCGGCCCCGCCTGAACGCTCTGTCTCTGCAAACGATCCTTGCGGAGATGGTGAGCCCGATGGGATTCGAACCCATGACCCCATGATTAAAAGTCACGTGCTCTACCGGCTGAGCTACGGGCTCGTCGCTGCGCCTTGCGAAAGTGGGCGGAACCTAGTCGTCGCATGGCGAGGGGTCAATAGCGGGCCGCGCTCGCTTGACGCTTCGGAGCCGGCCACCCGATAAACGCCTGTCCTCTCGCAGATGGAGCCGCGTGTTGGCCCGAGACGCCCCTAGCAACACCCTTGTTCGGCCATTGGCTGGCGTCGCCCCGGCCTTGGCGGCGCTGCTGGCTCTCTTTCTGATGGTCGTCGGCGTGTCTCCGGCGACAGCCGCGCCTGTGGCGCCGCCGGTGGACTTCACCGACAACCAGATCGCGCGCGGATTCATGCTCACGGTGTTCGGGCGGGAAGGGCCGGCGTCGAGCCAGGCTGCCGGCCACTATGTCAACAAGTTCGTCGATCCGGTGGGCGTTCAGGTTCTCGATGCGAGCGGCGTCGCCGGCCGGGCCGAGGAGGTGGCTGGATTCGTCGGGCTGCTCGACAGGATCGTACCCAACCTCAAGATCCGCATGGCGGAAAAGCCCGAGAAGGCGCGCCTCTTCGTTTTCCTCGTCAATCGCAGCAATTATCGCAAGGTCATCGCCGATGCGCTGCCGCGAGGGGCCGAGGCGACGTTCATGGAGCGTAGCCGCTGTTCGGCGGTGATGTGGAACCGCACGACCGGCGTGCTCGACCGGGCCTATATCTTCATCCTGGCCGACAAGGGTCAGAAGACGTTCACGAGCTGCCTCGCCGAGGAACTGACACAGGCGCTCGGGCCGGCGAACGACAGCTCCAAGCTGCCCTATTCCCTCTATAACGACGACAACGATGTCGGAACGTTCGGTCTCTTCGACTGGTACATTCTCGCGACGCTCTACGACGACGCGATGATGCCAGGAATGAATGCCGACGAGGCGCTGAGCGTCCTCCCCGGGGCGATCGCTCGGGCCCGCGACTTTGCGCCTCGCGTTCGGCCTCTGCTTGGTCCGCCATAGACGAGCGCGGGCGCAAGGCGCAATTAGGCCATAATTTGACTGAATGAAGAGGTCATTCAGCGAAAGTCATGACTGGCATGGAACGCGTCGGCGCTGCCGACGGAGGCTTGCGGAGTCCGCCGATTGATCGATCTTCACTGCCATCTCCTGCCCGGCATCGACGATGGCGCGGCCAATATCGAGCTTTCGGTCGAGATGGCGCGGGCATCCTTCGCTGACGGCATCACGGTGACGGCCTGCACGCCGCATATCATGCCCGGCGTCTACAACAACAACCGCGCCGTCATCGAGGAGGGGATCGCCCGCCTTGAAGCCCGCTTCGCCGACGAAGGCATCGGGATGAGGCTCGTCGTCGGCGCCGACGTTCATATGGATGTCGACCTCGTCTCGGGCCTCAAGACCGGCCGCATCCCATCGCTGAACAACAGCCGTTATTTCCTGTTCGAGCCGCCGCATCATGTGCCGCCTCCGCGGATCGAGGACAATGTCTTCAACATCATGTCGGCAGGCTATATGCCGATCCTGACCCATCCCGAGCGGCTTTCCTGGATCGAGAGCCACTACTCGGTGATGGAGAAGCTCGTCCAGATGGGCATGCCGATGCAGATCACCGCCGGATCGGTGACCGGCCAGTTCGGCCGGCGCGTGCGCTACTGGGCCGAGAAGATGATCGGCGAGGGGCTCGCCCATATTCTGGCTACCGATGCCCATAACCTTACCGGCCGGCCCCCGAATCTCTCCAAGGCGCGCGACTTGGTCGCCGAGCGTCTCGGCGAGGCCGAAGCCATCCATATGACGACGACACGGCCGCAGGCCATCATCGACAATGCCGCGCCTGACAGCTGGCCACCTCTCGCCGTGCGCCGTGTCGCGAAAAGCGAGGCGCCGAAAGGGTTCTTCGCGCGTCTGGGGTTGGGTCGGCGCTAGATCGCCGGTCAGAGACGCTGGTTATGTTGCATTGCGAGATCATCCCGCGTTGCATCATTCGTTAAGGCTGGTGTATCTAGTCGGTGCAGAACGGCTCGCCGCAAGGCCTGGCGCGACAGGAGTTTCAGTGTCCTTCAGAATTTCTTTCGCGATGATTCTGATCGCCGGTCTGTTGTCGGCCTGTTCGTCTGTATCGACGCCCTCGAACGAGGGCATGCGCTATGCGTCGACCCCGGCCACGACGATGACTCCTGCCGGGCCGCAGGTCGTCGCGCCCGCCAGAGTCGGCGCCGGCCTGCCGGCGCCAACCTATGGCACGGCGTCCATGCAGGAATATCGCCTGGGGCCGCTCGACACGTTGAATGTCCTCGTCTTCCAGGTTCCCGAGCTCTCGGGCGATTTTCAGGTCGGCTCCGATGGCTCGCTGGGGCTTCCGCTGGTCGGGTCGATCCGTGCCGCTGGACGGACGGTGCAGGACGTCCAGAAGGAGATCACCGCCAAACTTTCGGCCTCCTATCTGCAGCAGCCGCAGGTCACCGTGAAGGTGACGGGCTTCAACAGCCAGAAGGTGACCGTCGATGGCGCCGTCGCCAAGCCCGGCGTCTTCCCGGTCAGTCAGGGCGGCGGCACGCTTCTCGATTTCATTGCCCAGGCCGGCGGCATGCCGCGCCAGGCAGACGACAGCAATGTCGTGGTGTTCCGCGATATCGACGGCAAGAAGATGGCCGCACGGTTCAACGTCGCCGATATCCGCAAGGGCAAGGCGTCGGATCCGATCATCTATGGCGGCGACCGGATCGTCGTCCCGGTTTCGGGTGCTCGCAGCGCCTGGGCCGACTTCCTGCAGGCCGTGCCGGCAGCGTCCTTCGTCGCTCGAATCGGCGGCATCTGATAGCCATGAAACGGATTTCGGGAGGATCACATGAGCGGTGAACCGAGATCGGACAATGCCGTAACGACCTGGAACGCGACGAGCGCTCCGGCCCGCGCGTCGCAGGCTGTATCGGCAAATGTCTACGGCCCGGCTCCTGTCGAGAGCCATTCCGAGCGCATGCCGCTTGATTTCGCGCGCCTGCTGCGCATCGTCGTCAAGCACCGGCTGGTCATTGCCGGCATCATCGGCGCCTGCCTCGTGCTCGGCACGATCCTCACCTTGACAACGACGCCGCTCTATATGGCGAACGTCACGATCGAGACGTCCGGCGAAACGGTCAAGGTCTTGAATGACAAGTCGCTCGATCCTGAGACCGGGTCGAACGATCAGGCCGAGATCGCAACCTATGTCGAGCTGATCGGCAGCCGTTCGCTCGCCGAGCGCGTCGTGAACGAGCTCAACCTCGCCGACGATCCGACCTTCGTCGATCCGGTGAACCGCTCTCTGATCCAGCGCGCCAAGGCGCTGATTTTCGGCGGTGGCGCCGAAAGTCCTACGCAGCGGCCGCTCGAGGCGCGCAAGCGGACGGCCATCGGCACGGTGCTCAGAAACACCGATGCGAAAGTCGTCAGGAATTCGCGCCTGCTGACGATCTCCTACAGCGATGCCGACCCGCGCCGGGCACAGAAGATCGCCAACGCGCTGGCGACCGGCTTCATCAAATCCAATCTCGATCGCCGCTTCGAGGCGACGACTTATGCCCGGCTGTTCCTTGAAGATCAGCTGCAGCAGATGAAGCAGAAGCTCGAAGACTCCGAGCGCAAGGTCGTGGCCTATGCCGACAAGGAGAAGCTCGTTCAGCTCGACGACCAGAAGTCGATCCTCTCGCAGAAGCTCGAAGACCTGAACACCGCGCTGGGCAAGGCCTCGGTGGAGCGGGCGAATGCCGAGCAGCTCTGGCTCCAAGTCAAGGACGCCAATGGCTATGCTGATCTGCCGGCCGGCGGCGATGCGAGCAGTATCATCAGCGAGCTCCGGTCGACGCGCTCTGGCCTCGTAGCCGATTATCAGTCGAAGCAGCTGACGTTCAAGCCCGGCTTCCCCATGATGGTGGCGCTGAAGGCCCGCATCGACGACATCGATTCGCAGATTGCGGATGAGGTCACCAAGACCAAGAACAGCATCCGCCTCGCTTACGAACTCGCCACCCAGCGCGAGCAGGCGATCGCGTCCGATCTCGATGCGACGCGCAGCGAACTGATCGATACGCGCAACCGCAGCGTCGAATACACGATGCTTCAGCGCGAGGCCGATACCAATCGCAGCCTCTATGACGGCCTCCTGCAGCGCTACAAGGAGATCAGCGTCGTGGGCGGCGTCGCGGCCAATGGCTTGTCGATTGTCGACGACGCTGTGGTCCCGACCGCGCCTTACTCGCCGCGCCTCCTCGTCAATGTGGCTCTCTCGATCGCCATCGGAATGATGCTCGGCTTCGGCGCCGCGGTCGGCCTCGAATATTTCGACAACACCATCAAGACCCCCGACCAGATGGAGGCGATACTCGGGATTCCGGTGCTCGGCCTCATCCCGATGCTGCCACCGGACCAGTCGGTGCAGTCGGTGCTGGAGGATCCGCACTCCGCGGTGTCAGAGGCCTATCGAAGCGCGCGGACCGCGTTGCAGTTCTCGACGGATCGCGGCGTCCCGCGCAACTTCGTCGTCACCTCGGCGCGCCCCTCCGAAGGCAAAACGACGACCGTCACAACGCTCGCCCGCATGTTTGGGCAGATCGGCATGCGCATCCTCGTGATAGACGCCGACCTTCGCAACCCGTCGCTGCACAAGATCATCGGCATCGACAATTCCGCTGGCCTCAGCAACTACCTCATCGGCAGTGCGGAGGCCGAGGATCTCGTGCGCGATTCGGGCGTGATGAACGTCTCGACCATCACCTCCGGTCCGATCCCGCCCAATCCAGCGGAGCTTCTGTCTAGTCCCAAGATGCTGACGCTGCTGACGGAACTGCGCGACAATTTCGATCTCGTGATTGTCGACAGCGCGCCGGTCATGGGCCTCGCCGATGCGCTGCTGCTGTCCAGCGTCGCCGACGGAACGCTCATCGTCTGCGCCGCCGGCGAGACTCCGGTGGAGACCGTCAAGGCCGCCACCAAGCGGCTTTCGATGACCAACAGCCAGCTTCTCGGCGGCATACTGACGAAGTTCAACTCGCAGAAGGCTGGCTACGGCTATGCCTATTACGGGTATGACTATTACGGATATGGCAAGGACAACCAGAAGTCCCTGCCCGCCGCTTGAGGCGACAGCGTCCGAAGAGTACCGGCAAGGGTGGCGGAGGCGGTGCGCATCGTTTAGCTTCTTTCTCCGGCGTCATGGCGCCGACGAGAATCGGGCGGCGAGGATGAGTGTTCACAGGATCGAAGGCGTACGGAGGGGGCGCTCCCTCGGTAGTCGTGTGGCTCTTGCAGCCCCGCGCTTTCTGGGCGCCGTTCGCGAGCCTGAGGACGCGCTTGGGGTCGCCGTGCGACTCTATCGCTCGCCCGGCGTTGCACGCAGCATTCGCCGCCTGCCGCTGGCGCCGGATGTCCTGACGGTGATTCGCATCGCTGCCGGCTGTCCGGTCGCCTCTGCTCATGCGGTAACCAAGACCGGTCTCGATGAAGCGACGCTCACGCAGGTCGCTGGGCTTTATCTTCTCGTGGCTCTTTTCGGCCAGGACAATGACGCTCATCGGACCTTGGGCCTCTCCGCCAACGCGAACGCGGCGGAGATCCAGGACCACAGGAACTGGTTGTTGAAATGGCTGCATCCGGACAGAAACCGCAACCAGATGCTGTCGGGTCTGTCGGTGCGCGTCCTCGATGCTGCCGCGCAGGTGATCTCCCTGCTAGCCGGCAGCGGGTCCGACACCGCCAAGGCGCCGCAGCCGGCGGGCGACGATCGCGCATCGAAGCGACGGCGGCAATACCGCCATGTCTGGGCGCCTCAACGGCATCCCGATTGACTCGTCCGCCACGCTATCGCTGGATCTAGGGGGGTGACAGGCCATGGCTGAGGATGTCCGCCGCAAGCGGCGCCGCAGTTCGACCCGGTCAGCCTCGCGCAGATCCTGGTTCCCCGCCTTGAGCGGCCGACTGGCAGGCCCCGCGGCCAGGCTCGTGATTGGCGGCGCCGTCTCGCTCGGCCTCGTCTGGCTGATCGCGGGTCATTTCGGCGCAGACGATATCGGCAACGATGCTGCCACAACGACCTGGTTCACCGACGGCATCTCGGCCGAACTGCGCGAGGCCAATGCCGCGCTGGCCGCGAAGCCGCCGGACGTCGCTGATGCCAGGCGAATCGCGACGGAGGCTCTGGCCGAGAGCCCGTTGAGTATACGGCCGCTTTCGGTCCTTGCCCGCGCCGCGACAGCCGATGAGGACGCTGCCAAGGAGGCCGAGTTCCGGACCCTCATCGCCGAGCGGACCCTGCGCGATTTCCCGACACTGCTGTGGCAATTCGAGCAGCAGGCGAACCGGCAGGACTATCCGGCGATGATGGAGACGGCCGACGCGATTCTGCGGCAGAACATGGCCGTGCCCGGCGCGCTCTATGTCATGGACCGGATGGCAGTTCTCATGTCGGATGAGGCAGCGCGCGGACCGATGGCCGCCAAGCTGTCGACATATTCTACCTGGCGACGGACCTTCCTCGACACGGCCGCTAGAAAGGGCGACATTAATGCCTTTCCCGAGCTTATGGCCTTGATTCAGCCGGATAATCCGATCCGCACCGGCAGCAGCTGGAACCTCTATTTCAACCGCCTGATCCCCAATGGCGCAAGTCGGATGGCCTATGCGGTCTGGGTCGGGCTCATCGATCTCGATCCGTCCGGCGCGCTGGGGCTGATCTATAATGGCGGCTTCGAGCAGAACCCGACCGGGCTTCCCTTCGACTGGACGATCACTCCGGCCCGGGGCATGGAGATCGTGCACGACATGAACATCCATGCCGTTGGCGATGCCTCGCTGAGGGTCACGTTCGGCGGCGGCGAGACAAATTTCAACAATCTTCAACAGACTCTGATTCTCGACCCCGGCCGCTACCGGTTCTCGGGCCAGGTGCGCATGGACGACCTGCGCAATGCCCGTGGGATGCGCCTCGCGCTCTACTGCTACCGACCGGGTTCGGGCCTGCTGGCGCAGTCACCCCTTTTCTCGGGCACGAGCGACTGGAAGAAGTTCTCGGTCGACTTCGAGGTGCCGCCACAACTCTGCGAATACCAGACCCTCCGGTTCGAACTACCTGCGCGGAGCAATATCGAGAAGCGCATCGAGGGATCGATCTGGCTCGATGATCTCGATATCGTGCCGGTGCCGCTCGCCGATGCTGCCGCGGGACAGTCGGCAGGCGGCTAGGCCTGCGTTATTTTGGTCACTGAGCGGGCTGGAGCAAGTTATGGCGGTGCCGAATTGGCCCATCCGTCTTGTTCTCGCACCTGCGAAATGCTAGTGATTATGGTGTGAAAGGGGCACTGCGGGGCGGTTTGACCGTTGGGCCAGATTATGATGGAGGTTCAGATGGTACGTGTCGCTCTGGCGTCGGCTTTGGCCTTCGCCATGGCGGTGGGAACGGCGGTTGCCGGTCCCGTCGCGACGCTTTCGGACATCTCTGGCTCTGTCCTGGTGGACAGCGGCAAGGGTTTCCAGAAGGTTTCTTCGGCTGCTGAGGTTCAGCCCGGCAGCCGCGTTCTCGTTTCCAAGAACAGCAAGGCCACGATCGCCTACGCTGCCGGCTGCTCGAAGGCCCTTTCGGGCAATTCGATCACGACGGTCGCCGGCGCCGATGCCTGCTCGTCCTCGGCTCAGGTCGCCGCTCAGCAGAGCAGCGGTCGTTTCTGCCAGACCGCCAAGCAGGACGCGAATGGCCAGTGGGTCTGCGTCGCCCTGTTCGGTGGTGGTACTCTCGCCGTTGGTGCTCTGGTGGGCTACGCTATCGGCAATGGCAACACCGAGATCCGCTACGTCGGGATCAGCGGCTAACGCCGTCGGCTAGGATGTTCGACGCGAGTGCCCTTGCGTCTTCTGGGCGCGGTCATAGCCTCTATGATCGCGCCTTGTTCTTTTGGGCGAGTTTCGTCGTTGTCATCGCGGTGCTGCTCGGCGGCGGAACGCGGGTCGGGCTTCAGTCCGACGAGATCGTCGAGATCCTGAGCGTGCCCTTGCTGGTCGCCGCGACGATCAGCCTGTTCGAGGCTCGTTGGAATGCGTCGTGGCGTGTGCCGCTGGCCATTCTCTTCTTCGCCCTCGCGCTTCCGCTCCTCCAACTGGTTCCTCTGCCGCCGGCGATCTGGACGGCTCTGCCTGGTCGCGCGGCCGTCGTCGAGGTCTATCAGGCCGCCGGCATCGCGCTCGACTGGCGGCCGCTAAGCCTCGCGCCTTTCGCGACGCTCTATTCCTTCCTCAGTCTTCTCCCCGCCACGGCGATCTTCGTCTACGCGCTGCAGCTCGATACGTCCCGCCGCTATGCCCTTCTCGTGGGGCCGCTGGCCCTTGCAGGCATCGCGGCGCTGGTCGGCGTTGGGCAGTTCGTCGGCAGGGGTACGAGCGGCTTCGGGCCTTCGACCGGGCCCACTGCCGGCTACGCGATCGGCTTCTTCGCCAATCGCAACCATTTCGCGGCGCTCATCTATGCCGCGCTGCCTTTCGCGGTGGTCTGGACGGCGCGGCATATGCGCACCGGGCGAGGACGGATGCGCCTCGTCGGCAGCCTGTTCGGCGGCGCCGTCGTCGTGTCGCTGCTGTTCGGTCTCTCGGCAGCCTTCTCGCGCGCCGGCGTCGCGCTCGGCATCGTTTCGCTGCTCGGATCGGCCTTCATCGTCTGGCGTTCGGCCGACACGTCCCGCATCGGGCGCTGGCCGGTGGTCATCGCCGGCGTGCTGATGGTCGGCTTTGCCGTCATCCTGCAGCTCGGCCTCGTTGACCTGCTGATCCAGAGAACCGCGGCCGACAGCGCGCGCAGCACGATCGCCAGTCTGACGCTGGAGGTCATCGGCCGCTTCAACGTGGCCGGCTCGGGATTCGGCACCTTCGTGCCGCTTTTGCAGACGGCCGAGAAGCCGACAGACCTTCTCGTCTTTTTCATCAACCACGCGCATAACGACTATCTCGAACTGGCGCTGGAAGGCGGCATCCTCGCAATGCTGCTGATAGTCGCTTTTCTCTTGTGGTATTTCGTTCGCTTCTGGTCGATTTGGCTGTCGGCGAGGCAGAGCGGTGGACAGGATGAACGGGCGCTGATGAGCGCTGCGAGCCTCTCGATCGGGCTTATTCTGTTGCATTCTCTGCTCGATTATCCGCTGCGTACGCTGACGCTGATGTGCTTGTTCGCTTTCGCTGTTGCGTGCCTTTGTCCGCCAGCTTCCGAAACGGCGCCAGTTCACCGCAGGCGTCGTGTTGCAAGCAGCGACTGACCGAAGGATCGACGCCGCGAGTGATATCCGGCGTCGATGATGGTTCGATCCGAGGTGTCGCGCCCGCGCCTTGTGCATTGCACCATCTTCGTTCAGAGTCCGCCGCGATCGAGTTTGGAGCGCCGGGTGAACCCATTCTTCGCAGCCTCAGTCGAGGAGAATTCGCCGTGAAGATAGCGATGATCGGATCGGGCTATGTTGGCCTGGTATCTGGCGCGTGTTTTGCGGATTTCGGCCATAGTGTCGTGTGCGTCGACAAGGCTGTGGCGAAGATCG
>Ga0209933_1001341_pt1 | contig 24287 bp, 20 predicted proteins | sample ThiBiot_300_biof_FD_183944 | JGI IMG/M metagenome (GOLD analysis project Ga0209933, IMG submission 183944) | Wastewater bioreactor microbial communities from Cape Town, South Africa - Thiocy_cont_300_biof (SPAdes) | ecosystem: Engineered > Bioremediation > Thiocyanate > Unclassified | place...
TCCTGAATTTCCGGGAGGCGCGAGGGTAGCCGCGCCGGACGCCATCTTCTAGACTCTCAAATCGTTTCAAGGGAGGACGTCCGATGCCGCAGCAACCGCCGCTCGCCGTTTCAAGCTGGAGCCTGCACCGCGCGCTCGGGCTCGCCTGGTACAACCGGCCGGACAACGACATCGAGCCGAAGGCCGAGGAGACCTGGGGCAAGGGCTCCATGACGCTGCTCGAGTTTCCCGCAGCGGTCGCCGCGCTCGGCATCGACCGCGTCGAGATCTGCTCCTTCCATATCCGGACCCGCAATCCCGCCTATCTTGGCGAACTCAGCGCCGCGCTGGCGGCGAGCGGCGTCACGCTGCAGACGCTGTTGATCGAATATGGCGACATTTCCGACCCCAGGACCGCCGAGCGCGACCTCGCCTGGATCGAGCGCTGGATCGACACGGCGGCGATCCTCGGCGCGGAAAAGGCGCGCGTCATCGCGGGCAAGGCAAAGCCGACGCCGGAGGCGCTGACGCTGAGCGCGGCCGGCCTTTCGCGCCTCGCCCGCCACGGCGCATCGCGCGGCGTCGAAATCGTGACCGAGAACTGGTTCGATCTTCTCGCGACGCCTGCCGATGTCGAGGCGCTGTTCAGCCAGATCGACGGTCCCGTCGGCCTCAACGGCGATTTCGGCAATTGGGACGGACCGACCAAATACGCCGATCTCCGCGCCATTTTCCCGCGCGCCGTCTGCTGCCATGCCAAGGGCGACTTCTCGTCCGGCGCCCTCGACGAAGCCGATTACGGCGCCTGCCTGGACGTGGCGACCGAAGCCGGCTTCCACGGCCCCTATACGCTGATCTATGACGGACCCGATCCCGACGAGCTCGGCCATCTCGCCATCGAGCGTGACTTCATCCGCGCCCGATTCGCCTGACGAGAGCAACTCAGCGGCGCGCCGCGACGGCGCGGCGAGCGGGATCGGGCTGCTCCTCCGGCTGGTGCTCGAAGCTGTAATCGGCGAGCAGCAGGATGGCCCTCGCGAAGACGACCTCCTCATAGCGCGTTTTGTCGGCGTTCTGCCGCGCCTCGCCGGCCCGGCGCTCCAGCGTCGCGCGGATGAAGTTGTCGCCCTTCGTCCTCTGGAACCGCCGCGCCATCGCCTCGGCGCGACGGGCCTGTGTCTCCATGCGCCGCACCGCGCCGGCGATCTCGGTGCGCTGCCTTACCAGCGTGTCGCGGATGGCAGCGACGAGATCGACGCTCTCGAACGGGATGTCGCTGTCGAGCACCGAGGCGACCAGTTCGTGGATATGATCCATCGCCCGGCCGGCGAGCGCCGCCGCGTCGATCTCGCCCTCGTATCCGGCCGCGTCATAGGCGGCGCGGCGCTCGGGATCGGACAGGACTTCATAGGCATGGGCGAGGCGGTGGAACGCCTCGGCATTGCCGCCGGCATCGGGATGCGCCTGGCGGGCGCTTGTCGATCTCGCCGGCGCCGGCGTCGGCCGCGACCGACAACTCGCTATAGAGGCTCTTCTTCTCGGCCACCGCCGTTCCCGCTGTTTCAGCCGTCCGTCATCAGGCAGCAGTCATGCCGCAGGAACGGGTGTCCCGTAAAGCCGCGCTCAGCCGCCGAACAGGCGCCCGAGGAAGCCGGGCTCGCGATGGATGACCGTTCCCGGCGGCGGCGCATCCGCCTGCCCCACCGCACCCGGCGGCACGGGACCGGGGTCGTAGCCCTGGCCGTAGTCCTGACCTTGGCCGTAATCCTGACCATAGCCCTCGCCGCCGTAGGTCTCGCGCGCGTTCGGCGGATAGCCGTTGGCGGCATAGCCGGGATCGGCCTCGGGCGGCGGAAGCGCTGCCGCGCCGCGCTCCGGATCGGTGACGGAGGCATAGTCGGACGGCCGCGTGCTTCCGGTGAGATCGGCGGCGGAGTCGACGAGACCGCCCGGCTGCGGCGGGGCCGCATCCTGCAGCGCGCCCGTCTGCTCGCCGCCCACCGTCTGCGGCGGGGCGGCGTCGGCCTGGAAGCGGGCCGGATCGCGGAAGGTATAGTCGCCCGGCAGATTGGCGACCGCGACGCCCTGATGCGCCTCGATCATGAAGCGGTTCCAGATCTCGGCCGGCAGCGAGCCGCCGGTCATGCGCTTGGTCGGCTTGAAGTCGTCATTGCCGAGCCAGACGCCCGCCGTGAGATTGGCGGTGTAGCCGACGAACCAGGCATCGCGGGAATCATTGGTGGTGCCGGTCTTGCCGGCCGCTGGCCAGCCGGCGATCGCCGCCTTGCGGCCGGTGCCGCGCGCCAGCGTATCGGACAGCATGGAATTCATCATGCCGACATAGGTCGGGTCGATCACCTGCACCGCATCGGCATGCGGACGCTGGTAGAGCACCTTGCCGTCGACCGATTTCACGCTGGTGATGACATAGGGCGCCACCGCATAGCCGCCATTGGCAAAGGGCACGTATGAATCGGTCAGTTCGAGCAGGTTGACCTCGGAGGTGCCGAGCGCGATCGAGGGATTGGGCTGCAGGTCGGACTTGATGCCGAGACGATGCGCCGTCGCGACCACGCCAGCCGGGCCGACCTCGTTGGCGAGCTGGACCGCAACCGTGTTGATCGAGAGCGCCAGCGCCGTCTGCAGCGTCACCGGGCCGCGATAGGTCTTCTCGTAGTTCTTCGGCTCCCATTTGCCGATCCGCGTCGGCTCGTCGATGCGCACGGTCTCAGGCGTCAGGCCGAATTCGAGCGCCGTCAGATAGACGAAGGGCTTGAAGGCGGAGCCCGGCTGGCGCTTCGCCTCGACCGCGCGGTTGAACTGGCTCTTCTCATAGTCGCGGCCGCCGACCATGGCGCGGACGGCGCCCGTCCCGTCGATCGCGACCAGCGCGCCCTGGCTGACGCCGTATTTCTTGCCGCTCTTGTCGAGCGTTTCCGTTACTGCGCGCGCGGCGGCGTTCTCCAGATGAGCATCGATCGTCGTCTCGACGGTGACGTCCTGATCGAGCGCACCGACGACGTCGGGCACGACATCGGCGACCCAGTCGGCGACGTAATAGGCACCGCTGCCGGCGCCCTGTTTCTGCGGCTCGACCGTCACCGCGACGGCCTGCTTTTCTTGGTCGGCGGTGATGAAGCCTTCCTCACGCATGGCGGAGAGGACGAGGTCGGCGCGCTGGTTGGCGGCTTCGGGATCGCTGGTCGGCGCATAGCGCGACGGCGCCTTCAACAGCGCGGCGAGAATCGCCGCCTCCTTCAGCGAGATCTCGCGCGCCGACTTGCCGAAATAGCGGCGCGAGGCGGCATCGACGCCGTAAGCGCCGGCGCCGAGATAGACGCGGTTGAGATAGGCCTCCATGATCTGGCTCTTGGAGTATTTGAGCTCCAGCCAGACGGCCATCATCGCTTCCTGCAGCTTGCGCTGGAAGGTGCGGTCCGGCTTCAGGAAGAGGTTCTTGGCGAGCTGCTGCGTGACGGTCGAGCCGCCCTGCACGACGCTGCCGGCGCGCGCATTCACATAGGCCGCGCGGACGAGTCCATAGGGATCGACGCCGAAATGCTCATAGAAGCGGCGGTCCTCGATGGCGACCACCGCCTGCGGCAGATAGGGCGGCAATTCGTCGATGCGCACGAATTCGCCACCGGTATCGCCGCGATTGGCGATCAGCGAGCCGTCATTGGCGAGGATCTTGATGTTGGGCGGCCGCTTCGGCAGCACCGACCAGTCGGTCGAGGACGGCAGCTGGCTCGCATAATAGACGACGCCACCGACCAGCGCGATCGAGCCCCAGACGGCGAGGATGATGCCCCACTTCACCGTCGCACGGAAAAAGCGGAAGACGCCCGAACCGCCCTGACGACGGCGTTCGCGCGCCTCGCGGCGACGGTCGGAGGCGCGGGCCCGGCGGCTGCGGGGCCGGTCGGTCTCGCCATCGAGATCGATGAAGTCCGCGTCCTCGGCATCGCGGGCGCGACCCGATCGGCCGCTCCGGCCGGAGCGTCCGAACATGGCCCGGTCCTCATCGCCGAGGCGAATCGTCGAGCCGTCATCCGCTTCCTCGCGGGGCCGGTCGAGGACCGGTTCGATCCGGTCGCGGCGTGGGGTCGGTCTCGCCATGCGGGCAGCGGGTCCTTCTGGCCGGAGGTCCTGAGTGGTGGTCCTTGCCCCGCGACATGAGCGCGGAATGCGGCGATTTCGCGGGACAGGCCGCGATCCGCGTCAGAATAGCCGAAGCATGTAGTCGATCTGTTAAGAATGCCGCGCGACACGCGCGGGGCGAAACGCATGGTATGGACCGGCTTCCCTTCGCCGGTCCGCTGCCCCATCTTCGGCGCGCCGAAAGGACCGCCCGTGCAAGCCGATACCGTTTCCGTCCTGCTGCCGCTCGCCGTGGAGGGGCCCTACACCTATCGGGTTCCGCCGGGTGTCGCCCTGGCGCCGGGCGACATCGTCCGCGTGCCGCTCGGGCCGCGCGAGATGCTGGGCGCGGTCTGGGACGATCCGCCGGACGGCAGCGTCGGCCACAATCGGCTGCGGCCGGTCGCGCATCGCTATGACGCGCCGCCGATCGAGGAGAGCCTCCGCCGATTCGTCGACTGGGTCGCGCGCTACACGATGACGCCGCGCGGCATGATCCTCCGCATGGTTCTGCGGGCGCCGGATGCCCTGCTGCCCGAGCGGGCGATCGCCGCGCTGCGCTTCTCGGGAAACGTCCCGGCGCGGCTGACGCCGGCGCGCGAGACCGTCCTCGCGAAGATGAGCGACGGCGAGCCGCTGCCGAAATCTGGCCTTTCCGCTGCGCTCGGCGTCTCCCCGGCCGTCATCGCCGGACTGGTCGCACAAGGGACGCTCGTCGAAGCGGCGATCGCGCCACCGCCCGTCGCGGCCCTGCCGGATCCCGACCATGCGCGGCCGGAGCTCGGCAGCGGCCAGATCGAGGCGGCCGAGGCGCTGCGCGCGATGGTCGATGCCGGAAGTTACGAGGTCGCGCTGATCGACGGCGTCACCGGATCAGGCAAGACGGAGGTCTATTTCGAGGCGGTGGCGGAGGCGCTCCGCCGCGGAAAGCAGGCGCTGATCCTCTTGCCGGAGATCGCGCTCACCGGCGACTTCCTCGACCGCTTCGCCCGCCGCTTCGGCGCCCGGCCGGCGGAATGGCATTCCGAACTGCCGCAGCGTGGGCGCGAGCGCGTGTGGCGCGGCGTCGCCGACGGCAGCGTCCGGGCGGTCGTCGGCGCCCGCTCGGCGCTCTTCCTGCCCTTCCGCGAGCTCGGGCTCGTCATCGTCGACGAAGAGCATGACGCCGCCTACAAGCAGGACGAGGGCGTGACCTATCATGCGCGCGACATGGCCGTGGTGCGCGGCAATCTCGGCGCCTTTCCGGTCATCCTCGCCTCGGCGACGCCCTCGATCGAGAGCCGCGTCAATGCCGACCAGGGCCGCTATCGCCGCCTGCATCTCCCGGCTCGGTTCCGCGCCGCGAAGCTGCCGGAAATCCGCGCCATCGACCTTCGCGCCGATCCGCCCGAGCGCGGGCGCTTCCTGTCGCCGGTGCTCGTCACGGCCATGGAAGAGACCCTCGCGGCAGGTTCGCAGTCGCTGCTCTTCCTCAATCGCCGCGGCTATGCGCCCCTGACTCTCTGCCGCACCTGCGGCCACCGCTTCCAGTGCCCCAACTGCTCCAGCTGGCTGGTCGAGCATCGGTTCCGCGGCCAGCTCGTGTGCCACCATTGCGGCCATACCGAGCCGCGGCCGAACCACTGCCCGATCTGTGCCAGCGAGGACAGCCTCGTCGCCTGCGGCCCGGGCGTCGAGCGCATCGCCGAGGAGGTGACGGCCCGCTTCCCGCAGGCGCGCGCGATCGTCCTTTCCAGCGACATGCAGGGCGGCGTGCAGCAGATGCGCAGCGAACTGGAGGCGATCCGGTCGGGCGCAGTCGATATTGTTATCGGCACGCAGCTCGTCGCCAAGGGCCATAATTTCCCCGGCCTCGCGCTGGTCGGCGTCATCGATGCCGATCTCGGCCTCGCACAGGGCGATCCGCGCGCGGCGGAGCGGACGTTCCAGCTTCTGGCGCAGGTGACGGGGCGCGCCGGACGGGCGGGCGGCGACAGCCGCGCCTTCCTGCAGACCTATGCGCCGGATCATCCGGTCATCGCAGCCATCGCATCGGGCGATTCCGAGGCCTTCTACCAGCGCGAGATCGAGGCGCGGCGGGTCTCGGGCCTGCCGCCCTTTGGCCGTCTCGCCGGCCTCATCGTCTCGGCCGCCGACCGGGCGAGCGCCATGGCGCATGCGCAGGCGCTGCGGCGGCTGGCACCGCCCGAGGACGTCGCGATGGTGCTCGGCCCCTCCGAGGCGCCGCTCGCGGTGCTGCGCGGCCGCCATCGCTTCCGCCTGCTCGTCCGGGCGCCGCGCGGCTTCGATCTGCAGGGTTTCATCGCCGGCTGGCTTGCCGCATCGCCACCGCCGCGCGGCAGCGTGAAGGTGCAGATCGACATCGATCCGCTGAGCTTCCTATAGGCCGACGGGCGCAAGCCGCCTTGCGAAGCGGCGCCAAGCGGGTTAGCCCATCTGCGGACCGTGCGGCATCCCCCGGCACGGCCCGCCGCACGAGCAGGAACCAGCATGGCCACCAAGAAAGTCATCTACGATACGGATCCCGGCGTCGACGACGCCATGGCGCTTCTCTTCCTGCTCGCGGCGCCCGATGTCGAACTCGTGGGCGTGACGACGGTGCTCGGCAATCACCGCATCGACGTCACCACGCGCAATGCGCTGTTCCTCAAGGACACGTTCGGCTTCGATGCTCCCGTCGCGCGCGGCGCCGGCCGTCCGCTCGTCCTCGAGGAGAAGGACCCGCCGGTCTGGGTGCATGGCGAGAACGGCCTCGGCGACATCCTGCTGCCCGAGACGATCCGCTCGGAGGAGCATCCCCTGCCCGCGCACCGCTTCATCATCGAGACCGTGCGCAAGCATCCGCACGAGATCTCGATCGTCGCCGTCGGCCGCATGACCAATCTCGCACTGGCGCTGCGCGAGGACCCCGAGATCGCCTCGCTGGTCAAGGAAATCGTCATCATGGGCGGCGCCTTCGGCTATCGCGGCCATTCCGGCAATGTCACGCCGGTGGCGGAGGCCAACATCATCGGCGACCCGCATGCCGCCGACGAGATGTTTGCCGCGTCCTGGCCGATCGTGGTCGTCGGGCTCGACGTCACGCAGGAAGCGATCATGAGCACGCCCTATCTCGAGGCGCTGCGCGATCAGGGCGGCCATATGGGCCGGTTCATCTGGGACGTGTCGCGCTATTACGAGCGCTTCTACCGCTCCTCCACCAAGTTCGACGGCATCCCGGTGCACGATTCCTCGGCGGTCGCCTATCTGCTCGACCCGACGCTGTTCACGACCCGCGGTGGACCGATCCGTGTCGTCACCGAAGGCATCGCCATCGGCCAGACCATCCAGGCGCCCAACACGCGGCGCTTCCCGCCGAACAACGCCTGGGAAGGGCTGCCCGATCACAAGATCTGCATCGACGGCGACGCCGACCGCTTCCTCGAGCTCTATTTCGACACCATCGTCGCCGCCGCGGCGAACGGCGCCTGAGGAGCGTGTCCATGGCCGAGAGCGACGAGCCGCTGCTGCTGGTCACGTCCATACCGCCGCGCTTCGGCGGCGAGGACGAACGGCGCCAGCTTTCGCGCGCCGGCCTCACCATCGCCGATGCGGTCGCCTCCTTCGAGGCGGCCGGCTTCCGCGTGGTCTCGGTAAACCGCGAGGGCGAGAAGGCCGGAATCCACGGCTATCCGACGGTCGAGATCACCGAGGTGCCGCCGGGCGGGCTCTTCCCCAACAAATACGGCCCGAGCTTCGGCCAGATCCTCGCGACGTTCGGCGAGGCGCCCGGCGCCGTCGTCAATGCCGACATCTATATGGTGAAGAGCGACGTCGCGAAGGTGCTGCGCGAGCGGCCCGGAACGGTGCTCATCGCCCGCCGGCTCGACGTGGCGACGCAGGCGAAGGGCGTCGTCGGAACCTATAATCGCGGCATCGACGGCATCTTCTTCTCGGGCGGCGCGCTGGCCGAACTCGCCGCCGATCCCGACCTCGGCGCGTTCCAGATGGGCGCGCCCTATTGGGACATCCTGCTGCCGACCGCCGCCTCGCTGCATCATCCGGTCGCCTTCGTGCCGGCGCCGTTCCTCCTGCACGAGATCCATCCGGCGCGCTGGAACTCGGCTGACTACAAGATGCTCCGCGAGCGGGCGGTCAATGTCATCGTGGCGCATGCCCGCCGCTACAAGGATGTGCGTCCGCAGGCAGCCGCGTTTCTTGCCGGGCTCGAGGGTTTTCTCGGCGGGCCGTTCGAGCCGCTGACCGAGAAGAAGATCAAGGACAGCGCGGTCTACATGAATCTCTGGCTCGCGAAGATCGAGCAGAGCCCGAGCCGGATCGTCGCCGTCGACTACAACGATCCGACGATCAACCGCTTCATCTCGCAGCTTTTCGGCCATACCGCCGAGGCGCTGTCGATCGCGAACTGGCTGGATGCGCGCGAGGACGACGGCAAGGAATCGCTCCTCGCCAAGGTCCACCGCTTCGTGAAGCTGATGCTGCGGACCCGCCGCGCTCAGAAGAAGGTGGCGCGGGTCAAGAAGCTGTTTCCGAACTGACACGCGGCGGAGGGCGCCCGCCGAGCCGCGTCGTCGCCTCGGCGCCAGCCTTCACGCCCTCGGCGAGGCAGTGCTCCAGCCCGGCGCCGCCGAGGCGCGCCGCCAGGAATCCCGCCAGGAACGCATCGCCAGCCCCGGTCGTGTCGACGACCTCGACCGCGGGCGGCACGGCTTTCAGCAGCAGTTCCGAGGTCGCGACTTCGGCACCGAGCGCCCCCCGCTTCACCGCGACGGTCTGGTAGCGCTCGGTCAGGAACCGCGCCTGCTCGCGCGGCTCCGTGGAGCCCGAGAGGAACGCGGCCTCGTCGGCATTCGGGAAGAGGATCGAGGCGTCGCGCGTCCAGCCGAGGAAATTGTCGCGGCCGACCTCCTCCAGGAAGCCGACCGAGGACGGATCGACCGTCACCGCGATGCCGCGCGCCCGCGCTACTGCCATCAGCGACATCACCGCCGCGCGCGGCCCCGGCGCGACCAGCGCATAGCCCGAGACATGCAGGAGATCGAGCCCGGCGAGCAGGGAGACCGGCAGATCGTCATTGGAAAGCGAGTCGTTGGCGCCGCGATCGGTCAGGAAGGAGCGCTCGCCGCCCTCGGAAATGATCGCGACCAGCATGCCGGTCTCGCGGGTCTCGTCGATGCCGAGGCGGGGCGTGACGCCGGCGGCGGCAAGCGACCGCGCCTGCTCGTCTGCGTCGCGGCGGCCGACCTTGCCCGCGAGCGCGACGGGCACGCCGCGATGGGCGAGCCAGGCCGCCTGATTGCACGCCGAGCCGCCGGGCAGCACGCCGATCTTCGCGCGCCGGTCGGAACCGGGAATGATCGGACCCTCCGGACGGACCAGGATATCGGTCATCACATCGCCGACGACGAGAACGCGCGGCGGCGGCAGCAGGGGCAGGGCGTCGGTCTTGGAAGAGGTCATCGGGCCGCCGAATCGTGAAGGGTCTTGCTTCCGCCCTTCTATAATGCGAATCGCGGCCGTCACATGAGCCGTCATATCTGTCCCGTGACGCCGCCGGCCCCATGGCCGCCCGACTGCCGAGCCCGAAGGATCCGCGATGACCGCCGAGAACCCGCTTCTCACCGCCTGGACGACGCCCTTCGGCATGCCGCCCTTTGCCGCCATCCGGCCGGAGCATTACCGCCCCGCCTTCGAGACGGCGATCGCCGAACATCAGCGCGAGATCGCGGCGATCGCCGACAATCCCGAGCCGCCGACCTTCGCCAACACGGTCGAGGCGATGGAGCGCGCCGGCCGGCTGCTCGACCGCGTCGCCTCGGTGTTCTTCAACCTGACCGGCGCCCATACCAGCGATGCGCTGGAAGCGATCGAGCTCGAGGTGGCCCCGCTGCTCTCGCGCCATCGCAGCGCCATCTATCTGAACGAGCAGCTGTTCCAGCGCATCGACGCCATCGTGAAGGCGGCGCCGAAGGACCTCGATGCCGAGCAGGCTCGCGTCCTCGAGCGCTACCATACCGGTTTCCGCCGCTCCGGCGCCGGTCTGCCGGCCGAGGTCAAGCAGCGCCTCGCCGCCATCTCCGAGCGCCTCGCGACGCTCGGCACCAATTTCGGGCAGAACGTGCTCGCCGACGAGAAGGGCTGGTCGCTGGTGCTCGAAGGCGAGGACGACCTCGCCGGCCTGCCGGACTTCCTGGTCGCGGCGGCGGCTCAGGCGGCGCGCGACCGGGGCCTCCCCGGGGGGCAGCATCTCATCACGCTGTCGCGCTCGTCGATCGAGCCCTTCCTGCAGTTCTCGGCTCGCCGCGACCTGCGCGAGAAGGCGTTCCTCGCCTGGATCGCCCGCGGCGAGGCCGGCAAGACCGACAATCGCGGCATCATCGCCGAGACGATCGCGCTGCGCAGCGAGCAGGCGACGCTGCTCGGCTATGAAAGCTTCGCGCATTTCCGTCTCGACGATTCCATGGCCAAGACGCCGGAAGCGGCGATGGCACTTTTGACCTCGGTCTGGGAGCCCGCGCGCAGCCGCGCCCTCGAGGAGCGCGCGGCGCTGCAGGCGCTGGTGCGCGAGGAGGGCGGCAATTTCGAGCTCGCCGCGTGGGACTGGCGCTATTATTCCGAGCGCCGCCGCAAGGCCGAGTTCGATCTCGACGAGGCGCTGCTGAAGCCCTACCTGCAGCTCGACAAGGTGATCGATGCGGCCTTCGACACCGCTTCACGCCTGTTCGGTGTCCGCTTCAAAAAGCGCGCGGATATCCCGGCCTATCATCCGGATGTGCGCGTCTTCGAGGTGACCGACGCGAGCGGCGCTCCGGTCGGCCTCTTCCTCGGCGATTATTTCGCCCGTCCGTCCAAGCGCAGCGGCGCCTGGATGAGCGATTATCGCGGCCAGGAAAAGCTCGTCGCCGACATCCGGCCGATCATCGTCAATGTCATGAATTTCGCGAAGGGCGCAGACGGCGCGCCGACTCTGCTCTCCTATGACGACGCCCGGACGCTGTTCCACGAATTCGGCCATGGGCTGCACGGCCTGCTCTCGGACGTGACCTATCCCTCGATCGCCGGCACCAATGTCGCGCGCGATTTCGTCGAGTTCCCGTCCCAGCTCTACGAGCACTGGTTCGAACGCCCCGAGATCCTGTCGCGCTTTGCCGTCCACTACCGGACCGGCGAACCGATGCCGGACGCGCTGATCGCGCGCCTCAAGGCGAGCCGGAGCTTCAATCAGGGCTTCGCAACGGTCGAATATGTCGCTTCGGCTTTGGTCGACATGAAGCTGCATCTCCTGAAAGAGGCGCAGAGCCTCGACGCAACCCGCTTCGAGAAGGCCGTGCTCGACGAGATCGGCATGCCGGAGGCAATGGTGATGCGCCACCGCACGCCGCATTTCCAGCATGTCTTCGCCGGCGACGGCTATTCCTCGGCCTATTACAGCTATCTATGGTCCGAGACGCTCGACGCCGACGGCTTCCGCGCCTTCGAGGAAGCCGGCGACATCTTCGCGCCCGAGCCGGCGCAAAAGCTCAAGGACTTCGTCTATGCCGCCGGCAACCGCCGCACGCCGGACGAGGCCTATCGCGCCTTCCGCGGCCGCGACCCCGACCCTTCGGCGCTTCTGGAGAAGCGCGGCCTCATGGACACCGCCGTCTGAGCGGCTCCATCCCCATTCAGGAGACATGACATGACCACCGACAAGCCCGCCGTCACCAAGGCCGACCTCTCGGCGATGGAACTGAAGATGCTTGCCCGCGTCTCGCGGCCCGGCCCCTATGTCGGCCTCGACGGCAAGGCCGTCCAGCGCCTCATCGAACTCGGCCTCGTCCGCGGCCGCGTCAACACCTACGCCCTGACGGAAGAAGGCTTCGCGGTCCTGAAGGAGTAGCGAGAAGGAGGGGGCCGCTCCGGCCCCCTTTCGCGATGCTTCATACGTCCAGATTGACGACGTTGAGCGCGTTGTCCTGGATGAAGTCGCGGCGGGGTTCGACCTCGTCGCCCATCAGCTTGGCGAAGATGTCGTCCGCGGCGTCGGCTTCCTTGATGCGCACCTGCAGCAGCGAGCGGACATTCGGGTCGAGCGTCGTTTCCCAGAGCTGGGACGCGTTCATCTCGCCGAGGCCCTTGTAGCGCTGCAGCTGGATGCCCTTGCGGCCGGCCGCATAGACGGCGTCGAGCAGCGAGCGCGGTCCGAAGATCGGCGTCTCCAGGTCCTTGCGGCGGAAGACAGACGGCGTGTCGAATACCTCGCGCAGCTTGGCCGAGATCGAATCGAGCTTCCGGGCGTCGGCGGAATCGATCAGCGCCGCGTCGATCATCGCCGCCTCGCGCACGCCGCGCACCTCGCGCTCGAAGAGATAGCCACCGTCGCGGCCGAGCGTGCCGGTCCAGCCGCGCTCGATCTCGTCCGAGATGGCATCGAGACGCTCGGCGACCGTCTTCACCGCCGCGAGCGCCCGCTCGGGATCGTTCATCACGGCGCCGTTGAGCGCGCCGGCGATCGCCGCCTGCTCGACGAGACGGCGGTCGTAGCGCGTATGCAGCCCGTCGATCAGGTGCTTCACATTGCGCGCGTCGTTCACGACGGCCGCGAGATCGGCGCCTGCGCGCACCTCGCCGCCCTGCAGCTCGAGCCGCGCCTCGTCGACGCCCTGCTCGATCAGATAGTCCTCCAGCGCGCGCTCGTTCTTCAGATACTGCTCCGACCGGCCCTTGGTGACCTTGTAGAGCGGCGGCTGGGCGATGAAGACATGGCCGCGCTCGATGAGCTCGGGCATCTGGCGGAAGAAGAAGGTCAGCAGCAGCGTGCGGATATGGGCGCCGTCGACGTCGGCGTCCGTCATGATGATGATCTTGTGGTAGCGCAGCTTCTCGGGCGCGAACTCGTCCTTACCGATCGAGGTGCCGAGCGCGATGATCAGCATGCCGATCTGCTCGGAGGAGAGCATCTTGTCGAAGCGCGCGCGCTCGACATTGAGAATCTTGCCGCGCAGCGGAAGCACGGCCTGGTTCTCGCGGTTGCGGCCCTGCTTGGCCGAGCCGCCTGCCGAGTCGCCCTCGACGATGAAGAGCTCGGACTTGGCCGGGTCGCGCTCCTGGCAGTCGGCGAGCTTGCCGGGCAGCGAGGCGATGTCGAGCGCGCCCTTGCGGCGGGTCAGCTCACGCGCCTTCCTCGCCGCCTCGCGCGCCGTCGCCGCCTCGACCACCTTCGAGACGATCTGCTTCGATTCGCCCGGATGCTCCTCGAACCACTGGCCGAGCAGGTCGTTGACGAGACCCTCCACCACCGGGCGAACCTCGGAGGAGACGAGCTTGTCCTTGGTCTGAGACGAGAATTTCGGATCGGGCACCTTCACCGAGAGAACCGCGGTCAGTCCCTCGCGGCAGTCGTCGCCCGAGAGCGCGACCTTCTCGCGCTTGGAAATACCCTCGCGGTCGGCATAGCCGGTCACCTGCCGCGTCAGCGCGGCGCGGAAACCGGCGAGATGCGTGCCGCCGTCGCGCTGCGGGATGTTGTTGGTGAAGCAGAGCACATTCTCGTGGTAGCTGTCGTTCCACCACATCGCGACCTCGACCGAGATGCCGTCGCGCTCCGACTTGATGGCGATCGGCCCCGAGAGCAGCGGGTGCTTGGCGCGGTCGAGATAGCGGACGAAGGCCTCGAGACCGCCGTCATAGATCAGCTCCTCGCGGCGCGGCTCGACGCCGCGGCGATCGGTCAGCACGATGCGGACGCCCGAATTCAGGAAGGCCAGCTCGCGCAGCCGGTGCTCCAGCGTGTCGAAATCGAACTCGGTCCGGCTGAAGGTCTCGGTTGAAGGGAGGAAGGTGATCTCGCTGCCCGAGCGTCCCTCATAGACGCCGCTGACGGACTGCGACTCGTAGCTGCCGGTCACCGCGAGCGGGGCATCGGCGACGCCATGCGTGAAGCTCATCTCGTGGATCTTGCCGCCGCGGCGGATCTTGAGCCGCAGCCAGGTCGACAGAGCATTGACGACCGAGACGCCGACGCCATGCAGGCCGCCCGAGACCTTGTAGGAATTCTGATCGAACTTACCGCCGGCATGCAGCTGGGTCATGATGACCTCGGCCGCCGAAATGCCCTCGCCGCTGTGGATGTCGGTCGGAATGCCGCGGCCATTGTCGATGACCGTGCATGAGCCGTCGGGATTGAGCGTGACGGAAACGAGATCGGCATGGCCGGCCAGCGCCTCGTCGATGGCGTTGTCCACGACCTCATAGACCATGTGGTGCAGGCCCGACCCGTCGTCGGTGTCGCCGATATACATGCCCGGCCGCTTGCGCACGGCGTCCAAGCCCTTGAGCACCTTGATGGAATCGGCGCCGTAGGCTTCCGAGGCATTGTCGCGGGCGATATCGGTCATCAAGTCTTTCCCGTTGGACCGGACCCGGGGCAAGAGAGCCGCGGGGCAGGCTACGATTCGTTCGGCTAATCTATTGCTTCTGCGATGGAATTGCACCTTTGGCCCTAGCGCTGAAAGACGGCGCCAAGGTGGCGGAGCCCATGCCAGGCGAAGCGGCTTGCGCATGGGACGCCAAAGCGGCGATCCTTGCGCCGGCTGCCCTCCCCGCCGCCGCAACCGGAGCCGCCGCCGATGATGCACTGGATCGATCAGTTCCTGGCCAGCTATGGCCTGATCGTCGTCTATCTCGGCGTGATCATCGAGGGAGACAGCGTCCTGCTCGCGGCGGGATTTCTGGCGCATCAGGGCATCCTGCACCCGACGGGCGTCTTTCTCGCCGCCTTCGCCGGCTCGCTGACCGGCGATCAGGTCCTCTATTATATAGGCCGTTACGCCCGCGATTCGAGGCTGGTGAAGCGCCAGTCGGCCCGCCCCGCTTTCGCCCGCGTACTCGACCTCATCCACCGGCACCGGGTGCTGTTCATCCTCTCGTTCCGCTTCATCTATGGCGTCCGAACGATCAGTCCGATCGCGATCGGCATAGCCGGCGTACCGCCGCTGCTCTACACCGTGCTCAACGTCATCGCCGCCGCCGCATGGGCGGCGCTGATCACCGCGATCGGCTATCTGTTCGGCCAGCTCATCGAGCAGTATTCCGGCCGCCTGCACGGGCTGGAGCACAAGCTGCTGATCGCGCTCGCCATCGGCGCGGTCTCGCTGGTCGTCCTGCATGTCGCCCGCAGCACGCTGATGAAACGGCAGGGCCGGCAGGCCGAGACCAAGGCCAAGAACGACTAGTTCGGCTCGGGCGTCTGGTGGCGTTGCTTTGGGGTCTTGAGGCCCGACCAGCTGGCATTGATCTCGGCGCCGACTAGCACGACGAGCGCCGTGAACCACAGCCAGAGCAGCAGGATCACCGGGCCGCCGAGCGAGCCATAGGTCGCGTCATAGACGGCAATGCGCGTCACGTAGAACGAGAACAGCGAGCAGCCCGGCAGCCAGATCAATGTCGCCGCGATGGCTCCCGGCATCATGCGGCGCGCCCGCCGCCAGGGGCCGCCGGGCTTCCTGTGCGGCACGACGAAATAGACCGCCGAGATCGACAGGAAGGCGATCAGCGCCAGGATCGGCCAACGGATGAGCAGAAGGGTTGCGGTGTTGGCATTCGGCGCATGGAGCAGCGACAACGCCACGGGAACGGCGGCAATCACCGAGAGCGTCAGCACGGCGAAGATGACGGCGCCGATCGTCAGGAGCAGCGAGATGCCGATCGAGACGAAGATGTTGCGGTCGTCGCGCACCTCATAGGCGAAGTTGACGCCGCTCATGAGCGCGGCGACGCCGGCGCGCGCCGACCAGAGCGCGATCGCGGTCGCGATGATGAGGCCGGTGTTGAGCTGCGCCGGCCCCTTCCTCGCGAGGCCGGTGAGGAAATCGAGCACGATCGGCCGTGCCTCGTCGGGCAGGATCGAGGCGATCTGCCCGGCGTGCTTGGTGACGTTCGAGAGGTCGAACAGAAGGCCGTAGAGGGAGATGAAGATCGCGAGCGCAGGGAAGACGGCGAGGAAGCTATAGAAGGCAACGCCGGCCGCTATCAGCGCGTCGTCATGGGCGACGAAGCGGACAAAGACATTGGAGAGGAGCTTCCAGCCCGTGACGTGCCAAGGCCGCCGCGACAATGTCGCGGCGGTTTCGCTGCGCGAGGTCTGCGCCTCGGCCGCATCAGCCCGCATCGCCATCCAGTCAATCCCTCGTGCCGAGCCTCTCCATGCTAGCAGAAAGCGGGCAAGGCTTGGTGCATCGGCGCGCGGCTCATCGCCGCGTGAAGGCCGCCGCGGCGAGGGCGGAGGCCAATGCCGCCGTCGCGGCAATCAGCGCCACGGCCATGACCGGCCGATCCATCCCGCGCTGGACGAGGGCGCCAGCGATGGCCGAGCCCTTGCGCTCGGCTGTCCTGGCGCGCGCCTCGGCCTCGTCGGCGAGATCGTGGAAGACGTTGCGGACGGTCTCGCGCTGGTCGCGGACGGCGCGGGCGGCTTCCGAGGTCGCGGCGCGGGCGGCGCGCCGGGCCTGCGAGCTCATCGCACTCGCGGTTGCGGTGATCCGGGCCGCTGCCTGTTCGATATCGTCCTGCCGTGACATGACGCACCTCTCTTCCATGGTGAGACTTGCATTGTGAAGACGGGCGTCAACGCTTGGGGGCTGCGAAGGTTCACCGCTTGGCCAAGCTTCAGCGTGGCGGCGGATCGCTTTCTCCGGCCACCAGCTCCATCGGCCAGACTTCCTGGACGAGACCGAATGGCTGGCTGTCGCGATAAGCAGGCATCGATGCGAGCAGGCCCTGCGCGAGGCGGCGGCCGAGATCGATGAGCGAGATGTCGAAGCAGGTGAGCGCCGGCGAGAGGAAGCGCGCCTGGGGCGAGTGACGCAGCCCGATCACCGCCATGTCGCGGCCCGGCGTCAGGCCCGCCTCATGCAGCCGCCGATAGACGCCGATCGCCATGATCTCGTTGACGAGCAGCATCGCGGTCGGCCGCTGATCGAGCGCGAGAAGGGCGTCGGCGGCATGATAGCCGCCCTCCTCGCTGGTCTGCTCCGAGCGCACCAGGAGACCCGGATCATAGGCGAGGCCATTCGCCGACAGGGCAGCGCGATAGGCGTCGGCGAAGACATAGCCGAGATTGAGTTCCGTGCCCGGCGTGACGAGCCCGATGCGGCGATGGCCGCGCGCGACCAGCCGGTTGACCGCCTTGGTCGCGACACCTTCGAAGTCGAGATCGATCCAGGGATGGCTGCCGCCCGAAAGGCTGCGCCCGAGCGCGATAAAGGGAATCTCCCGCTCGATCAGGAAGTCGATGCGCGGGTCATGCCGCTGGATGGCCGAAATGAACAGGCCGTCGACGAAGCGGCGCGCCACGACGCGGCGCAGATAGTCATAGGGATCATCGTCCGACGGGCAGAGAAGCACGACGAGATCGAGGTGGTGGGCGGCGAATTCCTTCTGCACTCCGACATAGATGCTGGAGAAGAAGCTGTCGCCATGCGTACCCGTTTCGCTGTTGGTCTCGACCATGAAACCGATGGCGTTGGTCGTCCCCTGGCGGAGGCTGCGGCCGGACTGGTTGGGAACATAACCGAGTTCCGCCGCCGCCTCGAGCACGCGCCGCCGCGTCTCGGCATTGACGTCCGAGCGCCCGTTGAGGGCGCGCGAGACCGTGCCGATGGAAATATTCAGATGGCTGGCGAGGTCGCGGATGCTCAAGCGGCGTGGTCTCCTTCCCGGTCGAGCCGCCGCGGGGCGTCCCGTGCTGCCCTCCTCCCGACATGCACGGCAAGGGTTGTCCTATTGGTCTGCCACATCGGCGCTCTTGACAAGAGGCGAGTGACGTTGTGTGATCGTAAACGTTTACGACATCGATGCAGCGCACCGAAAACGTTTGCGATGCAGCAATCGATGTCTTGGGGAGGAGTGTTCCGAAATGCAGCGTGCCGCGCTAATCGGCTGCGGAGCCATGAGTCGCGCCTGGTTCGAGGCCGCGAAGACGATCGACGGTCTTGAGATCGTCGGTGTCGCCGATATCGACGCGGACCGCGCCGCTGCGCGCGCCACGGAATTCGGCCTCGGCGACGTCGTGATCGCGACCAGTATCGAGGACCTCCTCGCGAAGGCCGAGCCGGACATCCTGTTCGACGTCGTCGTGCCCGGCGCCCGGCATCATGTCGTTTCCGCCGCGCTCGCCGCCGGCTGCCATGTCCTGTCCGAAAAGCCGATGGCGGATTCGCTCGACCAGGCGCGCGACCTCGTCGCCCGCGCCCGCGCCGCCGACCGGTTGCATGTCGTCATTCAGAACCGCCGCTATCTTGCCGCGCCGCGCCGCATCCGCCGCCTGATCGCGAGCGGCGCCATCGGCGACGTGACGTCGATCCATTGCGACTTCTTCCTCGGGCCGCATTTCGGCGGCTTCCGCGAGGAGATGAATCATGTCCTGCTGCTCGACATGGCGATCCACACCTTCGACGCGGCGCGCTTCCTGGCCGGCGCCGAGCCGGAGGGCGTCTATTGCCGCGAGTGGGAGCCGAAGAACTCCTGGTACAAGCAGGGATCGTCGGCCGCCGCGATCTTCGAGTTCGGCGACGGCGTGATCTTCAACTATCGGGGTTCCTGGTGCGCCAACGGGCTCGGGACAAGTTGGGAGAGCGCCTGGCGCATCACCGGGACCAAGGGTTCGCTCGTCTGGGACGGGCATGACGATATCCGGGCCGAGATCGCGACCGGCGAGATCAAAGGCCTGTTCTCCGAGGTGGCCGCCGTCGAGATTCCTCCACTCGACGCGTCCGACAGGACAGGCGGCCACCTCGGCCTCGTTCAGGATTTCATCGCCGCCACGCGCGGCGGCCCGGTACCGGAGACGGTCGGCTCGCAGAATATCAAGAGCCTCGCGATGGTGTTCGGCGCCATCGAGAGCGCAACGTCAGGTCGCCGCGTCGAGATCAGCGTCTGAGGCGCCCTCGCCTCGCCGCTTCGCATGCCCAAGGAGACAATGGTGAGCAATCCCGCCCTCGATATCCGCATCGGCACGATGGTGAAGGGCAATGCCCCCGATCCGGCCGCCTATGTCCGCCAGATCCTGCCGCTCGGCTTCGAGTCCATCGAGCCCTTCTTCTGGCAGACGATCGGCGACAAGGACATTCCCCGCCTCGCCGGCGAGCTGAAGGATGCGATCGGCGACCAGGACGTCGTGATCGACACGCTCGGCATGTTCGGCAACCCGCTCGAGGATACCGATCTCGACCGCCAGACGCTCGAGGGCTGGAAGACGCTGATCGACAACGCCCATCTCTTCGGCGCGAAGACCATCGCCGGCTTCACCGGCCGCCTGCGCGGCCGTCCGCTCGAGGAGAGCCTGCCGCGCTACAAGGAAGTCTTCGGCGAACTCGCCAAGCGTGCTGCCGACAAGGGCGTCCGGCTCGCCTTCGAGAACTGCGCCATGGACGGCAACTGGGCGAGCGGCGACTGGAACATCGCGCATAATCCGGATGCCTGGGAACTGATGTTCAACGAGACGCCGGACGACAATATCGGACTCGAATGGGAGCCGTGCCATCAGATGGTCTATCTGATCGACCCGATCCCGCAGATCCGCAAATGGGCGCCGAAGTTCTTCCACATCCACGGCAAGGACGCGACGATCCGCTGGGACGTGATCCGCGAAAACGGCATCTTCGGCAAGTACCCCTTCGTGCAGATGCGCTCGCCCGGCTTCGGCGACAGCGACTGGACCCGCATCATCAGCGAGCTGCGCCTCGCCGGCTACAAGGGCACGATCGATATCGAGGGCTGGCACGATCCGGTCTATCGCGACGCGCTGGAAATGACCGGCCAGGTGCGCTCGCTCAACTTCCTGAAGGACGCGCGCGGCGGCGCCGCCTTCGTCCCGAATCCGAGCTGACGATCTTCACGGGCGAAGAGCCCGTGCCGCCTCGCCGCCACGCGGCGGGGCGACTGCCTGGAGGGGCGCCGATCCGACGGATCGACAAGACTGAATGACTGAACCGTGGAGGAGAGCATGCGGAATATGAAACGTCTGTTGGCCGGCGCGCTGGCGCTTGCCGGTTCGACCGTCCTGGCATCGGCCGAGGAAGTGACGCTGAACGTCTGGACGATCGATCGGGAAGAAGATCCCGGCTACATGTATGTGATGGCGAAGGAGTTCCAGAAGCTCCATCCCGAGGTCAAGTTCAACATCAAGCATGTCGAGTTCGCCGACTGGGCGAACGACATCACCCGCGCCGTCGCGACCGGCACGGCGCCGGACGTCGCTTATGTCGACAATCCGAACACGCCGTTCCTTTCCTCGAAGGGCGCGCTGCTCGATATCTCGCCCTATATCAAGGATTCGAAGGTCGTCGATCCCTCGAAGATCTTCCCGGGCCCCCTCTCGACCGTCACCTGGGACGGCAAGATCTATGGCCTGCCGCGCGGCTCGAACACGATCGCGCTCTACTACAACAAGGACATGTTCAAGGCCGCCGGGCTCGATCCCGACAAGCCGCCGCAGACCTGGGACGAACTCTACGAGACGGCCAAGAAGCTGACCGACCCGTCGAAGAACGTCTATGGGCTGGCCTTCTCCGCCAACGCGAACGAGGAAGGCACCTTCCAGTTCCTGCCGTGGATCCAGTCTGCCGGCGGCAATTTCGACAAGGTCAACGGCCCGGGCGCGGTCAAGGCCCTCGAGCTCTGGCAGAAGATCATCGACGAGAAGCTCGCCTCGCCGGACACCTTGATCCGCGGCCAGTATGACAGCTTCGCCACCTTCAACGCGCAGAACGCCGCCATGGCCATTTCCGGCCCGTGGGAGCTGCCGCGCATGTCGAAGGATGCCAAGTTCGACGTCGGGATCGCCCTGCTTCCGGTTCCCGAGCTCGGCGCCAAGCGCGCCTCGGCGCTCGGCGAAGGCAACAATGTGATCTTCGCCAAGACCAAGCATCCCAAGGAGGCGTACGAGTATCTCGAATACATGTATTCGCAGATGCCGCGCGTCTGGAACGAGTTCGGCTTCGTCCCGTCCTATCCGGTCGAGGTCAAGGATCCGAAGTGGCCGGCGGAATATGCCGTCTTCGTCGAGTCGATGAAGTATGCCGCGGCCCGCGGCCCCTCGCCGGACTGGGCGAAGATCTCCAAGGCGATCTCGACCGCGATCCAGCAGGCGCTGACGCATCAGGCCGACGCCCAGACCGCGCTGAATACGGCGCAGACGACGATCGAGGGTATCGTCAGCAAGTAAGTAGCCGGGCGGCGGGCCTTGCGCCCGGCCGCCCTGTCGATCGGGAGCGCCACGAGCCTTTCGGAGCGCGGCGCTCCTCGCCATCCCTCTGCTTATTCCGGAGACAGCGTTCATGTCGGCCCTCTTCCGCGGCCTGCGCGACGGCCATGGTTTCGATGCACTGCTGGCACTGCTCGCGCTCGTCTATCTCCTTACGTTTTCGGCCTTCCCGCTGATCTACAACATCGTGATGTCGTTCCAGGAAGTGGACATGTTCAGCATGGCTGACCTGGTCCGCCCCTTTGTCGGCCTTGCGAACTACAAGGCGCTGTTCGCCTCCCCGGATTTCTGGCCGATCCTGCGCAACACGGCGCTGTTCGTGCTGCTCTCGATCGTGTTCCAGCTTGCGATCGGCTTCGGCCTCGCTCTCTTCATGCAGCAGGATTTCCCCGGCGCGACCTATCTGCGTGGACTGTTCCTCGCCGCATGGATCATGCCCGCCCTGGTGGTCGGCGCTGTCTGGAAGTGGATTTTCGCCGGCGATTTCGGCGTCTTGAACTATTTCCTCTCCCAGCTCGGCCTCGTCGGAAGCAAGGTGTTCTGGCTCTCCGATCCCGCGATCTCGCTCTATTCGGTGACCATCGCGAATATCTGGCTCGGCATCCCCTTCAACATGATCCTGCTCTCGGTCGGCCTCGCCGGCATCCCGAAGGACATGTACGAGGCCGCGGCGCTCGACGGCGCCAATGCGCTGCAGCGCTTCTGGCACATGACGCTGCCGATGATGCGCTCCACCCTCGGCGCCGTGATCTCGCTCGGCATCATCTTCACGCTGCAGCAGTTCGACCTCTTTGCCTCGCTGACGCAGGGCGGACCGGCCAACGCGTCCAACGTGGCGCAGTACTGGTCGTGGCAGCTCTCGTTCCAAACCTACGACATCGCATCGGGCAGCGCCGTTTCCTGCCTGATGCTCGGCTTCGTCATCGTCGTCGCCGTCATCTATGTCCGCTCCACGCGGCACGAACACCGCGCGTGAGGGTCCCCATCATGAAGCGCTACGCCCTGCTCGCCCTCGCCCTCATCTTCCTGGCGATCTACCTGTTCCCGCTCTACTGGATGTATCTGACGGCGCTCAAGCCGTCGTCGGAGACCTTCACCTATCCGCCGACCTTCTGGCCGCACCATCCGGAGTGGAACTTCGCCAAGGTCTTCGTCGACAAGAAGATGGCGACCTATCTCTCCAACTCGCTGCTGATCGCGATCGGCACGACGGTGATCGTCGCGCTGTTCGGCACAGGCTGCGCCTATGCGCTCTCGCGTGTCCGCAGCGTCTGGATGGACATCGTCCTCTTTCTCATCCTGATGATGCAGGTGCTGCCGTCTTCGCTGATGGCGACACCGATCTTCGTCATCTTCAACCAGATCGGACTGATCGCGACACCCCGCACGGCCGTCGTGCTCGTGCAGGCCGCGAAGGTGCTGCCTCTCTACATCGTGCTGACGCGGACGTCGTTCATGCAGATTCCGAAGGAGCTTGAAGAGGCTGCGCGCGTCGACGGCGCCTCCCGGTTCGGTGCCTTCATGCGCATTGCCGTGCCGCTGGCACGCAACGGCATCCTTGTCACCTCGGTGCTGATCTTCCTGCAGTCCTTTGGCGAATATGTCTATTCGCGCTCGCTGATCTCGGAAGAGGCGCTGCAGACGGCAACCGTCGGCCTGATGAACTTCATGGGCCCGAACACCACCGACTGGAACGGCATCATGACCTATGCCGTGATCTATGTGACGCCGATCCTGTTCGTTTTCGTCCTGCTTCAGCGCAAGATCGTCAGCGGCCTGACGGCCGGGGCGTTGAAGTAGCGCCGCCCGCTTCCGGGATGAGATGCGTCTCGACCGTGCCGACCGGCAGGCCGAGGCGATGGATTGTGCCGCGCGAGAGCAGCGCGCCGCTGGCGAGGCGCGTGACGCGATCCTCGCAATGGAGGCGCAACGCGGTCAGCCGCCGCGCCGGCCGCATCCAGATGTCATAGGAAAGACGCACGGCCCCGCCCTCGATCCAGACCGTGGCGGGCGCCGCGAGATCCTGGCGCTCGCCGAGCCAGCGGCCGGGCGCGACGCGGTGGAACCGCCAGGTCCGGCGGTCGGTCTTGCCGTCGTCGAAGCGGAAGATCTGGTCGAGTTCGAAATCCCGTCCGCGATGGCGGCCGGTCGTCCAGACGAGGAAGCCGCGGTCGAGCCCGACGACGCCGCTCTTGATGCGGCCGCGCCCTATGGCGAGCCCCTCGAAGACCGTTTCGAAGAAGTCCGGCTTCGCCGATGGCAGCGGTGCGGCGCCGGCGAAGGCCGCGGGCGCTGACGCCGCGATGCCGAGAAGAAATCCCCTGCGATCGATCATGCCGGCGTCACCTCTGCCAGAACGGCCGACAGCCGCGCCGCATCGGCGCGCCGGATAGGGCGGGCGCGTCTCAGGCGGCGTTCGAGGCCGTGGCGCCGCCGGTCAGCACCGCATAGAGCGCCGTCTGGTCGGCGGAGGCCCGCAGCTTGGCGGCGAGGCCCGGCTCCCGCAGCAGCCGGGCGATGCGGGCCAGCGCCTTCAGATGGTCGGCGCCGGCGCTCTCGGGCGCCAGCAGCAGGAAAACGAGATCGACCGGCTGGTCGTCCAGCGATTCGAAATCGATGGGCTTGGCGAGGCGCGCGAACACGCCATGGATGCGCTTCAGCGCGCGAATCTTGCCGTGCGGGATGGCGATGCCGTTGCCGACACCGGTGGAGCCGAGGCGCTCACGCTGCAGCAAGGTGTCGAAGATCTGGCGCTCGTCCAGTCCCGTCTGGCGGGCGGCACGCTCCGCAAGCTCCTGAAGAGCCTGCTTCTTGCCGTTCGCTTTCAGCGCCGGAATGATCGAGTCCGGGCTGATGAGATCGCTAAGGTCCATGGCTTGGTTCAAATTGCCTCGTTCGAGCCAGTCCGAAACCCGCCTTGCCGGCG
>Ga0209933_1001344_pt1 | contig 24230 bp, 27 predicted proteins | sample ThiBiot_300_biof_FD_183944 | JGI IMG/M metagenome (GOLD analysis project Ga0209933, IMG submission 183944) | Wastewater bioreactor microbial communities from Cape Town, South Africa - Thiocy_cont_300_biof (SPAdes) | ecosystem: Engineered > Bioremediation > Thiocyanate > Unclassified | place...
CATAGGTGTCGCTCTGGTTCTTGGGCATCGGCACCTGGCGCCCGGTCTTGCCGAGCACTTCGGTGGGCACCGCGTGGGCCAGGATCTGGCCCTTGTAGCGATTGATGCGGCCCGGGGTCAGGGCGTAATTCTGCATTGCCATGGGAGTTGACCTCTAATCAGCCGGTCGCGAATCCCGCCTGGAACTCGTCGTCGGCGCTGTTGCTGGAGGGAGAAGGCGGTCCGCCCGCTCCACGGGGTTGGACGGCAGCCTGGAAGCGGTCCTTGCGGGCCGCGATCTTCGGTGCCGAGGGTTGCGGTTGCGGTTGAGCAGCGGGCTTCGAGGCTGGCACCTGGGTGGCGGCCTTGAACTGGTCGATCGCCCGGGCGGTGATCGACGCCGACTGCGTGGTGTTGATCCTGTCCTGGTAGTCCTGGCTCTGCATCGCCAGCCACTTGCGGAACGCATTGTCGGCATCCTCGGCTCTGCCGACGATGTCGCGCCATCCCGGATGGAGGTCGTCGAGCACATCGAACGCATCCTGCTGGCGGGCACTGCGCACCGCCGAGGCCACTTGCTCGGTATCCACGGACGCCGAACCGGTGCCGCGAACGTTCAAGCGCTTGAAGATCTTCTCCAGGCCGCGGCGGGTGTGACCCGCCAGTTCCGGAAAATCCTCGGCCAGCTCGGCGAAGTCCTCGGCCGAGATCTCGACCGACGCACCGGCCGGCGTCGCGGTCTGCAGGCGGCCGATCACCTGCTGCAGGTTGCCCATCGTGCCGAACGCCTTGGACATCTGCTGCTTCAACCCTGCGGTCTCGTCGGCCGCGGCGTTCAGGCGAGCGTATTGCTCCTCGGTGAGCTGCACATACTTCGGCCCTTCAGCCGCAGGCGCCGCGGGTGCGGGCTCCGGCTTGGGCTTGGGCTCCTCCCTGGCTTCCGGCTGCACGGGCTCCTTTGCCGGTGCTTCGGGCGCTTCTGCGTCGAAGCCCGCACTCATCTCGGATACCTCGTCCTGTACTTCAGCCATTGCCTTCTCCTCTCCAGCCGTCGCCCATTGTCGATAGCGGCGGCCGGTCTTCCTCGAGGGCCAGCAGGTCCTTGAGGCACGCGATGCGTCCCCTGAGGCGCGCGGTCTCGTCGGGGGCCAGAGCCCCGTCGTTGCGAGCACGCGCCTTGGCGAGACGCTCCTGCAGATGAGCCCGAAGCCGCAGCCAGAGCGGCGACGTCCGCTCGGCGCTGGTCAGGCGGAAGATCTCGGGGGCGGCGGGCGCGCTCATTGCTCGAACGCCCTGCCGTTGGCGGCGCGGCCGGCCGGTTCCACCGCCGGCGTCGCGACCTGGCCCCCACCGTTACGATGGGCCGAGAGCTGCTTCTGCGTGTCGAGGGTCATCGCCGTCTTGGCGAGCTGCGCCTTGACCTGCTCGAGGGTGATCTGGTGCCGGGCCGCGTAATCCATCATCGCGAGCTCGCGCCGCATCTGCAGCTCGTGCAGCGCCAGGGTGGCGCTGGTCTTCACATCCTGCTCGTCGAGACCGATCCGCTTCTCGGCCGTCGCCGCCCCGATCTTGGCGACCTCGATGCGCGCCTGGGTGTTGATCTCCGCGGCCTGGACCTGCGGCGGCTTGGGCGGCGGCTGCTGCTCCAGCCGGGCCTGCTCCTCCTCCGAGTAGGTGAAGGCGCGCGGATCGAAGCGCTTGCTCTTCAGGAACTCGGTGAACCACTTCTTGGGGTCGCCGCCATAGACCGGGTTCACCACCATGGTGCCCATTTGCACGATGCTCTGATCCTGGATGGCGCGCTCCACCAGCGCCGCCGAGCCATGGGCGTTGATCTTGAAGTCGCCCTTCTCGTCCGACGGCACGTCGGGATCGAGCAACAGCCATTCGTAGAACTGCCGCACCACCGGTTCCGTGATGAAGTCGTCGAAGGCGTAGCCGATCGAGCGCAGCAGCTGGTTGGCGTTGTTGTTCTGCAGCTGGGCCGCGCCATAGGTCTCGGGCGTGGTGGGCCCGCTCTGGCCCTGGGTGATCAGCGGGATCGAGGTCGATTCCTCGGCCAGCCGCAGCCCGTACTGCACGATCTCCATCAAGGGCGCCGTCACGTTGGGGATCGGCAGCGCCGCAAAAGCCTGGGAGACGTTGAGGTTGGTCTCGCCGCTCTTGTACCAGACCTTGTCCGGCGTGATCGTCCAGCTCCCGTCCGCCGGCACGATGGCGTCGCGGTCGACCACGATCTGGGTCCCCGCCGACTTGCCGGCGTTGTTCAGCATGGCGCGCGTGGCGGCGTTGACGATCCTCTGCGGCGTCACGATCTGCTCCGCCACACCGATCCCCGCCCAGTGCCCCGCACGCCGCTGCCAAGGCACCGAATGATAGGGCAGCGCCCCCGAATCGAGCGGGTTCAAGGAGGCGCGGATGACGCAATCGTTGATCAGGGTGACGATCGCGAAGACCTGCGGCCGATCGGCCGGCACATCGTCCCGCGATAGCGGCTTGCCGGCGGCCTGGCAGAGGCAGGCATGATCGTCGCGCGACAGCGTGCCGTAGTAATACCAGACCTCGTACCGGCCCTTCGCGGTCGCCGCCCCCGCCAGCTTGCCGGCGCGTTCATCGGGCGCGGCCAGCTTGATCTTGTCCGGCCCCTCCTCGATCACCCGATCGATCTGCGCCCCGATATAGCCCGGCGTCTTCTTCAGCTCGCGGACCTGGCGCTCCGAGAGATAGTCGCGCTCGAAGCAGTAGTCGCCGCCCTGCAGGCTCTCGCCGCAGGCGGGATCCGGGAAGATGTTCCAGGGATCGACCCAGCGCGCGGCCGGCTTCACGCCCTCGCGGATCTCGATCTCGATACCGTCGCCGGCGGCATTCGCCACCATGTCGCGCGACGGCTTGGCATAGGGCCCCTTCAGCACCCCGACCCCGATGCGCGCCGCATCGAAGATCACCTTGCGCACCTCGGCCGGGTACTGGCACTCGACCATCCAGTCGAAGATCCGCGCCTCCGCCCGCTTCGCCTTCTCCCGCGCCAGCTTGATGTTCTCCTCCGCGAGGTCCTTCACCGTCAGCGGGACTTGTGGCGGGCCCGGCGGTGCTGGTGCTTGAGGCGCGCCGGCAGCCTCTGCGGGCTGCGCCGGCCGGGTCAACGGCACGTTGCCGAGACCCTCATGCACCACCTGCGAGGTGTCCTGCCGGGCTTGAACCAGCTCCGGCAGCGGCGTCTCGGTGAAGCTGAACGCCTTTTCGTCGAGCGGCAGCAGGATCTCGCCGAGCTTTGCCGCGCCGGCGTCGACGTAGCGGGCGGTCAGCCGCACGAACGCGGTCGACTTGTGCTCGCCGCCTACGAGTGAGCGCGCGGAAGCCACCGGTCCCTCGGGACTCGTGGGCTTGGCCCAGCGCGACGGCCCCTGTTCCTGGTGATGGGCCGGATCGATACCGATATAGGCCTCTTCGCACTCCTCCCAGAGGCGCTCGATGCCGCTCGCGTTGCGCCCCTCCTTCGCCTCGTCGCGCTTCTTGGCGATGACGAGCCCGATCGCCGCCAGCCGCTCGAGGTCGGGCTCGAGGTGCGGCGCGATCAGGTCCCGGACCTCGTCCGGAAGATCGTCGGGAAGCGACGGGCGTGTCATCGGCGACCAGCGTGGCAACCGGCGACCCTGTCGCCAGGGCGCCGGAGCGTGCGCAGCTTCACGCTCCTGGCGCGGATGTCGAGGTCGACAGAGACCTGGTTCATCCTCACTCCTTCTTGCCCCCATCGGAGGTCCGGGATGCGGCGTCATCGCGACGCGGCCGACACACACAAGTGCGTCCTACAGCGAAGTGGTTGGGGGCTCGGTGAGTTTCAAGGATCGAAGACGCAGTTTGCCACCCGCAGTTGTCTATTGCACAGGCGATCCGGCCGAGCCCGTCATCCCTCTGCAATCAGCCGCGCCAAGGTCGCCGGCTCGCTCTGCATCGGATAGCGGCCGGTATAGAGCTCGTGCCAGCGGCGTTTCAGCCACTCGCAGGTGTGGCGCTGATGCGCCGCCGGCGGGTTGGCGCTGCGCTTGCACCAGACCACGGAGGCGTTCCGCGGCTCGTCCCAGTAGCGATCGAGCGTCACCGGCGCCGTCATGGCGGTAATGGGATGCCGGGTGCAGCGCTCGGCCGCCCAAGTCCGCAAGGCCGGATTGGGATCGGCAAACGGCCGCGTCCGGATATTCTGGGGCGACGGTCCGGTGGTCAGTTCTGGGTCGACCGCGGCCGGACGCTTGACGATATCGGGCAGGGCCTCGCCGTCTCGCAGCGCCGGCGCATCGGCGAACACCACGGGGGTCATGCGCTCGTTCGCCCGTTCGAGGGCGCGCGCCAGCACCGTGGCGCCCGGGCCGGCAGGATACAAGGCATGCTCGAAGGACGCCGCGCCCAGCCACTCGATGGCTGCAACCATCTCCGGCAACGTGCATTGCGTGTTCGACCGACACTCGTTCGGCCAACACCGGGAGGGCCTCATGCTGGTTCGAGAAGCGATGACTCGCGATGTGCACACCGTCAGCCCCGAGCAGAGCATCCAGGAGGCGGCGCGCCTCATGCTGCAGATCGATGCCGGCGCGCTCCCGGTCGGCGAGAACGACAAGCTCGTGGGCATGGTCACCGATCGCGACATCGCGGTTCGCGGCGTGGCCGGCGGCAAGCCGCCCACCACCCCGGTTCGCGAGATCATGAGCCGCGAGCTCAGGTACTGTTTCGAGAACGAAGACCTCAATCAGGTGTCCCGGAACATGGCCGACCAGCAGGTACGGCGTCTGCCCGTCGTCGACCGCAACAAGCGGCTGGTCGGCATCCTCGCCCTCGCCGATCTGGCGACGTCGGCCAAGTCCGGCCAGGCCTCCGCCGCGCTCCTCGGCATCTCGCAAGCGGGCGGATCCCACAATCAAAACGGCTGACGGCCGCCTTTTGCCGCCGGCCGATCAACCGCGCGGGCGCCGACGCTCGGTAGGTCTGCGTTCTGCCGACCTGCTGTCGTTGGAGGGGCGTTCCGCGGCGCGGCGCGCATCGACCTCACCCTGGGTGACAAGGGACGCCGCAATCGCCGCCCGCAAGGCGCCGTCCAGGGTAAATACCCGCTGGCTTGCCCAGCCCGACCAGCGGCCGAGGGAACGTGCGCGGACCGCATCGGCCAGACGATCGGCGTCGGCCCGGTTGGAGAAGGCGCAGCAGATATTGCCGGCATCGCCCTTGCGCTGGACGCCGATGGCATAGGTGCCGGCCGGTTCGAGCTTGTCGATGAGTTGGCGCATCAGGTGGCGGCCGCCGCCGAAATCGGCCCGCGCCGTCGATCCTTCGTCACCGGCATCGACATCGGCGACCACGATATGGCCGCCGGGATGTTCGTCCAGGAAATGGCTCCAGCTCGTTCTCTTCATGATCGACCAACGACCACGCCAGGCAATCGTTCCGGCGGCTCAGGAACGGGCGCCGGCGTTGTCCCCACGTGCACGAGGGGCGCGATGACCACACGGCAGACAATGTCTCTCACACGGGCGTCGACCGTCTCGAGAAGCGACCACAACTCGTGACGCTGCTCGAAAGTCGCCACCCTTCCGCTGACATTCAGGACTTCGCCGCGAATCTCGATCGTCAGGGCACCGACGTCGATGCCGAGATGACTACAGGCTGCGACAAAAGCCTCACGGATCAGGTCGTCGGTCGTGTTCATGAGCGGTCCCCAAGAACGTAAGCCCCAAGCCGGAGTAATGCCGAACGCCCGTGCGCGTTGCTGCGGCCGGCCGATTCTGTTGTCGCGACCGGATGCTCAGACGCGCGCCTCCCGCACCGCCTTGCCGAGCTCGCGCTTCACCTTCCGCCAGCGCGCCTCTTCAGCCTTCATGCGTCGCTCGAGCGCCGCCCAGGCCTTTTCGATGTCGGCGAGCCTGGCCTTGTGCGCATGTGTTGCCCGATCGAGAGCGGTTTGCGCGGCGGCGATCGCCCGGTCGCGACGCGCCTCCTTCTTCTCCTGAGCGCGCTCGTCGGTCCGCCGTCGGCTTTCCGTCTGCGGCTTGTCTCTCGGCATCGTGGCCTTCGCCGGCCGTCGGCGCTTGCCGGCTGGCAGGCTTCTGGGCAGCGCGGCCTGTTCGCTGAACGGCGCGTTCGAGCCGACAGCGCGCCGCAGGACGACACCGGGCCGGGCCGTGGTTGCGGCAATGACGGCGGGATCGTCGGACACTTTTGCAAAGCCGTCCTTGAAGAGGTTCCGGCCGGCATCCCAGGCGTCGAGGGCGGCCTTCATCGAGGGCGCCGCGATAGCCAGATCGAAGAAGCCTACCGACGTCGTGAAGGTCTTGAGTTTTCTCTTAAGTTTTCGAGCCATGGCGCTCTCTCCCCTCGTCCCGCGCAGAGCTTTGCGATCCTGCCATTCCCTTGCAACGCCTGCCTCCCAGGGCACGTTCACCTCCGAGCCCTGCGCGCCGCATGCCTGTGCGCTCGCGCGCCGAACTCTGGAGGTCGACCCATGTTGATGATGAAGTCCTTCCTGCTCGCCTCATCCCTGATCGTTCTCGCCATGGCGGCGTCCGCCCAGTCCATTCCGGAAAAAATGGGCGTCAACTCGGCCCTCGGCGTCGCCCCCAAGACCGAAGACTTCGTGTCCCTGGCGGCACAGAGCGACATGCTCGAGATCGAAACGAGCAAGCTCGCACTCACCAAATCCGACAGCGACAAGACCAAGCAGTTCGCCGACAGGATGATCAAGGACCATACTGAGACCTCGACCGAGCTCCGGTCCCTGGTCACGGTCGGCAAGATCCAGGTGACCCTGCCGACCAGCCTCGACCGGGCTCACAAGGAGAAGCTCGACAAGCTCGCCAAGCTCAACGGCACAGCCTTCACCAAGGAATACGACGACATGCAGATCGCCGCGCACAAGGACGCGGTCTCGCTGTTCGAGCGTTACGGCAAGGAAGGCGACAATGCCGAGCTCAAGGCCTTCGCCAACAAGACGCTGCCGCATCTGCAGATGCATCTGAAGATGGCGCAGGAACTGGTGAAGTAGCCATCACGTCTTATGCCGCGGCCGGGGTGGCGCTCTGCATTACCCCGTCCCCTTGGCGAGCAGCCGGCCCGCCTCCGTCAGCCGCACCGAATGGTCGCCGACGGTAGCGACCCAGCCGCGCCGTTCGGCTTCGGCGGCGACCTCGCCGGTGGCGCCGAGGCCGGCAATGGACAGCCAGATGCCCGGTCGTCCCTTGGTGACCTCGAAAAGCCTGCAGACCAAACGTCGGGCAGCACTGCGCATGAATCTCCTCGCCTCGAAACCGGATACGTTGCTTTCGGTCCGATACTTTCGATTTCCATGGATGCAACTGGCTTTCGGCCGCGTCGTTGCCCGCCCGAGAGACAAATCTCGAAACCACGCAGCACGAGTCCGGGAGGCCGTCATGGCCAACAGAACGGAAACCCACGGCGCCACGTCCCATCGAGGCGGCGAGCGCGCCAACGCCTTCAGCTACGACCACGCCGACGCACGCAGCACCGCGGGCTATTCGCGGTCGGACGACCGCCTGCGCGAGGATATCGGCGAATGCTTGACCTACGACTCCCTGCTCGATGGAGCGGAGATCGAGGTCGAGGTCGAGGAAGGCCAGGTAACCCTGCGCGGGGCGGTCGCCAGCAAGAGCGAAAGCCTGCGCGCCCAGGACCTCGCCGCCCAGATCTATGGCGTCAAGACCGTGCGCAACGGCCTGCGTGTCAGGAGCCACGGCTTGGGCACGACGGGCAGCTCCACGGCGGTCGAATCGTGAGGAAGCCCCAGATGGCGGATCTCGCACTGGCGATGTCGACGGCGGCCAGCAATCGGGCGTCGACCTATCTTCTCGGTGAGCCTGTGGAGTTTCAACAGGTTGTCCTCGGTTAGGCCGATTCTGCTGACGGGCGGCTCTGACGCCTCATGTTCCTATCGGTGAGGCTTGACCTATCGGTAGGGCGCATCAGCTTCGAGGTTGGCGGCGATCGCCTGTTCCCAGCGATCGCCGTTCGCCAGCAGCTTCTTCTTGTCGTAGTAGAGCTCGTCGGCATTCTCGACGGAAAATTCGATGTTGGGGCCTTCGACGATCGCATCCACGGGGCAGGCTTCCTGGCAGAAGCCGCAGTAGATGCATTTGATCATATCGATATCGTAGCGCGTCGCCCGGCGGCTTCCATCCTCGCGCGGCTCGGCCTCGATGGTGATGGCCTGCGCCGGACAGATCGCCTCGCAGAGCTTGCAGGCAATGCATCGTTCCTCGCCGTTGGGGTATCGGCGTAACGCGTGCTCCCCGCGAAAGCGCGGACTGGTCGGTGTCCGTTCGTACGGGTAATTGACCGTCACCTTCGGCTTGAACATGTAGCGCAGGGTCAGAAGAAAGCCCTCCAGACCTCCAGGAGGAGGAAGGCCCGCGCAACGCGATCGAGGGTCATCGGCACCTCGCTTGGATTGCGGCCTGACAACAGCGCAATGTCTCCCCCTGGCGAAGGTTGCACCCGCCGGCGATCTCTCCTTCTGCACGCCGACCGCAACCGGCATTGCCCGGTGGGCGTTGGGCAAGCACTTCCTCAATTTTTGGAGACGTCGATGGCGACCAAGCACATTCAGAAGGAAATCGAGGACAAGGCCGCCAAGACGCGCAACGCGCGCGAGGCTGCGGCGGCGCCCGACGCGTCCGATCGCGACAAGGCTGACCTCAAGCTGATGGAGCAGGATCTGCAAGCCGCCCGTCAGAAGTCGAAGCGCAGCGGCGGCGCGAAAGACACCGCCACCGCTCCGACCGGCGGGAATTCGAAGAAGGCCATGGATCGCAAGCTCGACGCCGCCCTGGAGGACAGCTTCCCCGGCAGCGATCCCGTCTCCTTCGTGCAGGCGGCCCCCACGGAAAAGGAGGAGGACGACGCCGAAAATGCCGGCTCCCGTCCCCGGCCTCGCGACAAGACGCCAGACAGGTGATGTCTTCACCGTCACCCGAAGGGACCGACGAAGGGACCGACAAGGCCGGCGAGCGCAAGGTCACGCACTCGACGCGGCATGTCGGCGCGTGGATCGGTATCGGCGTGTTGCTGGCGCTGCTCGCCCTCGCGCTGCTCTATCTCTATCTCGGTTGGCAAGTCGGCACGGGGAGCGAGATCAGTGCCGCCGGCTACTTCGCGATGATCGTGGGCGGCCTCGTCACCCTGGCGCTGGGCATCGGCCTGATGGCGCTGATCTTCTGGGGACGCAAGATCGACTGACACTGCCCCGTCCGGCCCTGACCACGCGGTCCCTAAGGCCGGTAGACGGACTCCCCGTACGGCGGCCACGTGGCGGACGACCCTTCGCTCGTGCGACGCCGGCGTCCCGTGCGATCCGGCTCGGCCGGCGTGGACACCGACCGCAAAGTCTCCGCCGCGCCAGGCGCACGGTCGGCAGAAAGATCGCCCAGGCTCAGCATGCCGCAGAGCCGTTTTTCGGCGTCGAGCACCGGCAGGCGCCTGATCTGGCGCCGCGCCATCTCGCGTTCGACATCCTCGACGGGATCGTGCTCGAAGCACCAGCAGACCGCATCGGTCATCACCACATGGACCGGGGTCGCGTCGGGCCGCATGCCGTCGGCGGTGGCCCGCACGGTGATGTCCCGATCGGTCACGATCCCGACCAGCCGCCGGCCATCGCAGACCGGCAGCGCGCCGACATTGAGATCGTCCATCAGGCAGGCCGCCTCGCGGACTGTGGCGTCGGGTCGCACGACGGCGACGTTCCGGGTCATCACTTCGCTGGCACGCATGTCGGTCTCCCTTCCGATGAGATGATCCTGAAGGCAATGCCTGTGTGTGGCAGCAGGTTGCGAGGGAGAAACATCTCAACGCGATGCTCACCGGACCGGGGGTCTGGAGACCCGCGGTCCGATGATGAACCGCGGGCGCTCCAGTCGCCCTCGGTATCCGAGCGTGCTAGCTCGAGGTGTACTTGAATTCCGGCAGCGCCTTCAGCGCGTCCTTGGTGGCGCCGGGCAGCACGATCCGGCTGCCGGTCGTCGTGAGCTGCTCGTACGGGAGCACGACGAGCTTGCTGCCAACGCCGAGGAAGCCGCCGACCGACAGCACGGCAAAGGGCGACTTCCCGTCCTTGCCGATGATCACGTCGTCGACCTTGCCGACCGTGTCGTTCGCTTCATTGACGACCGTCGCGCCGATCACCTTGCTGGCGCGATAGCCGGTGGCGACCTTCACGACGTCGAGCTTGGCGAGCTGCACCGTCTGCGGTGCGCCCTGTGCCAACACGTAGACGGGAGCGGCAAGGGCTGCGGTGGCGACGATGGCGGCAGTAGCGAGCAGAGTACGCATGGGAGTCCTCCTGTTGAAATGCAACGCGGTCGTCAACGAGCCCCCGCTCCGGGCGTTCCCCGTTCCTTGGACCGCGCCTACCAGAAGCGCCGGGCGCCCAGCCAATAGAGCGCCGTGCGCTTGTCGCGGTCCGTGCCGCCTAGGCCCGCGGCGGTGCAGGCCGCGGCAAGCGCGAGCGCCATGGTGGCGGCCGTCAGGAAGGCGGCCAAAGCGCCCTTCTTGCGCGCCTGGTCGGCGAGGTCCCTGGCCTTCTTGCCGGCCTCCTGGACTTGCGCGAAGGCCTGGTCGACGCGCCGCTCCGCCTCGGCTTGCGGCAAGCCCGTGCGTCGCGCGACCGCTTGCACGAGATAGGCGCGATCGTCCGGCGCGAGCGCATTGTCGCGTAGTGCCGCCGACAAGGTGCGCATGACGGCGGCGCGATCGAACGATGTGTCGGCCGGCGCCGCAGCGGCATCGGGGGTGGCTGCAGCAGGGCGAACGAGACGATCGACGGCCAGATCGACGGGGTTCAACGAGAACGCGCCGCCCGACGGACCGCTGGAGGATTGGCCATTGGCCGAACCACTGGCCGCCCCTGCTCCGCCGGCCGTTCCGGCCGCCATGACGGATGTCGCCTCGGTGGCGGTCTTCAGGACACCGCCGGCGCCGGAAGCGAGCACCGCCGCCGTCAGAACCAGGCCGATTGCCCAGACGGCAAAGCCGTGACAGCCGTCCCGGAAGTCCCGTTCGTCCTCCACGCCCTCCGGCCAGGGCGAACGCATCCGACCGGCAAGGTAGCCGCCTGCAGCGTAGGCGACGACCTGGACGATCGCGGCATACAAAGTGACGACGATCCAGAACGTCGTGCCCGACAGGCCGCGATAGGGATAGGGCGACAGGGCAAAGAGGCCGATGGCCGAGCCGAAGGTGTAGAGGACGAAGGCGATCGCTGCGGCCCCGATGGCGCCCGCGAAGACCGGACCCCATTCGAGATACCGAAACGGCAGGCGGACCACGGCGCCCGCCACCACCGGACCTGCCGCCACCGAACCTGCCGTCGCCGAGCCTGCGGCGATCGAGCCTGGCATTGTGCTTTCCATTGGGTCCTCCTCAGCGGAAGCCGACGAAGGACAAGATGGCCATGACGATCACGACGAGGCCGACCAGATAGATGATGGAATTCATGGTTCCCTCCTTTGAGAGTTCTGGGCAAACGGACCCTTCAAGCAGAGGTTGCGGCGTTTCGGAGGCAGAGGCCGGGCCGTCACACGAACGGCCACCCACGGTGACAGCGACCGTCTAACCCGAGGTGCAGCGGGCTTTGATTTCATGTCGGCAGTGACGCCGGGTCCGGCCCGCTCGGGAACCGCCTGCAGGTGGGGTCGTTCCGACAGCGGTGAGGACTGTCCGTTGGCGGCCGGAGTGACAGGATGGAGCAGATTCACCGGGAAACATTGGAAGAAGAAGCAACTCATGCGACCGATGAAGCGCGCATGGTGCTTCCCGGAGTGCAGGCCATCCTGGGGTTTCAGCTGATTGCCGTGTTCAACCAGCGCTTCGAAGAGCTGAGCGAGAGCGACCAGCTCCTTCATCTGGTCGCGTTCTTCCTGATCGCACTGGCCATGGGATTGGTCATGGCGCCCGCCGCCTACCATCGGCAGGTCGAACGTGGGTGCGTCACTCGGCAGTTCGTCGACCTTACCTCGCTTTTCCTGTCCGTCGCCTTGCTGCCGCTGCTGCTCGGCGTAGCGCTCGACGCCTACATCCTGGTGCGGATGGTCACACAGTCCGCGGCCGCCGGACTGTGGTGCGCTCTCGCTATCGCGGCGATCCTGGGCCTGTTGTGGTTCGGGATCCCTCAGTTTCTCAAGGTGTCGCGCCGTCCGCCCGAAGCCTGACCTAGCGGCGCAACGAGAGAAGGACGGGACCGTTGCTCGTCGCCCGGGTCAATCGAACTGGCCTGTGGTTGTCCGCCTGACACTGTCAGCATTTGTCATCGCAAGCCGCACGACGGAGGTTTTCCATGCCCAGCCGCAAGCCAGCCGACGCCATTGCCCTGCTCAAGGAGGATCATCGCAAGGTCGAGGAACTATTCGAAACGTTCGAGCGGGCCCGAGGTGACGAACGCAAGGCCGACCTCGTCCGCCAGATCTGCCTGGAGCTCGAGATCCATACGATCATCGAGGAGGAGATCTTCTATCCAGCCTGCAAGGGTAAGATCAAGGATACCGACCTGCTCGACGAAGGATATGTCGAGCACGACGGCGCCAAGGTGCTGATTGCCGAGCTGCTGGATGCCCCGTCATCCGACGAATTCTACGACGCCAAGGTCTCGGTCCTTTCCGAGATGATCAAGCACCACGTCAAGGAAGAGGAGCGCCGTTCCGAAGGCCTGTTCGCCCAGGCGCGCGACGCCGGCCTCGATCTCGAGGCGCTCGGCGAGAGGCTAAAGGCGCGCAAAGAGGAGCTGATGACCGCCTTCGAAGCGGACGCCGACTTGCCGCCGCCTGAAACCCGCAGCTTCACGGGTCACAAGCTGAAGCAGGGCGAACCCCTGCAGGCGCCGGCCTAGCAAGCCTCCTGCGCGGCGGAGGCCGCAGAGACCAGCCAGGCGGCATGACCATGACGGCAACGTCTTCCTCGGAGACGGCATCCTCTGCCAAAAGCAGCAGCACCGGCCCGGTACGGCGTATCGGGCCGGGCTTGATCACCGGCGCGGCCGACGACGACCCCAGCGGCATCGCCACCTATTCGCAGGCAGGTGCCCAGGCCGGCTTCGGCCTGATGTGGACCCTGGTCCTGACCTGGCCGCTGATGGTGGCGGTGCAGTCCGTCAGCGCGCGCATCGGACGGGTGACCGGCCGCGGGCTCGCCTTCAACATGTGTCGCTGCTTCCCGCGGCCCGTCGTCTTCATTGCGGTCGCGGGGCTGTTCGCGGCCAACGCAATCAATATCGGTGCCGACCTTTCGGCGATGGGCGCCGCCGTCGCCCTGCTGTCGGGCCGAGGCGACGTCCTCTTCGCTGCAGCCTTCGGGCTCGGCTCGCTGCTGGCGATCGTCTTCGTTCCCTACCACCGCTATGTCGGTTTCCTGCGATGGGCTACGCTGTCCCTGGCAGCCTATGTGGGCGTGGTCTTCACCACGCCGATCGACTGGGCCGGCGTTGCGGTGGGCGTCGCCGTGCCGCGCCTCGAGTTCGACCGACAGACTCTCACCTTGCTGGTCGCCCTGCTCGGCACGACGATCAGCCCCTATCTTTTCTTCTGGCAGAGCTCCCAGGAAGTCGAAGAGGTGAAAGCGGACGCCAACGCACAGCCGCTCGTGCGGTCCCCGCGACAGGCCGGGCGCGAACTTACGCGCATCCGCTGGGATACTGCCATCGGCATGGCGGCCTCGAACCTGGTCGGTCTGTTCATCATCCTGACGACGGCGGCGACCCTGCATGCCACGGGGAAGACCGACATCGAATCGACACGACAGGCCGCCGAAGCACTGCGGCCGGTCGCCGGCGAGGCCGCCTTCCTGCTCTTCAGCCTCGGCATCTTGGCGACGGGACTGCTGTCGGTCCCCATCCTGGCGGCATCGTCGGCGTTTGCCATGGGCGACGTCTGCGGCTGGAAAGTCGGCCTCGAATACAAGATGCGCCAGGCAAAGCGCTTCTATGCCGTCATTGCGGCGTCGATCCTGATCGGCTTCGCCGTCCTGCTTTTGCCGATCGATCCGATCAAGATGCTGGTCTGGGCAGCCGTCGTGAACGGCGTGATCGTCGTTCCCATCGTCGCCGCCCTGATGATCGTCGCCTCGCGGCGGGACATCATGGGCCGCTTCGTCGCGACCTGGCCGCAGCGCCTGCTGGGATGGGCGACGTTCGTCACCATGGCCGCCGCGGCCGTCGCCCTCTTCGTGGTGCTCTGAGGAACGGTCAGAGGCGTGCCATGGCCTTGCCGACCCTACCGAGGAAGGCCTGGCGCGACGCCGTGGTGGCATGATCCATGTCGTACTGCGCCAGCCAGAAGGAGCGCGCATCCTTGGCGCACATGGGTTTCAGGGCGCGCATCATGGTGTGGCGTCCCGGGTCGCGGGCGAATACACGGACGAACCACCACGGCGAGCCGTAGCTGGTGACGACGCCGAACAGCTTGATGTGCTGCAGGTTGGGCTTGAGGTGGTTATCCGCGGCGTCATAGACGAACGCCGCGCCCGGTGCCCAGACGCGGTCGACATAGCCCTTCAGGACGGCCGGCATCGACAGCCACCAGTGCGGATAGCAGAAGATGATGCCGTCGACATTCTCCAGGATCGAGATGTAGTGGGCGACGGCCCGGCCATCGTAGTCGTTGCCCATGTAAGTGCGCCGCTCCTCGACGGTCATCGCGGGATCGAAGCCTTCGCGATAGAGATCGGTCGGCACGACGTCGTGGCCGGACCGGCGCAACGTGTCGACGATCGTCTCGAAAAGTGCATGGTTGAAACTGCCTTCCAGGGGATGGCAGTGCACGACTTGGATGCGCATGCCCCATTCCTTTCGGTTCATTCCTTTCGGAGCCGTTCTTCTCGAAAACGGAGGCCGTCCGGGAACGTTCCGGCCCCGCAACCCGATTGCCGAAGTCCCGTTCCCCTTCGACCCGTGCTGCCGTTCGGCAGGCGGACGATGCCGAGGAGAGGAGCGGATCATGTCCCTCGTCACCAGAGCCCGAAACTTCGCCGTGATCGCGCACGGCGCACAGAAGCGCAAATACTCCGGCCGGCCCTACGTGACCCACACTCAGGAAGTGGCCGACATCGTGGAGCGGGCCGGCGGCGACCCCGAAATGATCGCCGCCGCGCATCTGCACGACGTGCTCGAAGACACGCCGGTCACCTTCGAGGAGGTCCGCGGCCGCTTCGGCACCGCTGTCGCCGAGCTGGTCATGCAGCTGACCGACCACGTGCCGCGATCCTTCGGCACACGGACGGCCCGCAAGCACGCCGAAGCCGATCTGCTCGCCGGCTGCGACGACCGGGCGAAGACCGTCAAGCTCGCCGACGTCATCAGCAACACGCAATCGATCGAGATCGAGGATCCAGATTTCGCGCGGATCTACCTCGCGGAGATGCGCTACCTGGTGCCCCGCCTCACCGGCGGCTCCCCGCAACTGCACCAACGGGCGCGCAAGGTCGTCGGCCTGCAGGCGTGAGAACGACCACGCGCTCGGGGATGAAACGGGATCGACCGGACCGCGGGCCTACTGGCCCGCTCATGATCATGAGGCGGGCTCCGCGCGGGGTAACCCCCGCGCTTTGAGGCCCGCGGTCCAATGAGCTCCTTATCAGTTGCTTCTTGTTAACGCCGCCCTCATTCAACATCGCGTTGATGGCGGCTTTCGTGGGCCGAGTCCGACGAGGTGCCGGTCAAAGGTGAGCGGCCGCGGCCATCAGCGGAGTCGGTCGGCGGCACCGAGACCACATCGACCCGACAGCTCACGTCGCCGAAGGCCGGCTCGATGTACCGCGCCAGCGCCTGCACACGCTGCCGCTGTTCGCCGTCGGGCACGGTGCCGGCAATGATCACCGTGCCCCCATCGACCTTGATGGCGAGATTGCGCACATCGACGCCCGCTTCCATCAGGCCGTCGTTGACCACACCGCGAATTTCTTCATCTACACGGTTCATAAGCGTACCCCTTGGGCTTTCTCCTTCAGGCTCGCGAGATCAACGGCAGTAGGGCGGAAGTCGTTGCAGTCGACGAATCTTCCAGTCGGGCGCAACGGGTTCCCGCGTGGGTCATTGGCCGAGACACCGAAGGAGCCTGCCCATGGCCGTACTCCCGTTCCCCCTTCTCCGTTCTCGCGTGGAAACCTATCGGCATTTCACCGTCATGGCGGTGGCGGTAGCCCTGCATGTGATAATCGCCCTGGCCGCGCTGGCGCTGGCCTTCCTCGCGGACGTGCCGATCGTTGCGCTGATCTTCTTCGTGGCGGCCACCGGCTTGGTGCTGATCTTCGTTTCGCAGGCCTGGCGGTCGCCTGCCGACGGGCGCTCGCCGCCCGAAGAGTGAGCGCGTACCCGCAGGCCGTAGGCGCACTCAGGCCGTGCGGCGGCGGCGTGTTGGTTTGCGCTGGCGCTTCGGCTGTCTCTGCTTGGCGCTGCGGCCGTGCGCTTCGAGGAAGCGTTCTGTCTTGTCGCGCGAGGGACCGCCGCCGCCCTTGAGGCTGCGGCGCAGCGCCTCCATCAGGTCGACGACCTTGTCTTCGTCTTCCTCCGGTGCCGTCGCGACGACCGTTTCGCCCTTCTTCTTGCGGGCGATCAGGTCGCGCAGGGCGTCCTCGTAACGGTCGGTGAAACGCTGCGGCTCGAACGCTGCCTCCTGCTTCTCGATGATCTTCTCGGCGATATCCAGCATGCTCGCCCCGGGCCGCGGCAGCGCGTGGTCGAACACCTTCGTCTCGTCGCGGATCTCGTCGTGCGTTCGGAGCGTGGTCAGCAGGATGCCCTTGCCGCGCGGCTCCAGGGCGCAGATCCGTTCGCGCTGGTGCATCACCAGGCGCCCCAGGGCGACCTTCTTCTGCCGCGCCATCGCAGCCAGGATCACGGCAAAGGCCTCGACGCCGGTCTTGCCCGAGGGCGCCAGGTAATAGGGCTCGTCCCAGTAGATGCGGTCGATATCGGCGGCATCGACGAATTCCTCGATGTCGAGGATGCGCGTCGATTCGAGCCGCACTGCATCCAGCTCCTTCTTGTCGAGCAGCACGTACTTGTTCTTCGAGACCTCGAAGCCGCGCACCAGATCGGCGCGTTCGACGACCTCACCGGTGCCGGCGTCGATCGTCTGCATGCGGATGCGGTTGTTTGTTTCGGGATTGATCAAGTGAAAGTGAATCTCGGCGCTGCGTTCGGTCGCCGAGTAGAGCGCGACCGGACAGGTGACCAGGGACAGGCGCAGATGCCCCTCCCAGGTCGGCCGCATCGCTGTCGGGCGTTTGGTTGCGGGCCGCGTCGTCTTGCGCTTGGCCATGGCGGCTATCCTTTCGTCTTCAGCAGGCGTTCGATCGCCGCGCGCAGCGGTTTCGCCGACCGGGCGTAGGTCCGCCAGGGACGGCCGCGCTTCAGGAGCGCCGGCGCGGTGCGGACCGTGTACTTCGCCGGGTCGAGGCCCTTCTTCACCTGGCTCCATTCGAGGGGCATAGACACCGTGGCGCCCGCACGCGCGCGCGAGGAGAGCGGCGCCACCGCGGTCGCGGTGCGGTCGTTGCGCAGATAGTCGAGGAAGATGCGGCCCTGGCGCGCTTTCTTCGCCATGGTGACGACGTAGCGCTCCGGCTGGTCGGCGGCGAGGCGGCGGCAGATCTCCCGCGCGAAGGTCTTGGCCGTGTCCCAGTCGGGGCTCTTGGGATCGGCGCTAAGTGGCGTCACGACATGCAACCCCTTGCCGCCCGTCGTCTTGCAGAAGGCAACGAGACCGAGCGGTTCGAGCCGATCGGCAACGGCGCGTGCGCCGGCAACGACGTCGGCAAAGTCCACATCGGGCCCGGGATCGAGGTCGAAGACCAGCCGGCCCGGCAGGTCGGGATCGCCGGGCTGGCAGTTCCAGGGATGCAGTTCGGTCGCGCCCATCTGGGCCGTGGCCACGATGCCTTCGACCCGGTCGATCTGCAGGTAGGGTTTCCTGTCGCCGCGCACCTTCACCTCCTCGAGCAGATGCGAGGAGCCGGGCATGGCGTGGCGCTGGAAGAACCTCTGGCCGTCGATGCCGTCCGGCGTGCGCACGATCGAGCAAGGGCGGCCCTGCAGATGATCAATCATCCAGCTGCCGACCGTCTCGTAGTACTGCGCCAGTTCGAGCTTGGTGACCGGCGGCGTCACGTCGGGCCACATCGCCTTGTCGGGATGGGAGATCGAGACGCCCAGCACGATCGCCGGTCCTGAGACGGCAGGCGATTTGCCTTTTGCGGCTCGGGCTTTCGTATTTCGTGCCTGTGTGCCTTGGGCCTTTGCACCGGATCGGCGTTTGGTCGGAGCGGGCTCGGCCATGCGGGTGGTCTCCGGCTTAGCGGGCTTCTCCGCCTCGACCTCATCGGCCGGCTTGTCGGTGCGCAGGCCCTTGAAGGCAGCCTGGCGCACATTGCCGCCGCCGGTCCAGCCGGCGAACTCGATCTCGGCCACCAGCTCCGGATGCGCCCAGTGCATGTTTGCCTCCTTGGGCGGACTGGCGCCGGCCGCGAAGGGGCTGGTATCGCTTTCCACCGCGCGCAGCTCAGGCAGCAGCTTGCGCATCCCCGTTTCGCTGAAGCCGGTGCCGACGCGGCCGACATAGACCAGCTTGCGGCCGCGATGAACGCCGGCCAGCAGGGAGCGCAGCCGCCGGCCTTCGCTGGTCCAGCCGCCGATCACGACCTCGTGGCCGGCCCGGCATTTCGCCTTGGTCCAGCTGCCGCCCCGGCCGGAGCGGTAGGGCGCGGCCAGCTCCTTGGAGACGATGCCCTCGAAATGCAGGCGGCAGGCCGACTTCAGGAGGGCATCGCCGCCGGTCTCGAAATGCTCGACATAGCGCAGCCCCGGACGCGAGGTCCGCAGGGCGTCCAGCAGTTCCCGCAGCAGCGCCTTGCGATCGGCCAGGGCGAGCGGCCGCAGATCCTCGCCGTCGGCAAAGAGCAGGTCGAAGGCGAAGAAGACCAGGTCCTTCGACTTGCCCTCGGAGAGCGCTGCCTGCAGCGCCGCAAAATCCGACGCGCCGTTGCGGTCGAGCGCCACCGCTTCGCCGTCGATGATGCAGTCCGGCAGCTTTTTCGCCTGCTCCGCGATGGCGGCGAACTTCTCTGTCCAGTCCAGCCCCTTGCGCGTGCGCAGGGTCGCCTTGCCGTCCTCGACGCGAAGCTGCAGGCGATAGCCGTCGAACTTGACCTCGTGCGCCCAGCCAGCACCGGAGGGCGCACGCTCCACCAGCTTGGCAAGCTGCGGCTCCACGAAGCGCGGCAGGACGGACACCTTGCGCGCCTTGGCCGTGCGTGCTCCGGCATGTTCTCCGGTTTTGGCCTTTGCGCCTTTCGCCTTGGGCGCGGCGGCGGCCGCCGTGCCCTTCTTTGCCGTGATGAACGGCGTCGGGCGCTTGCCGGTGCCGAGCGCGATCTGCTTCAAGGTGCGGCCGGAGGCGATCGAGGTCGGGTCCTTCAGGATGGCATCGTCGTCATCTTCCTGGGCGGCCGCGTCGCGATGCTTGATCAGCAGCCAGTTGACGCGCTTGGCGCCGCGGCCGCTCCCCTTGCGGTCCCAGCGCATGCGAACCAGGACCCAGCTGCCTTCGAGGCGATGGCCGACCAGGGTGAATTTGAGGTCGCCGCGCTTCAGCCCCTCCCGCGGATCGCCTTCGGGCAGCCAGTAGCCGCGATCCCAGAGCTGGACCGTGCCGCCACCATACTCGTCTTCCGGGATGGTGCCCTCGAAATCGCCGTAGTCCAGCGGATGATCCTCGACCTCGACGGCGAGGCGCTTGACGCCGGGATCGAGCGACGGCCCCTTGGTCACCGCCCATGACTTGAAGACGCCATCGAGTTCCAACCGCAGGTCGTAATGCAGCCGCGTGGCATCGTGGCGCTGGATGACGAAGCGCAACCGATTGGCCGCGGCGACCGAATCGCGGCCGGAAGGCTCCTCAGTCCGGCTGAAGTCTCGCTTGGCGCGATAGGTGGCGAGGCTGTCCTTGCGCATGGTGAATGACGAACGGGCTGACGCGTGACTCGTTGCGGGCACCGTGACGATCGGCCCCTAAACGACCATCTCAGCAACTGCCACCGCATGCAACGAACCGCGCAGCCGAAGCCAACGGCAGCTCGACCTGATTCGTCATGAAAATCTCGCGGGCCGGGCGCCACTCCGGCTGGCCATGTTCAGTTACCTACGCACCGTGAGGTCATGACCGCTGTCTTCGGATATCCGCTTCTGGGCGCGCTCTTTTTAGATGAGCTCTCCCCCGGCTCCCGTGCGTCAGCCGCGTGTCTGCATTCCACGCCGCCGCGAGTGAAGGAGGGATTACACAGGTCGCAGGACCCTGACCAGACGCGGTTTTCAACAATCCTCTGACCAATCGGGGACAATTGACGACACCAGGGCAAGCGGCAAGGTCCCGACCAGCAGGTCGGCCTTGAACGTACGATGCAACAACTCGACGAGGCCTCCGCCCAGCCAGTCGTACAGCGGCAGGCTGGGCGGCATCTCGTCGAGCCGCAAGGTCGTGCCCTTCCAGGTGTCGGAGGCCGCCGCCAGCCGGCCGGGCACGAGCCGGTCCAGCATCAGCCGGGGCGCGATCACCAGCATCCAGTCCGGGCCGTGCGACCGCACGAAGGCCACGATCGATCGCGCGCCCTCGCCTTCGACCTCGAGCGGGTGGTAGTCGCCCCGGGCAAAGAGCTCCGGTGCCGCCGCGCGCAGGCCGAGCGCGCGGCGGATCAGGTGCCGCTTGATCCGCCCATCGCGCCAGGCCTCGGCGAGCTGACTGAGATCGGCGGTCTCATCGGCGGCGTGCGCCGTGAAATCCACCGGTCGTCGATTGTCGGGATCGACGAAGCTGAAATCCCACAGGTCGCAGCCCTGATAGATATCCGGCACGCCCGGCACCGTGAGCTTCAGCAGGCATTGCGCCAGCGCGTTCACCGCGCCGGCGGGCGCGAGGCGCTGCGCGAAGCCCGCGATCTCCTGCAGCAGATCCGGCAGGGCGGCCTCGGCGACCAGACGATGCGTCAAGTGCTGCGCCGCCTCTTCGTAGGCGGGATCGATATCGGCCCAATCGGTCTCGAGCTTGGCTTCGCGCAGCGCCTTCTGCTGCCAAGCGGCCAGACGCTCGGCGAGGCGCGCGCGCCCCGCTTTGTCCGCAGGCGCAAGATCGATCGGCCAGCCGCCGACCAGCATCTGCAGCAGCATCGCGATATCGCCGGCCGAGGGCGCGAGCCTGCCGCGGACCGGGCGGCACAACGGCTCGCAGGCGGCAATCCAGCGGGACTGAAGCTGCGTCCATTCCGGCGCACATTCGCTCAAGGTCGCGAGTCGCGCGCGCAGATCCTCGCCGCGCTTGTGGTCGTGCGTCGCCGTCGTGACCATGGCGTGCGGCAGCGCGGCCTGCCGCGCCGCCACCCGCCCATGAAAGGCCACCGGCTCGAGGCCGAGCAATGCCGTGTCGAAGCCGACATCGTTGCGCGAGAGCAGCCGGCCGTAGCGGTAGAAGCCCGTATCCTCGACGGCCTTGGCGGCAATCGGCGCGCTGAGCTGCTGCAGCCGCGCCATTGCCTTGTCCCAGAGCGGCAGCTTGGGCGTGGAGGCCGGCGGCGTCTGCATCGCGGCGATCAACGGCGCCGCCGCCCATCGGTCGGTCGCCAAGCATGTGCGCTTGACCGCCTTGCCGACGCGGCCGAGCAGCACCCGATCCGTCGCCGAGAGTACGCCTTTGCTGCCATAGGTGCGATAGGCCGGCATATGAACCAGGATGTCCGTCAGTAGACGCCGCAACGTCGGCCGCGGCACGGCCGCATCGAGCAGCCTCTCGAAGGAGGCCGCACAGGCATCGAGCTGCGCGGAGAAGCTGCGCGCCACGATCTCGCGCCGGGCCGCCTGCTCCTCGGGGGCAAAGTCCGCCGGCCGGCCGCTCAGCCTTGCCCAGGCTTCGCCGAGGCCCGCGGCGCTGTCGGGATCGTGCTGAAGGGCGCTGACGTCGTTCATGAAATCGTAGCCGGTCGTGCCGTCGACGCGCCATTCCGTGGGCAGCGCCTCGCCGTCGAAAAGGATCTTCTCGACCACCAACCAGGCACGCGACCGGCGTCGCTGCGTGGCTATCGCATCGAGGCGCCCACGCAAGGTGCGGCAATAGCCCGCCGGATCGGTCAGGCCGTCGACATGATCGACGCGCAGCCCGTCGACGATGCCCTCGGCAAACAGGCGCAACGGCAGGACATGCACGGCCTCGAAAGCCTCCGGCTCCTCCATGCGCAGGCAAACCAGCTCGTTGATGTCGAAGAATCGCCGCCAGTTGAGGCGGTCTCCGGCGACGCGCCACGGCACCAGGAGATAGTGCTGCTGCGCCAGCAAGCCGCGCAGGTCCTGCGCATTGCGCTCGGTTCCTTCGGCGAGCGGCCAGGTCTGGCCACCGAGCAGCAGCGCCGGCCTGCCCTCCCCGTCGCGGCCAAGCTTGGGCGGTTTGCGGGCAACGGTCTCGTCGAGGGGCCCCCCGAGGACCGGCAGCAGCACCTTGCCGTTCGTGCCCGGCGCATTCCAGTCGATGTCGAACCAGGCGGCATAGCGGCTGGCGCGTCCCCATTGCAGGACGTCGCGCCACCAGCCATTGCCGAGGTCGGCCGCCATGTGGTTGGGCACGATATCGAGGATCAGGCCGAGGCCGGCGTCACGCAGCGCGGCGGCGAAGGTGCGCAGGCTCTCCTCGCCGCCCAGAGCGGGCGCGATCCTAGTGGGATCGACGACGTCGTAACCGTGCATCGAGCCGGCGCGCGCCGTCGCCAACGGCGAGGCGTAGATGTGGCTGACGCCGAGCGCGGCGTACCTGTCGATGTGCCGGGTCGCATCGGCGAAGGTGAAGTCGCCGTGGAACTGCAGCCGCAAGGTGGCGCGCGGCGTCATGCCCGATGCTGCCGGATCAGGCCGGCCCGGCGCGCCACCTGCGGTTCGTCCATCAACTCGGCAGCCCTCGGCGCAAGTCGGCGGCGCCAGTTGGGATGCTGGTCGATCGTGCCCGGCAGGTTGGGCTGCTCGGCGAGGCCGAGAAGATCCTCGACCGGTGCCAGCATCAGCGGCGCAGGCGACGAGGCGGTGAAGGCAAGCGCGCCGTCCACGGCCGCCTCCGGCGCCTCGATCGACGGCGGCGCCGTCGCGGGGGCGACGCCGGTCCGCCGGAAAGCCTGCCACAGGCGGCGCCGGTCGCGCTGGCGCTCGTGCCGCTCCTCGTCAGGCCTGTCGTCCCGGGTGAGGCCGAGCGCCTGGCGCGTCGCGATGTCGGTGCCGCGCCACCAGCCCGCCACGGTCGGCAGGTCGTGTGTCGAGGTCATCGCGACGGCGTCGGATCGCCAGCGTGCCGGCGCGCGGAATGTCGACTGGGTGCGCATGAACCACATCACGTCCATGCCCGCGATGCCAGCCTTGTGCAGGCGGGGGCGGAAACCGGCCGGCACGGTGCCGAGATCCTCGCCGATCACCACCGCACCGTGCCGATGCGATTCCAGGGCCAGCAGCCGCAGCAGGTCGTCGAACGGATAGGCGAGATAGGCGCCTTCCGAAGGCAGCGCGTCGTCGGGGATCAACCACAGCCGCCGCAGCCCCATGATATGGTCGATGCGCACGCCGCCGGCATATCGCATCGCCGCGCGCACGGTGGCGAGGAAGGGCTCGAAGCCGCGCGCGACCAGCGCCCGCGGCGCGAAGCCGACCAGTCCCCAGTCCTGGCCGAATTGATTGAACGCATCGGGCGGCGCGCCGATCGACAGGTCGAGCAGGAGATCGTCCTGGCGGGACCAAGCATGGCTGCCGTGCGGATCCATGCCGATCGCGAGATCGGCGATCAGGCCGATGCGCATGCCCGCCTCCGTGGCCGCCTTCTGCGCCGCCTCGAAGGAACGCGCCGCGATCCATTGCAGAAAGAGGTGACGGCGGATGGCAGACCTCTCGGTCGACCTGAACGCGTCGAGCGGCAGCGGCGGCCATCGGCGCCAGCCGCCGTGTCGCCTCGAGGACTGGCAATAGCGCGCGTGCAGGGCTTCAAAGGTCGCGTGTCCGACGAGCGCGTCGCCGCCCGCCGTCACGAAGCGATCGAAATCGGCGGCGAGGGGCGTCGCGGCGGCAACATCCTCCGCCTCGAAGTCTTCGAACAGGCGGCCGAACAGCGCGAACTTGGCGGCGGCGGCGGCGGGCCAGTCGATCAGCGCCGCATCTTCGAGCGCCTCGGAGCCGTGGCGATGCCGGTCGACACGCGCTT